>Ga0180435_10006205_pt1 | contig 11453 bp, 4 predicted proteins | sample SS_ome_3_FD_132467 | JGI IMG/M metagenome (GOLD analysis project Ga0180435, IMG submission 132467) | Hypersaline lake sediment archaeal communities from the Salton Sea, California, USA - SS_3_S_1 metaG | ecosystem: Environmental > Aquatic > Non-marine Saline and Alkaline > Hypersaline > Sediment...
CCTTCTCGGGAGCCATCGGCTCCTCCGACGACTTTCTTCCTGATGCCGTCAGGAGAGCCAGTATACCCTCTTTCTCCGCTTTTGACTCCTCTTCCTCTGGCTCTTCTTTCTTTCTCCTCCTGACCCTGATGATCTCTACCTCATCTCCGTCTTCATCGATGTAGGTACCCTCATCCTCCTCCTCTTCCTCTATGATGGACTTCGCTACGCGGCGGCGGGCGGGCCCCTTTGCCGTCTCCCTCAGCTGCTCTAGCTTGGATGTCCAGCTCGCCTTCTCGAACATACATCCCTCCTCAATACGGGTTGCATCTACTGTTTCGACTTCTTCTTATACGGAACTGGGTACGTTGACGCGCTCGCCCCCTAGCGGTAAGCTGGCTGGGAGACGTAACCTGCTCAGGGGAGTACCATGCAGATCACAGACCAATACGACCAGGCTATCCAGTTCCCTTCCGACGTCCAAGAGGACCTCGAGAAACAAGGGTCGGATCTGAGAGGTGAGCTAGAGCGCTTGCCAGATAGAGACTTCGCCCTCATCCTCGCTGGCATCGGTCAAGAGGGTGAGCAGTGGAAGGTACGCAAGTTTGCCTGCTCTGATGCTCGCAACACCGCAGAGGCCGTGTACGCCTTCCTTAGATTTCCGCAACAGCTATCGGCTACAGCGGAGAAGCTCGCAGCGGAGAACCTACTGCGGAACGTGCAGGATTTCGGGTTGACTCCACCCGACGAGCTGGTTGAGAAAGCTGGGTCCGAGAACCCCGCCCCCGATACCAACTTCGTCTTGCTTCCTGGTGAGCTACCTATGATGAAGGCAGCTCAGGCCGTCGAGCCCCAGGAAGAGGATCCACAGATCCGCACAGCCGAGGACGTCTACGATGCGTTGGCCTACTTCGGCGACAATGATTTCGCCATGGATGGGTGGGAGAAGCGCGCCCTGGCCAAGGAGATTGTAGGTCCGGCCGAAGAACATGGCGTCCGTGTACCTCCGCGTATCGAGAAGTACGCCGCCGATACATACGCGGTAGATTTGGCGGAGACCATCGTCGTCAGGCAGCAGCTCTGCAGAGCGGTCGAGCCTACAGACGAGGGCTTCCAGAAGAGTGCGGCTGCTGCGCGGGCTTATGATCGCCTGCTGGCTTCTGCTCCCTCACTACCCCCTAGTGAGTTCGCCAAACAGCTTGGCGATTTGGATAAGCGGGCCAATCTGGCCGGGAGGATCCCCGACGCGGTCTTCTCTACGTACGGGAAGCGAGCGGCTGAGCCGAAGCCCCTCTTCACGTATGGCCCACACACCGTCTACGATGAGGGTTTGGTGCATTTGGCCCAGCGCCATTCTCCTCTACTGAAGGAACAGTTCGGCGAGCACTTCGTAGCCGAGTTCAGGAATGACCCGACCGCTGTGTTCCAGTCCCTTCCGCACCCGCAGAAGCTGATTCTGGCCCGCTTGGCATCGCAGAAGGTCGGCGATGATGGAGTCCCCACGTGACGATTCAACGAGTAGGTGTCACATCTACGGACACCCTCGATGATCTGTACTCACTCTTCTCCGATATCAAGGCGGGGGAGACCCTCGAGACCGACATCGAGAGTGACCCGGATGAGGATCTGGAGGACGCAGCAGATGAAGTTGTCTACCAGGATGACGACGTCACACTGAAAGACCTCAACCCAGTCGCGTCCTTGCATGTCTTGAAGGATACGTTTGGCGATGAGTGGTGGAAGCTAGAGCACGACGCTCTTGTGGATACGCTGACGGATGGAGCTGGGTTACCGGAGTCGGACCGCGACTTGATCCGGTCCCTCCAGCTGCTCTACACGGATGAATCCTTTTGGACAGAGTGGGAGATCTTCAACTGGGTGACGAAAGGACTCACGGATGAGCCAGTTGACTTCGAGACGCTAGGCGTGCTGGACGTCACAGAGATGTTGTCCTCCATGTTGATCGCTGATTTGGTGGCCAAGGACCAGAAGATGGTCGCCCATTACAGTCCAGAAGTGCTATCCTACATAGCGGTCACCTGTTTGGAGGAAGGTGTCTGGGCTGTCCCCGCCCCGCTGGCGGTGGCTCAGAAGCGTATTGAAGAGCTAATGCAGATGCGAGGCTGGCACTCTCTACCCCTAGCGCGGGTAAGAGCGCTAGCCTACAGCCGTCAGCCACTCCCTCCTACAGGCGATATCAACACGCAAGCACGGCGCTACCGTGCTCTGATTAGTGCACGCGCGACTCTGTTGCGAGAAGCGGAAGCGGAGATCGCCACATACGAGAAGATGAGCGATGGCAGGAACAACCAGTGACATGCCTCTGGCCTCACATAGCGGGAAATACAATCGCGCAGGTGTGAGGTACCCGAGTCCATTCTTTGATCTCTCTCAGGTCTACCTGCCAGCGAACATGAGGTCGATGTTCCGTTGGTGCCGCTACTACGCTATGACCTACGGGCCGGCCTACGCATTCGTCACCAAGATGTCTTCGTACGCTCTGACAGAGCTCGTATGGGGCAGCAGCCAGGCGGTCGACAAAGTCGAGCAGCGTGTGCAGGAGAACCTGAAGGAGCGCTGGGAGTCGACGCTGGTTGACCAGCTCCATCTCTACGAGAAGTACTACATTGGAGGTCTCCACTATTGGACCTACGGCAACTGGTACATGTCTGTGGAGTTCCCCTTCGACCGCTACCTGCGCTGCCCGCACTGCAAACGGCAGAAGCTGGCGCGGAAGTTCCCGACACGTAAGCGGGGTGGGTACTCTTGGCGGGACTACAAGTTCGTAGGTGTGTGTCCATACTGTGAGAGACACGCTACGTTCATCGTGCACGACGTACTCATCAGGTCCCCCCGCGGGATCCGCATCAAGCTGTGGAACCCGGAGCAGGTGATCCCTGTAGGTAATGAAGCCACAGATCGTGTGACCTACTACTACCAACCGGACTCGATGCTTCTTCGAGCAATCCGCCGTGGAGATCGCGACACCCTGGAGACGACTCCTTGGGCGTTCATCAAGGCCGCTAAGAAGAACGGCCTCGTCAAGTTCAGGCGAGGCTCCCTCCTCCACATCAAAGCCCCTAGTCCAGACGGGAGACAGCAGTTCCTAGGGCACTCCCCCATGACAGCTGCGCTGAAGGATATCTTTCATGTACAGTTGATGAAGAGAGCCCAGGAAGCCAACTGTGTAGAGAGGACCATACCCCTTTCGATGGTGCATCCTCTTCCGATCTCTGGGGACTCGAACATGAATCCCTACTACTCGGCCAACATCCAAGACCTCATCGGTCATACGAAGGAGGAGATAGCGAAGGCCAGGAGGGATCCCAACTACGTTCCAGTCGTACCGCTTCCTCTGGGGGTAACTCCGATTTGGGGAGACGGGAAGAACCTTCTTCTGATTCAGGAGATTCGCGGGTGGACTGAGCTCATTGCTGCCGACTTGGCCGTCCCGGCTGAGTTCATCTTCGGCGGGCTGCAGTGGTCTGGATCCAACGTCAGCCTACGGATGTTGGAGAATCAGATCTTGACGTTCCGGAACGGGTACGCTCGAGCCACTGACTTCATTGTGAACGCGATCGGTAGGTTCATGCAGTGGCCAACAATCCCACATCGCTGGACTCCGTTCAAGATGGCCGACGATATCCAGTTGAAGCAGCATATGATCATGCTGTCGCAGATGAACAAGATCAGCGACGAGACTCTACTGTCGCACTTTGGACGGTCGGCGGGAGAGGAGCGCGACGGCATCATGCAGTCGGCCAAATACATGAACGACATCCAGAGTGAGCAGATGCGCGAGCAGATGCGCGTTCAGAATGAGGCGATGATGCAGCAGCAGGCTGCACAGCAGCAGATGATGGGTGCGCCTCCTGGAGCTGAGGGGATGCCTCCTGAAGGCATGCCTCCTGAAGGCATGCCAGGTGAGATGCCTCCGGGGGAGATGCCCCCCGAAGCTCCCCCAGGTGAAGGGGCTCCACCCGAGCAGAGTATGGAGGAGTTCGCCTATCAGGTGGCCCAAGAGCTAGCAGCTTCGCCACCCGACGTCGTTGAGCGAGTGCTCGGTCAGATAAGTGAGCAGAATCCAGACCTGGCACAGTACATTGCGCAGTTGGTAGGCCAGTTCCAGCAAGGTGCGCAACAGCAGCAGCCGGCGGCTCCCCCACCGCAACCTATGCAGCCTCTACCCGGCCCACAAGCAGGCCCGCAAGGACCTATGCTGCCGGGGCAAGCGCAGCAACAGCGATCCATGATGCAACCGCTCCCCGAGCAGCGTCCACCTCAGCGTGGCCCCGGGGCTGGCGTAATGTAGGAGAACAACGTGGCCGAGAACACTCCTGACAGCGGCGAGCTGTATTCGTTCGACCAAGTGAAGGAGGCGGTCGGCGACGCTATCGGGAAGATCTTCCCAATCTACGATAGCGGCGGGCGGGTGTCTCTGACCCTAGACGGGGTCGAAGTCAAAGACAACAAGGGATCTGGAGATCTGGCGTCTCAGTACGCAGCTCTGGCGAAAGGCAACACCTGGTCAGTCCCGGTCTACGCCAACCTCACTCTACGCAACCCGGACACAGGCGCTGTCGACAAGGGTAAGGTGAAGATCCTAGACCTACCCAAGCTGACCGACCGCAAGACGTTCATCGTAAAGGGCAAGGAGCGGCAAGTTCATTCGATTCTCCGCCGTAAGTCTGGAGTTTTCACGAAGACCGATGAGGCCGGGCGGCTCGTATCGGAGTTCAACTTGGACAACGGCCTCCATAGTGGGGGTAAGGTCGCTCGAGGCGAGAAGTTCCGTCTACGCTTTGACAACAAGAAGAAGAAGTTCTTCGTCCACCTGGCCAACAAGGAGACCATCAACGCTTACAGTCTCATGAAGATTCTCGGCAAGAGCCCCGAGGAGCTACGTCAGATTGTAGGGGATGAGGGGATCCACAACGCTAACGCGAAGATCACTGAGAAGGCAGAGAACCAGGATCTCACCAAGATCTACACTTCGATTTTCCCCAAGCGCAAAGTCGCCGCTCCGGCAAAGATGCGGCGCGATATCCGGGCGGCCTTCAGCCGTACCCAAGTAGACCCCAACACGACTGAACACACACTAGGGAAGAGGTTCGACAAGATAGACGCCGACGCGATATCGGCCACCATGCAGAAGCTGTTGAGCGTCTCGAAGGGGGAGACGCCAGAAGACGACAGGGAGTCCCTCCTTTTCAAGAAGGTCTCCTTCCCTCCACAACTCTTCGCCGAGCGCCTCGCCCACGAGAAGAACATCCAGGGCATACAGAAGGCCATACAGAAGACCTTGAATCGGAAGATCAAGTCGCGTGAGAAGGGTAAGAAACGCCTGACGATTACACCCATCAGCTCAGTGCGCGACGCCATACGTCCGGGGGTCCTCAACAAACCCGTGCATGGGCTACTCACCGATTCGTCCGAGAACGACCTACTCGACTACCCTAGCCCCTCGGCTTGGGCTTCTGGTTACAATCGGATCACCATGCTAGGGACTGGGGCTATCCGTTCTCTGGATGCCATCCCCAAAGACGCTCCTTTGTTGTCCCCTTCTCACCTCGGGTACATTGATCCTCTACACACCCCGGAGTCCAGAAAGGCGGGAGTCTCTCTCCACCTCTCTAGTGGAGCTCGTGTTGTGGGGGACAAGCTACACACCACTTTGAAGAAGCCGAATGGCGAAGAGGTGCTGGTGCCGGCAGAGGATGCAGCTCGAGCCACCGTAGCTTTCGCTGACGAGTACACCGAGGCTGGCAAGCCGGTAGGGAAAAAGGTCAGGGCTCAATCCAAGGGAGTGATCTCCGAAGTCGATCCGAAAGATGTCGACTACATCCTTCCGTCCCCCCAGAGAGTCTTCGACTCCGCCACCAATCTTGTACCGTTCCTGCAGTCGAACCAGGGCAACCGAGCCATGATGGCGGGGAAGCACTCTACCCAGGCCCTCCCCCTCAAGCACAGGGAGCAGCCTTGGGTGCAGACTGGTCAGGAAGAGAAGATGGGCGCCCTTGCTGGCGCGCAGAAAGCTCCAGTGTCTGGTGTTGTGGACTCCGTCGTAGAGACAGACGGTGCCTATGAGATCCGTATCCGACCAGATGGAAAACGTAAGGCCACCTCTGTGCACGCCTACAAAGACTACCCTATGTCTAAGGCGCTTCTGGACTCGGACGTCAAAGTGAAACCCGGAGATCGGGTGGAGGCTGGAGATCTCTTAGCCGACTCGACCTACACCAAGGACGGAAAGCTGGCGATGGGGACCTCCCTCACAACTGCCTACATGCCTTGGAAGGGACTGAACTTCGAGGACGGCGTCGTCATCAGCGAGACGGCAGCCAAGAAGCTGACCTCGGTGCACTTGCATGAGAAAGAGAAGAAGGAGCCCAAGGCAATCTTCGACAAAGCCAGGTTCTTGAACTGGTACCGTACGACCTTCCAGGATCCCAAAGAGATAGAAGTCCTAGACGGTGAGGGGATAGTCAAGAAGGGCACCAAGGTTGAGCCTGGACAGACTCTGATGGTAGCCCTGAAGAGGCCCGACGCTTCCAAGCAGGTGGATAAGGAGCGTCGTCGTCTGAAACTCTCCCCCTTCGATCCGGTACGTATGACTTGGGACAAAGATGTCCCGGGAACTGTGACTGACGTCCAGCGCCTTCCCAGAGGGGAAGTGCGCGTGTTCGTTAAGACGGAAGAGAAGGCCCGCCCAGGCGACAAGGTTGTCGGGAGGAATGCCAACAAGGGCATCATCATCAAGGTCGAGAAAGATGCCGAGATGCCTCACACCAAAGACGGTAAAGCGGTGGACATCATCATGTCCCCCTTGGGGGTACCCGGGCGCATCAACCTAGGACAGGTGCTGGAGGTCGCGACAGCGAAGGTTGCGGAGAAAGAGGGGAAGCCCATTACAGTCGCCCCCTTCGGGAGGAAGAGCTACATCGATGAAGCCGGCAAGCGCCTGAAGGCAGCCGGTATGGATGACGCCACTGAGGAGTTGGTAGACCCCACACACAACGACAAGTCGTTCGGTGAGGTGTTCACAGGTCCGCAGTACGTTATGAAGTTGGACCATCAGATCGCCAAGAAGCTACGAGGTAGAAGCACGCTAGGCGGTAGAGCCACACGCCCACGCTACGATAGGTGGGATGTACCTGCGGGAGGTGACGCCGGCGCGCAGTCCATCGGCGAGCTCGGTACCTACGCGCTGATGTCGCATGGGGCGGTGGAGAATCTCCGCGATATGCAGCTCTACAAGTCGCAGAAGAACGAGAAGTTGTGGGACTCGCTGCTTAACGGGAAGCCTCTGCCGGTGCCCAGGCACATCACTCCCAATGATCGTTTTGAGGGGCTACTCCGGGTTGCCGGAGTCAAGCTAAGGAAAGGCGATACGGTCAGTATGATCCCGCAGACCGACGAAGACACCAAGCAGTTGGCGGGAGGCAGGCCTCCGTTGAAAGATGCGGGGCTCATGTACACGTTCTTCCGCGATAAGGTGATCCCGGAGCGGGAGGGGCTCTTCGACCCGGCACGTACGGGAGGTACTGACGGTGAGAGGTGGTCCTACTTCTCTCTGCCAGAGCCTGTACCGAACCCGATGTTCGAGGAAGCTATACTGCGCCTTACCGGTTGGGACTCCAAGAAGTTCAAGAAGATTGTTGCCGGCGACGAGGAGTACCAAGGTACAACGGGAGGTCCAGCAGTAGCAGCGAGACTGAAAGAGGTGGACCTCGATGCCGAAGAGAAGAAGTTGCTCGCAGATGCGGCGAGCTACAACAACCCGAAGCGTAGGATGAAGCCGGAGAACAAGGCGACCGAGCTCGGGAGAATCTACAAACGTCTGAAGTACATTCAGAACCTGAAGAAGAACGACCTCCGACCCGAAGACGCGTACATGGTGAAGGAAGTCCCCGTGTTGCCCCCGAAGCTCCGACCGATTACTGCTTTGGGCAGCGGGGAGCGTTCAGGCGAGGACATCAACGGGCTCTACCGAGACATCTCATTGGTGGCCAACACTATGTCCCAGGCCAAGGACGACCACGGTCTAGAGGGGGAGCACCTACGCGACCTACGCTCCGCTATGTACGACGGGATGAAGGCTCTCGTGCAGGCGAAGAGTGCCGATCGCCCACTCAGCGGTGCGTACCGCGGGGTTATAGGCACCATCGCAGGGAAGCGCCCGAAAGAGCCGCAAGAGGGTCGGGGAGAAGTTGGACAAAGCAAGGGCGGGCTGTTCCAGAACCAGATCACGAACCGGAAGCAAGACTTCTCAGCACGTACGACAATCACCGTAGAGCCTAGACTGAAGCTCGATCAGATTGGCGTCCCGTTCGAGATGGCCTACACCCTATTCGAGCCCTGGGCCATCAAGAACCTCAGAGATCGTCAGGGCTGGGACCAGGCTACCGCGAGCAAGTACTACAAGGACAAGGGCAAGGACGACCGGAGAGTGCGCGAGTCTCTGGTAGCCGTTGCGCAGAAGCGGCCTGTTATCGCCAAGCGTGATCCAGTTCTCCACAAGTATGGCGTCCAGGCTTTCCACCCGAAGCTGGTGGAGGGTAAGGCCTTGCAGATTCATCCTCTCGTGACGGGTGGGTACAACGCTGACTTTGACGGAGATACCATGTCCGTGTACGTCCCTGTACATGACAAGGCTGTCGTCGAAGCTAAGAAGTTGATGCCCTCCAACAACCTCTTCAGCCCCGCAACCGGGTCATTGATGTACACCCCCGGACACGAGGTTGTCTTGGGGCTGCACCGTATGACCGAAATAGGGAAGAGTACGGGGAAGGAGTTCAAGTCCTTCACCCAGGCGCAGAGGGCCGAGCAGGCTGGAGACATAGAGGCGACTGACCGCATCAAGATCAAAGGCAAAGAGACCACAGTGGGGTGGGAGACAGTTAACCGCGCCCTACCTCCCCGCTTCCGCCTGAAGGGTGGGATCGAAGCTCGGGGCCAGATAGGGAAGAAGCAGCTGGGGGGGATCCTGGCCAAGGTGGCTGAGAAGGATCCGGAGAACTTCGCCGAGACTGTCAACACACTGAAGGATATTGGTAACGACTACGCCACCAGGACTGGGGCCAGCTTTGCTTTGAAGGACTTCTCCGTGTTGGACAAGAAGTTCCGCGACGATGTGTTCCGCAAAGCAGAGGAGGAGGCGAAGTCTGGAGATCCAGCTAAGGCCTACGGCAAGGTCATCAAGACTCTAGACCAGCACAACAAGGAGCTGCTCGAGTCGGGCAAGGCCAAGAACAGCATCTACGACTTCGTAGACTCTGGAGCTCGAGCCAACTGGACTCAGATGAAGCAGATCGTTTCCTCTCCGGTTATGGTCTACTCCCCTGACGGCAAGCTCGTGCCGCAGCTGATCAAGAACTCCTACAGTGAGGGACTGACGCTGTCCGACTACTGGACGAGCTTGCACGGAGCTCGGAAGGGAGCCATCGACAAATCCATCTCGACGTCCAAGCCGGGCTATCTCAGCAAGCAGATCATGCGGACCTCCATTGACCAGGTCGTGACCAAGGACGACTGCGGCACTGGTCAGGGGATCAACATGAGCACGGACGACTCCGAGGTCTTAGGTAGGGTGCTCACCAAGAATGTTCGTGTCAAAGGTAAAAGGGCGCGCAACTACTCGAAGGGGACAGTGGTGACTCCCAGCGTCTTGGCGTCTTTGCGCGGGCACAAGATCTCCAACGTACCAGTCCGCTCTCCCCTGAGATGCGAGGCCGATCACGGAGTGTGCAGCAAGTGTATGGGGCTGGATGAAGAGAACAAGATGCCCTCCCTTGGGACGAATGTCGGCGCCCTAGCAGCGCAGAGCGTAGCCGAGCCCTCCACTCAGCTTTCAATGCGCGTCTTCCATACCGGCGGTGTAGTAGAGGACGTCGACAAGCCCCCCGAGTCTGGTAGATTCCAGAAGGTCAACCACCTGCTGAATCTGACGGCACGCATACCTGGCAGCGCTATCCTCTCTCCTATCAAAGGGAAGATAGAGAAGGTAGAGAAAGCTCCGCAGGGCGGCTACGACGTGAAGATAGGGAAGGCTTCCATCTACGTACCGCAGGATCGCGACGTCAAGAAGGACGTTCAACCTGGGCGAGAGGTCAAGAAGGGAGAAGCGTTGACCGGGGGCATCATACATCCGATGGAGGTTCTCAAGTACAAGGGTGCTTACGCAGCGCAGGAGGCTCTCGTCGATCAGCTGCACGCGTCCTTCAAGGATGTGAAGCCTATCAAGAAGAAGCACTTCGAGGTGGTGGCCAGGGGGATGAGCAACCGCACCCAGATTCTAGACCCGAAGGAGTCTGACTGGGGAGCCGGGCAGGTAGTTCCTCTAGCGAAGGTGAAGCGATTCAACCGTACCGCCCCCAAAGAGGAGCGCATCAAGCATCTACCGCAGTTGAAGGGCGTGAGCTCCGCTGCTCTAGCGGGGGAGGATTGGATAGCGCGCTTGAACACTGAGCGGTTGCGGGGTACTCTCCTAGAGGCTGCGGCGCAGGGGTGGGAGAGTAAGGCCCATGGGGCGCACCCCATACCACCGCTGACGTTCTTGGGAGAGACCAAAATAACGCCACTGACCGGGTTCGGCCGCCCAACTCCGACTGCTGAGGCACTGTACTGATGGCCATTATCAACGGGCGCGTTCGCGATGTTCACCCAACCGAGTGGACCGTCGATGTTCAGACGGAGGGCGGTGCCTATTGGGAGAGCGTACCAGTCTGTACCCCCTACTTCCACCAGGAGGCGGGGGAGGGTATGTACGCTCTACCAGAAGTGGGCGCGCATTGCCTCCTTCTTACCCGCACCAAAGAAGGGCGTAGACCGTTTGTGTTAGGGTTCCTGCCACTCAGGAGCTCGCCTGGAAACTCCAACCGCACTGAGGCCGACCACAGCGGCGGTCGAGGTGTCGGGGTCCCGGGTGATATAGTGCTGCAGGGTCGCGATAACAACTTCGTCCGCCTCCGCCGCGGAGGTCTAGTGGAGGTCGGAGCGTCTGAAGGAGCACGGTCCAACTACTATCCGGTGGGGGATCTCATCCAAACCATCTGCGAGAACTACGAGCTCTACATGGGCGGTTCGTATGTCAAAGCGAAGATGGACATCGACCCAGAGAGCGATGGTGAAACGGATCCGATGCCGTTCCAGATAGATATCCAGGTCCAGGAATACGGAGACGAGCCTCCGCTCATCGACTTGAAGTTCGGGCACATCACCGATGACGAGGGTCGCCACCTCGCAGATAGCCCAGACGGCAGGATAGTCACGAGGTTTCTGGTGTTCGACCAGGAGACGACAAGGCTGGCCGAGACGGCTGGGATCCCGCCCAGCGCAGATCAGGCTGTGGCGGCTATCAGGTTCGACCGACACGGTAACGCCGAGCAGATCTACAGTGGCCAGTACCTGCTCAAGGCCAAGGGGCGCCGCATGTACCTGACGGACAGCGATGTCCAACACGTGCAGGGCAACCG
>Ga0180435_10006207_pt1 | contig 11452 bp, 13 predicted proteins | sample SS_ome_3_FD_132467 | JGI IMG/M metagenome (GOLD analysis project Ga0180435, IMG submission 132467) | Hypersaline lake sediment archaeal communities from the Salton Sea, California, USA - SS_3_S_1 metaG | ecosystem: Environmental > Aquatic > Non-marine Saline and Alkaline > Hypersaline >...
AGACCGGCGTCGTCGAGGGCGAGCGCAGGGGCAATCACATCTACTACCGCCTCCTGACGCCGTGCGTGCTCTCGGTCTTGTCGTGCACATCGCGCGTGCGGGAGGACAGGGCGCGAAGCGTCGCGCCGGCTGGTGACGACGGCTCGCGAAAGGAACCGAATGGACCTGCGGCGTGAGTTGCGCGGCTTCGCGCTGATGCTGGCCATCTTCCTCGCGTTCTACTTCGCGCCGCTGGACGAGCCGCGCCTGCGGGGAGCCCTGCTGGAGGCGTTCGGCCTGGTACAGTGGTACGCCCGGGAGCACATGATCTTCGGGCTGGTCCCCGCGTTCTTCATCGCGGGCGCGATCGCCACTTCCATCTCACAGGGCGCCGTGATGCGCTATCTGGGCGCCAGGGCGAGGCGGTCGGTCGCCTACGCGGTCGCCGCCGTGTCCGGCTCGGTCCTCGCGGTCTGCAGCTGCACGATACTCCCGCTCTTCGCTGGGATTTACTCGAGGGGCGCCGGGTTGGGGCCGGCGGTCGCCTTCCTCTACGCCGGACCCGCGATCAACGTCCTGGCGATCTTCCTCACCGCCCGCGTTCTCGGCGGGACGATAGGCCTCGCCAGGGCGGTCGGCGCGATCGCGTTCAGCGTCGTGATCGGGCTTATCATGCAGCTCATCTTCAGAAAGGAGGAGGCCGACCGGACGAACCAGGCGTTGGAACTCGCCGATGCCTCGGACGGCCCGCGATCCTCCAGCGCGCTCCCCTTCATGGCCGCCATGGTGGCGGTGCTGGTCTTCGCGAACTGGGCCAACACAGCACACGGCTCGCAGCTCTGGCAGTGGATCTACAGGTGGAAGTGGACACTGACCGCCGGCGCCGGCATCGCGGTCGGCATCGCCCTGGTCGCCCTCTTCAAGGTGGCCTACTGGAAAGTGCTGGCGGCCGCCGCGGTCACGGCAGTCCTCTCGGTCGTGTTCCGGGGTGACCCGCTTCCCCCGTTCCTCGCCGGCGTCGCGCTTCTCGCAGCTGCCGCGGCATCGGAGAGCGCCCCGCGGGTGTGGATCGAGGCGTCGTGGGGCTTCGCCAGGGACATTCTCCCTCTGCTGCTCGTTGGCATCATGCTCGTCGGCTTCGCCCTTGGACGCCCGGAGCACGAGGGGCTGATCCCGAGAGCCTGGGTCGAAGGACTGGTCGGCGGCAACTCCATCCGCTCCAACCTCGTGGCCTCTCTCTCGGGAGGCCTGATGTACTTCTGCACCATGACGGAGATACCGATCGTGCAGGGCCTCCTCGGCGCCGGCATGGGCAAGGGCCCGGCGCTCGCCTTTCTCCTTGCTGGACCCGCCGTCTCACTTCCCAATATACTGATCCTCAGAAGGATACTGGGTACCAGGAAGACCGCCGTCTATCTCGCGCTTGTCGTGACGATGGCGACGCTCACAGGAGGGCTGTTCGGACTCCTCAGCCACTAGGGCCGCTCTGGTACCCGAGACGGCCCCAATGGACGACCATCAAGGCACCGGAGCATTCAGGATGGACGACAGACGCGACATGAGCTGGTTCACGCTGGCGCGCCAGCCGCAGGAGCCGCTGTCCCCAGACGGACCCACATTGACCGGAGAGGGGCTCAGACAGTGGCGCCACCAGTTCCGACCCTTCGTCCGCTACGTCTCACGGCGCCGCACGGTCGTCGCGCTGTCGGGCGGCGGCATGGCGATGCCGGCGCACATCAGCCTTCTAAGGTTGCTGGAGCTACTGGAGATACGGCCGGCCGCGATATACGGAACGTCCGCCGGCGCCGTCGTGGGAGGTCTCTTCGCGGCGGGGATGAACACGGGCCAGATCGAGCAGGCCATGCTCGACATACGGTCGCCCGACGACCTGTTCGGGTTCGCGGCGCGCTATCCGGCCTTGCGGCTGGCCGCCCTCGCCATCAGGCGTCAGTTCGGACAGACGTCTCTCGACGGGAGCGGCATCTACGATGTCGACAGGATAGAGAGCCATGTCGCGGACATCCTCGAGCGGTACATCGGCGACGTTCCGAGCATGCGCGAGCTGAAGACGCCGTTCCACTGCGTAAGTGTCGACATAGGGACCGGCAGGTCCCCGACCTCGGAAAGATCGACGGTCCGGAAGGCCATCTTCTCGGCCGAGAGGACACCGGATGTCAGTCTCAGCGATGCCATCGGAGCGTCGATGGCGATACCGGGCGTCATAACACCCAAGAAGATCGGTGATAGATACTACGTCGATGGCGCCATTGCGGAGCATCTGCCTGTCCTTTCGGCCTACGTCGACTGGCGAAGCGCGCGCCGCAGGTTCAGGCGGGACCGCCTCGTGATCGTGGCCTCCGATCTGGGATACACCGGGGAGGCGCTGAAGGAGAAGGACCTGGCTGACCCGATCGATCTCGTCATCTACTCAAAGAGGATCCAGGAGAGGATCATCAATCACCACAACCTGCTGCAGTGCCACCGGCCGCGGCGCGGCAGCTCGGTCGTCCTGGTCAGGCCGCACGGTGTGCGCGTCGAGCTGTACGAGATCGAGAAGATAAGGCCATGCCTGAACGTCGCGTACCGCGCGGCGGTCCGGCAGCTGTCTGGAAGCGACTTCCTGGGCGAGACGGAGCGGACGCTGGCGCAGGCCAGGTCACTCCTGGGCCTTCGGTGACGTCCTCAACGGAGTCGGGAGGTCTCCGAGGAGCTATCTCGCCTCTCTGAGACGAGGTCGGCGGGCTCCTCCGCTCCTATGCACGTGTCGCAGTAGTCGAATCCCTCGTTGAACGCCTGCTCCAGTGTGTCGGGCTCGAAACCGACGGCAAGTCCGTCCTCAACCAGCTTCTGCAGGAAGCACTCCTCGCTGGCGGGATTCCTGCTGTCGTGGACGAACATCGTGTCTCTGTCGCCCACGAACCTGACATCGCTCCTTGCTGTGAGTGGTCTCACGGGCGCCCCTCCTGCTGCAACTGGGTTCTTCGCCTATGCGAGGGAATGAGCGCTACGTGGTCGCGTGACTCCCCATAGAGAAGTACAGGGATCGGCCCCGGGGGTTGGTCGGTCGACACGATGGGCAACAACGACGCGCGCCCCCGGCACGCGCGCTCGCATAGTGGAGGTATGGTAGAAGGCGCCCGACGGGCAGGATGCTTAGACATCGTCGACATCGTGTCTGAAGGCGCGGGACACTTGATCACCATCGAAGCAGGATCGGGGAACCCCGGCGACTAATGGTCGCAGGGGTTCTCGCCTGACTGCAGGCTTCCACAGAGATAAGCGTCCGCCACAGCGCGGGGGTCGTCGCCGCGCACGCCTATCACGACCTCGATCCCGTGAGAACCGAAGAGGTCCCTCGCCCGCCGCCCCATTCCACCCGCCAGTATTACGTCCACTCCCAGACCTCTGAGCCACTCGGGCAGAAGCCCCGGTTGATGCGGGGGCGCGGGCACCATCACCACTCCATCGATCTCTTTTCCGTTATCGTCGGTGTGGAAGATCGCGAACTGCTCGCAGTGGCCGAAGTGCTCGGCTGGGCTACCGCCCGTGACAGGCACGGCGATCCGCATGCTCGCCCTGGTGCGTCCTTCCGGCTCCGACCTCTCTCGCGTGGGCACGTCAGTCATCAGGATTCTCCCCCTTGTCCTTTCCCAGTACATCCTCTCCCTGCTCAACAAGTCTGACAAGCCGGTCGATCACCGACGAGAACGCCTTGGCTCCGGGCGAGTCGCCCGACAGGTATCTGGAGAGCTGGCCGCTGTCGCCCGCCGGTACCATCGCGGCGTCGATCGGGATCGAGCCCAGGAAGGGAACGCCCATGTCGGCCGCCATCTCACTGCCCCCGCCCGTGCCGAACACGTCGACCTTGGCTCCACATTCGGGGCAGACGAACCCGCTCATGTTCTCCAATACACCCAGAACCGGGAGATTGAGCTGCCGGGCGAAGTTGACCGACTTCCTGACGTCGCTGACCGACAGCGCCTGAGGAGTCGTTACGAGAACGACGCCGTCGGCATCCTCGACCAGCTGGCCGACTGATAGAGGCTCGTCGCCCGTGCCGGGGGGCGAGTCGACGACCAGGTAGTCCAGCTTCCCCCACTCGACATCGCGCAGGAACTGCCTGATCATGCTGTACTTGAGTGGCCCTCTCCAGATAAGCGCATCGTCCCGGTTCGGAAGCAGAAAGCCCATCGACATGACCTTGAGCCCGTTGGGGGCGACCGCCGGTCTTATGGCACCTTCCTCACCGGCGACTCTCGCGTCAGAGAGCCCCAGAAGCCTCGGCACGCTGGGCCCGTGCAGGTCGATGTCCAGGAGCGCCGACGAGCGACCCCTCTCCTGGAGGGCGACGGCGATCGACGCCGCCACGGTGCTCTTGCCCACGCCCCCCTTTCCCGACATCACCAGGATCTTGTGCTTGATGTCGCAGAGGCGACGCGCGAGCGCCTGCCTGTCCTCGAAGTCCTTGTCGCTCTCGCCGTCCCTCTGAGTCCTGGCGGAACAGGACTCGGACGAGCAGTCGTCACAGCGCTTCTCTTCCTGCTGCATGACCTTCCCTTCTCCTGGTAGCGCCGAAGCAGGCCGTCCGCCTACGCGGCTTCCGTGTCCCCGTTCAGAATCCCGACGACAGCGTCCCAGATCGAGCGTATAGCAGTAGCCGCCGGCCCCTCCGAGTGCTCGACGACAGAGACGCCTTCGACCTGGGCGTCCGTAACGGAACTATCGTACGGGACACGGCCGAGCATGGGTAGTCCCTTTCCGTCGCACCACTCCCCGATCGCGTCGGCCACGTCCGGGTTCAGGTCCCACTTGTTGACGCATACGGCCGCACTCGTGCGCAGGGTCTCGGCGACCTCGCATACACGCTTGAGGTCGTGAAGGCCCGAGAGCGTGGGCTCGGTCACGACGACGGCCAGGCTCGCGCCCGTCAGCGAAGCGATGACCGGGCACCCTATCCCCGGGGACCCATCCACCAGGATCGTGTCCAGACCCCCCTCATCAGCGACCTTCCTCGCTTCCTTTCGCACGGTCGTGACGAGCTTCCCCGAGTTCTCCTCCGCTATTCCGAGCTTGGCGTGCACGAACGGCCCGAGGCGTGACTCCGAGACGAACAGCTCCCCGCTCTGCACCTCCTCCATCACGACAGCGCCGGCCGGACACACGAACTCGCAGACCCCGCAGCCCTCGCAGGCGAACGGGTCAACGCTGTACGCGTCCGCCCCGCCTGACGCCGGCGCCTCTATGGCATCGAACCGACACGACTCCTCACAGCGCCCACATCGCATGCACGCATCCTCGGAGATGCGCGCCCTGAGACCACCGACGAATGGCTCCCTGCGCAGCTCCCTGGGAGCGAGAACGAGATGGAGATCGGCCGCATCGACGTCGCAGTCGGCGATGACCTTGTCGGAGGCCAGCGCGGCGAACGACGCAGACACGCTCGTCTTCCCGGTGCCGCCCTTTCCACTGACTACCACGATCTCCTTCATTCCCACCCCTTCGCGCACCCGACCAACGCTACGCCGCGCCGATCCCAACTCCCTCGGAGAGCACGGCGCCGGCCAGCCGTCCGATTATGCGAGCGAACTCATCGTGAACGTGAGCGGGCATGACACCTCTGGCATACGCTTCAGCGATCTTCCGATCATCTGGTATGACCGCCAGCACCGGCAGTCCCTCACGCGCGCAGTACTCCACCAGTCGCCCGTCCCCCGCGCCGCTCCGATTCACCACGACGCCCGCGGGCACCCCCAGCTTCCTCACGGTCTCGACCGCGATAGCAAGGTCGTTCAGCCCGAACGGCGTCGGCTCGGCGACCAGTAGAACAAGGTCCGCCGACGAGATCGTCTCCACGACGGGACACGACGCTCCCGGCGGGGCGTCTAACACGGCCACGCCGTCTTCAGGCATCCGCTTGAGCAGGGCGCGAATCACGGGCGTCGCCATCGGCTCTCCGACGGACAGCTTCCCGCCCAGGAAATCGACCGCCCCCGCCGTACCGGATTCCACCAGACCGATAGACCGCGTCGTCTCGGTAACTGCTCCTGCCGGGCAGACCATCGAACACGCTCCGCATCCGTGGCAGAGCTCGTGGAAGGCCAGCACTCTGTCCTTGAGACACGCCAGCGCATTGAACCGGCACACCTCGCAGCACTTGCCGCAACCCGTGCACTTGGCATCGTCGAAGAGCGGAACGGGAACCTCGACCGGCATCGAGGCGGTGATCGACGGCCGCATGAATATGTGCCCGTTGGGCGCCTCCACGTCGCAGTCGATGTACGCCACCTTCTCCCCGCGTGAAGCAAGCTCCCCCGCCAGGCTGGTGGCGACCGTCGTCTTGCCCGTTCCGCCCTTCCCGCTCGCCACGGCCACTCTCATGAGTGACGACGGGCGTATGCTTGAAGACTCCGATGAGGTCGCCAGATCAGTCCTCCGAACCGCTCTCGAGCTCGGTAAGTCTCTTCTGAACGTCGGCAAGAGCCTCCTGCAAATACTCAGCCTGCTCCTTCAGCACGGCCGCCTCCTCCGGCGGCGCGGCAGTGGGCGCCGCGGCCGGTGCGTACGGGACGTACGCCGGTCCCGCCCAGCCGAATCTCGCCCAGCCCGGCACGCCCGTGGCGTAGTATCCGTGGCGCCAGCCTCCACCTCTACCACCGAAACGACCTCTGCCTCCGAATCCTCTTCCGTACCCCGGGTTAGCGTAACCGGGAACCCCGTAGCCGGCGCAGTAGCCGGCAGCTCTGCCTGTCATCGGACCCTGACCCATCGGGCCGCTTCCGTCTCCCCTAGGCATCTCCTGTCTCCTTCCTTCAGTGTCAACGTCGACTACATCCCGCTGTGCCCCGCAACATCGGGGCCGTTCGCAGTCTCCATCTCGCCGGACTTCAGCGCTTCGATCGCCTCACCAACTGTGCCACTCGCGCCGACAACCACCGTCACCCCAGCCGCGCTCAGCGCACGGAAGGCGTTCGGCCCGCAGTGTCCAGTGAGAACGTGGGTCGCGCCCCTCCTTATGACCGCTTCCGCCGCGCCGATCCCCGCACCGGACCCCGCACCAGCCGAGGCACCATTGTCCAACGCCTCAGAATCGCCCGTCTCCGTGTCCACGAAGAGGAACCACGGGGCGCGCCCGAAACGCGGATCGACCGCGCTCGTGAGCTCGGACCCCGTAGACGACACCGCTACCTTCATCGCTCCCTCCTCTCTCATCGCCTCCGTCCGCGTCCTCCGCCGGGGCGTCCCGCTCTTCCGGGCCCTCTCCGCCGGCCGCCACCTCGGCGCATCCTTCGCCCGCAGCCCGGCATCCCGAACGCATCCTGAACCAGCTCTCCCCGCGCGTAGGCCCTCAGGATCTCCTCCACCGGCCCCGACACCCACGGGACGACCTGAACACCGGCCCCCCGAAGCGCCTCGAGGAGCGGCCGCGTTACCGCGCCGCAAATGACGACCTCAACACCTGACTGCTCGATCGCCGCCGCCCTTCTCCACAGCGACAGCCCCGAGAGCCCTATCTCGCTGCGCTGCCTCTCGCCGCTCGCGTCCACCACGAGCAGCCGCTCGGCCGCGTCGAGCACCGGTGAGACCCTGTCATCCCATGTCGGAATCCCGACTATCATGAAACCTCCATCAGGAATTACAGCACTCATCGTGCCAGTCTCATAACACGCACGGAAATACTGCTAACAACTTATTCTAACGGGAGTTACAAGGATGGGTCGATGCGGGACCTCAAGGCTGGAGGTTGCAGCATCGCAACCTTCGTTCGCAAGAGGGTGCGTCACTGCAACCATCGTTCGTCGGCCCACGGCGCCCTTCTCAACTACTGGCCATCGTCCGCCGGCCTCACTCCCAGGCGCTTCATCTTTCGCCAGAGAGTCGTCTTGTGGATGCCGAGGTCGCGGGCCGTCGCGGCCCGGTTCCAGCCGTGCTCCTCCAGAGCCCGTTTCAGGAACTCGGCCTCGGCCTCGTCGAACGTCGATGCGCCTCCACCGGCCTTGCTGCCCTCCGGGAGCAGCCTCGCCGGCAGATGCTCTAGCTTGATCTGCTTGCCACGGCACATGGCGAAGGCGTGCTCGATGGCGTTCTCCAGCTCCCGGACGTTCCCGGGATAGTCGTGCCGCATCAGCACGTCCATTGCGTCGGGGGACACGCCCGAGACGTCCTTCCGCCTCAATCGGTTGAAACGCTCTACGAAGTGCTCGATGAGGAGCGGGATGTCCTCGCGCCGGTCCCTGAGCGGAGGGATCTCGATCGTGATCACGTTGATCCTGTAGTAGAGGTCGTTGCGGAACTCACCGCTGTCCACCATCGAGGCGATGTCCCTGTTGGTCGCCGCTATGACCCTGACGTCGGCCGTCTCGGTTCGCGTGCCGCCCAACGGCTCGTACGTCCCGTCCTGAAGCACGCGCAGCAACCTCGACTGGAGAGCTGTGGAGACGTCTCCTATCTCATCCAGGAAGATCGTCCCCCCTCTCGCCACCGCGAAGCGTCCCTCTCTGTCGCGCTTAGCGTCAGTGAAGGCGCCTGCCTTGTGCCCGAAGAGCTCCGACTCGAGAAGCGTATCCGGTAGAGCCCCGCAGTTGACGACCACGAGGGGGCCACGGCTGCGCGGGCTCAGGTTGTGGATCGCCCGGGCCATGAGCTCCTTGCCCGTCCCGCTCTCCCCGGTGATGAGGACCGTGCTCTCGCTCTCCGCGATGTCGGGAAGCGTGTCGAACACGCTCAACAGCCGGTGGTTCTTGCTGATCATGTCCTCGAACGAGTATGTCTGCCGCAGCTCCCTTCGGAGTTCCTCCTCTACCGAAAGGTCACGGAACGTCTCAGCTCCCCCTATGATGGCCCCATCGCCATCTCTGAGAAGAGCGGTCGAGACGGTCACCGGTATCGGCGTCCCGTCAGAGCGTACGATGTAGACCGAGCGGTTCACGATGGGCTCTCCCGTGCTCATCGTCTCCCGGAGCACGCAGTTCGACTCGCACACACTGGCCCGGAAGACCTCCCAGCACTTCTTGCCCAGCGCCTGGCTTCTCTCGACACCGGTGATCTCCTCCGCCGCCCTGTTGAACGATCGTACGTTCCAGTCTAGATCTACGGTGAAGACCCCGTCCGCGATGCTCTCCAGTATCGCGGCGGCGTCCTCGGACGTGCCGGGGAAGCGCCTACCCGCGACGTCCTTTCGTTCCGGGGCGTCCTCAGACCTCGTCGGGCCGCTGCCTTCATCTCGCCGCGCCATGCTGCCCTCCGGTCCAGCCAACTCGCCGCGCCATACTGCCCTCGGCCCAACAGTTGCATATACGCAACCTCCATCATAGGCCCGGCGGAACAGCGAGTCAAGGTGGCGAGCGCACGGGCACGTATAATGAGATTGACTCACGCGAGAGTCTGTGATATTCTATGCACGGAGAGTGGGCTGCCCGGCACGCAGGCAGAGTGCGCTGCGCGTCCCCGGCGGTCGTGTGACGTCAGCTCCGTAGGAGCAGAGAGGGGGAGGAGTATGCGGTACGTTGTGATGGCGCTGCTCATGGTGGCCCTGGCAATGCCGGCCGCCGCGCAGATGTATCTCGAGTTCAGCGGGTCGCCCGTCCGTTACGACGACACGGTCCCGCCGGACGGCTCTGTCTGGCACGAGCTCTACCCCGTGTTCTGCAACGCCCGGATTCAGGACGGATACGAGGATAACGGTGACGGCGTGGTCTCTGTCTGCGACGTGATCATCATCGATGGTATCCGGTACCACGTCGACTGGGCCGGCCCGACCTACTACCTCACGCTTGCTGAGCCACCCTCAGAGCGCTGGGTCGAGCCAGAGGGAACGGGTGACTTCCTGCACGAGGTCGCGCCGATATTCTGCCAGACCTGGGAGGTCCTCGAGTGGGAGGACAATGACCAGGACGGCGAGGTGTCGTACTGCGACATGCTGCTGCTGCCTGACGGCTGGTGGCACGTCGAGGACGTCAGTCTCGACATCACTGTGACCGAGGAGCCGAGCCCGGTCGAGCAGAGCACGTGGACCAAGATCAAGACCTTCTTCGGCATCGAATAGCCCGGCCATCGGGACTGCAAGCAGCTTGAGCCGCCCGGCGCCGATAAGGCTCCGGGCGGCTCTGCGTTCATTAATGCCACGGGCGAATCCCTTGACAGAACGACCGATGTGCTGTAACGGTTCCCGAGGGGATGCCGAAGAACGCCCCCGGTGGAGACGGCTGTGCCGGCAGGACCGGCGGCGCGTTTCCGAGACACACTGCGACCTGCGTCACCTCTGTGAGGGCGCCCCCGGGCGGTGCCAGCGCACCGGGCCTCGCGCCGGAAAGGACGGTCGGAGATGAGAGGGTTCGCGATATCGCTTGCTATGCTCGCGGTCGTGGCCATCGCGGTGCCGGCGGTCGGCCAGGAGTACTACTATGAGTACGCTCCGATCGACCGGGCGTACGACCCGACGTGGCCCGCGGACGGCGAGGAGTGGCATCAGCTCTTCCCGAACTACTGCATCTACGATGAGCAGACAGACCACGACGACGCCAACGGGGACGGCTACATAGACGTCTGCGAGCACATATGGATCAACGGAGAGCAGCACCACGTGGAGTGGATCGGGCCGACGTACAAGCTGGTGGCCATGCGTCCGTCAGAGGACGGAAGGCCCGTTCTGCCGAAGTACGCTGAGTACGCGGGCATGGAGGACGGACGCCAGCACGTCTACCACGAGATCTACCCCACGTTCTGCAACGAGTTCGAGACCGAAGAGCCGATAGAGTACGAGTGCCAGGAGATCTACATCTTCTACCCGCCCGAGGATGCCGGCTGGTGGCACGTCGAGGAGATCAACACGAACATCCGCACCGTCCCGCAGAGCCCGGTCGAGCCCGGGACCTGGGGGAAGATAAAGGCATGGTTCAGGGGCATCATCGGAAACGACTAGGTGGGCCAACTCGGCGCGAACGAGACGGTGAGCGCCGGACGATGCCAAGACAAGACCCCGCGAGGCGGAAGCCCGCCCCGCGGGGATACCGGATTGTCAGAGTCTAGGACCCGGACGCGCCGGCCGCGCTCTCGGCCGCGGCCTCTTCCGCCCTTCGAGCCTCGGCCGCCCTCTTCATCCTCTCCCTCTCCTCCCTCATGAGCTCCAGCCGCCTCTCATCACGAAGGAGATCGCCCCCGGCCAGCCTCCAGCCGGATACCCCCTCGTAGAACCGCTCGACGCGGACAAAGCCGCCGCGCGCCGCCTCGGTCGCCGTGTTCCTGCTCCTTATGCAGTTGGAGCCGTAGCAGTAGGTGACGACCGGCGTCGAGGCGCGATCGATCTCCGGCCAGTGCCTGTCGACGTAGACGTCGAGCGAGTCGGCAAACCAGGTCGAAGGCAGCCCGACAGACCCGGGGATGTGCCCGGAGGCATAGTCGCCCCAGTGTCGCACGTCGAAGAGCAGGAATCCCTCGGGCGGGGCGTCGGGGCGCAGCCAGCGTCGCGAGGATGCGA
>Ga0180435_10006208_pt1 | contig 11451 bp, 9 predicted proteins | sample SS_ome_3_FD_132467 | JGI IMG/M metagenome (GOLD analysis project Ga0180435, IMG submission 132467) | Hypersaline lake sediment archaeal communities from the Salton Sea, California, USA - SS_3_S_1 metaG | ecosystem: Environmental > Aquatic > Non-marine Saline and Alkaline > Hypersaline > Sediment...
GAAGCAAACTAGATTTGCGATAGAAAAATATTTGAGAACCGGCTTAATGCCGGTTTTTTTATGCTTAATCGTCAGAAAATTCTTTGAGCAATTTGCGGTATTGCGAAAAAACATTGGCCCTGGAGACAAAACCCAGGTACTTTCCATCATTTAGTACAACCAGGTTGTACTTTCCGGAATGCTGGAATTTGGACGCCACCGTTTCCATATCATCATCAAATTCTACAATTTTTGTGGGCATGAACATCAGATCCTTTACCAGGGTGGTTTCGTAAATTTCCGTTTGAAACATGATATGCCTGATCTGGTCCATGAATACTATACCATAAAAATTATTGTCTTTATCCACTACCGGGAAAATATTCCGGCTCGATTCTTTAATTACATTGATAAGTTCCCCAAGCGTTTGATCTGGACCGACAGTGCTGAAATTCCGTTCGATGAGGCTGGTCACATTCATCAGGGTAAGCAGGGCTTTGTCCTTATGATGGGTAATCATATCCCCCCTTTTCTTCATCTGGATGGTATAAATTGACTTCGGGACGATAAACCTTGCACTGCCGTAGGATACCGTTGCCACGATCATGATCGGGAACATCAATTGGTAGCCGTTTGTGATTTCCGCAATCAGGAAAATTGCTGTTAAAGGTGCATGCACCACTCCTGCCAGCAATCCGGCCATGCCGGCCAATGCAAAGCTGCTTAAAGGTAAATCGGTATGTCCGAAGTGGTTCAGTACGCTGGCAAAAAGTAATCCGGCCATGGTACCAATAAACAAGGTAGGTGCAAAAATCCCCCCGATACCACCACTCCTGAAGGTGACGGAAGTAGCAACCACTTTTAACATCAATATGGCAAATAGTAATATTATTGCTATATGCCTTTGTCCTTTAAGGTCATAAAATAAACTGTTGTTAAACAGGAAATCAAGCTTTCCCGATAAGGCCATATTGACATCTTCATAGCCCTCACCATAGAGTGATGGGAACAGGAAAATCAATCCTCCCAGCAAGCCTGCACCTACCACAAACTTTGGCAACCAGCCTTTAATTTTTTCAAATACTTTACCGGAAAACACGTAGAACTTAATGAAATAAACAGAAACCAATGCCGTAAATAATCCCAAACCAAAATAATAGGGTGTTTCCTTCATTTTAAATATATGCTCAACAACCGATGGGTAGAGGACATCCTGGCCCAGCAAAGCATAAGAAGTAAGTGCAGCCACAATGGATGACAATAACAATGGCACAAGAGCCGTCATGGTCATATCAAATAAAATGACCTCAAGTGCAAAAACAATCGCAGCTATGGGTGCCTTAAAAATAGCCGACATGGCTGCAGCTGCGGAAAATCCCAAAATGGTAATCACCTGTTTGTGGTTCAGTCCAAGCATTTTGGCAATGGTTGAACCCCAGGCTGAACCCGTTACCACAGTAGGCCCCTCAAGCCCGACAGAACCACCAAATCCAACAGTTAAAGAAGAGGTGATAATGGATGAAAACATATTATGCCGGTCTAAAATTCCGAATTTCTTGGAAATCGCGTATAGCACATTCGGAATACCATCACGTACCGGTTTTCTTAAAATAAACTTTACGAATATGATCGTCAGTAAAATACCGATTGCCGGAAACAGCACGTATTTGTAGTTGGAATAGCCTACTGAAAATTCGCCCGTTAATAAGCTTTGGATACCAAAGACCAGGTTTTTCATCAGTACGGCAATTAAGCCTACGACAAAACCTACCACAATGCTTAAGATGATCATTAACCTGTTTTTAGGCATCTTATGCAGGTATCGCATTGTCCGGATGGTAAATTTGGATCTTTTCATTTTCGTTCGCAAATGTATAAATACTCGGCAACTAACCTACCATTGACAGTTATATTTTTTTGCCACCTGGAAGCATTTGTCCGGGCGTTTCATCCCATATTTCTTATTTTAGCACAAACTTTATTATGACACGGATTATTACCTATAATGTGAATGGTATCAGGGCTGCCATGCGAAAAGGATTTGCCGAATGGATAGAAGCAACAGCGCCGGATGTGCTGTGCATACAGGAGACCAAAGCCCAACCCGACCAGATACCCGTCTTAGATTTTGAATTGATGGGTTACAAAACCTATGCATTCTCTGCTTTAAAGAAAGGATACAGCGGTGTGGCCATCCTTACAAAAAAGGCTCCCGATCATGTTGAAACCGGCATGAATATTCAGAAATACGATACCGAAGGCCGCTTCATCAGGGCGGATTATGGCGATATCTCCATCATCAGTGTCTACCATCCTTCAGGGTCAAGCGGCGATGCAAGGCAGGCATTTAAAATGCAATGGCTGCACGATTTTGAAGATTATATTACACAATTAAAAAAAGTGCGACCCAATTTGATTGTTTGTGGTGATTATAATATCTGCCACAAGCCGATCGATATCCATGATCCGATCCGGAACGCGAAAGTTTCAGGCTTTCTACCTGAAGAAAGGGAATGGATGAGTGGTTTTCTGAATACGGGTTTTACGGATTCATTCAGGCATTTAAACCCCAACCCCCATCAATATAGCTGGTGGAGCTACAGGGCCAATGCGCGGGCTAACAATAAAGGCTGGCGTATCGATTACAATATGGTTTCCGGCCCACTTAAAAATAAAATTGAAAGGGTGGCCATTTTATCACAGGCCATGCATTCGGATCACTGTCCGGTATTATTGGAAATGGATATAAACTTATCATAACAATTTTAAAATGAAACATACATTTAAAAGCATCGTGCTGATCCCCTTTTTGCTTATCGGAATAGCTGCTTTTTCGCAGGTCAGAAAAGATTACCAGCAGCTTGATAGCTATATTGATGTTGCTGTCACTAATTTTGAAATTCCAGGTCTGGCAGTAGGCATTATTAAGGATGGCGAGATAGTACTTGCCAATGGATATGGCTCTGCCAATGCAGAAACAAAAACAGAAGTAGATGAAAATACCGTATTCGGAATTGCTTCCTGCAGCAAAGCATTTACTGCTGCCTGTGTAGCTATACTGGTTGACCAGGGCGCATTGGATTGGGATGATCATGTATCAGATATTTTACCGCATTTTCAACTTTATGACACCTATATTACCAGGGAATTAACCGTGGAGGACCTTTTATGCCACAGATCCGGTTATGAAACTTTCGATGGTGATTTATTATGGTATGGAACTGATTATTCAAGAGAAGAAGTTGTCAGCCGTTTCAGGTATCGTGAAAATCCGTATAGTTTCAGGGAACAGTTCGGATACTCCAACCTGATGTATATCATTGCAGGAGAAGTGATTCAGGAGGTGAGCAGTATGAGTTGGGAAGACTTTGTGGCTGAGAAAATATTTGCCCCATTGGGCATGACATCTACAACCACCACCAATACCGGCTTCGACGAAACTATGCACATTGCCTGGCCACATCTGGATGGTGACGTAATGGATTTTATCAATTATGACAATTCCGGACCCGCTGCTTCCATCAATTCAACAGTGATGAATTTACTGGTCTGGACCCAGATGATGCTCGATAAAGGTGCTGTGAGTGACACATCCGTGTTTTCAGAAAGCCAATATTACAAATTGGTATCTCCGCAAACCATATTACATGCCGGGCGGGCTGAAAAGATTGACGGAAGACATTTTTCATCATATGGATTAGGATGGTTTTTATATGATTACCAGGGTATGAAAGTGATCCATCACGGGGGTGGATTGCCCGGTTTCCATTCAAAAGTGGTGTTTGTACCTGAAGACAGCCTGGGCTATGTGATCCTGGCCAACGAGTTGGGTGGATTGGTGGGTGCGATAGAAAACAAAATATTGGATTACCACATTGGTGATGCAGAAAAAGACTGGGCAGCCCTTTACCTTGATTTTGTAAACAAAGGAAAAGAGAGAGAAACAGACAGGATTGCCAAACTGGATTCAAGCAGAATAGAAGGAACAATGCCTTCATTGGAATTGAATAATTATACCGGAACCTATCAAGACAACATGTACGGAAACGCAATTGTTGAGATGGTTAATGGAGCATTGTCGGTCACACTTCTTCCGGCAGATGAATTGCTGAGTTCGCCCATGGCACACTGGCATTATGACACCTTCAGTATTGATTTTACTGATCCGTTTCTACCGAAAGGTTTGATTACTTTTCATGTAAACGGATACGGGGAAGCAGATTTCTTTACCATTGACGTGTACAGCCCGGATTTTCACTTTCAGAAACTTAAATTTGAACGGGTATCCGAGTAATTCAATAATTTATATCATCCAGGGTAGGCTGGATCACATACTTCATTTTTGTTAACTCAAGCGCTACAAGGTTTCCATAACCATCACGATTGGGCATGTAGATGCCGTTATCAAGGTCAATAAATGGCTGGTCTTCCGACTTGATGATCCTGTCTATGAACTCAAGTTTTACAGGTACATGTCCATGAACAATCGTTTTGTGATGTATCTTTTCAGGTATGATCTCATAGTCCCTGGCCCACATCATGGCCTGTGTGTCATCAAACGGGTCGTCTATTTTAAAATTAAAGCCCGCGTGAACCAGTAAATACTTTTCCAGTTCATGGTAATATGGTAAGTCTGACAGCCAATCTATATACATTTTAGGAATATCGGACGGCCATTTTACACCAAAGCTTTTTAAAGTAGTTGCGCCTCCCTGCTTTTCCCATTCTTTCTGCATTTGGGATTTTGTTTTAAGACCTAAGAAGGGTTTTCTTTCCAGGTCGTGCCAGGCGGCTTTCAGCAAATAATCTTCGTGGTTGCCTCTTAGCGTAATGACATTAGGAAAATTTTTCTGCAGGTCCATAATAAAATCAATCACCAGTTTGCTTTCAGACCCACGATCAATATAGTCGCCAAGAAAAAAAATATGATCTTCAGCAGTTGGCTTTATGTGGTTGTCAAATAAGGCTGATAAGGTTTTAAAACAACCGTGAATATCAGGAATTACCCATTGTTTTGCCAAAACATCTTAGTTTGTAGAGACCTGTTTTTAATTCGATTTATTTCTTTTTCGCCTGGTTGGCTACCTGTTCCATCAGCTTTTTCACTTCTTCGGGATCGCCAAGGAAATAATCTTTCACAAAATTCATCTCGTCATCAAATTCAAAAACATAAGGTATGCCGGTTGGAATATTAAACCCTAAAATGGCTTCCTTACTCATATTTTTCAGATGCATTACAAGCGCCCGCAAGCTGTTTCCGTGGGCAGCAACCAGTACCTCATCATGCTCTTTCAATGCAGGCATAATTTCCGATTCCCAATAAGGTATAAATCTTTCAATCACCTGTTTAAGCGACTCGGTCAGTGGAATTTCTTTTGCGGTAAGCTCAGCATAACGAGGGTCGAACTTCGGATTTCTTTCATCGTCTGTTTCCAGCGGCTGGGGTGGCACATCAAAACTCCGGCGCCATAAATGTACCTTATCATCACCGTATTTCTCGGCAGTTTCAGCTTTATTTAGTCCTTGCAGCATGCCATAATGTTTTTCATTCAAGCGCCACGATTTCTTCACGGGTATCCACATCTGGTCCATCTCTTCCAATGCCAGCCACAGTGTTTTTATCGCTCTTGTCAGGTATGATGTGTATGCAATTTTAAAACTATACCCTTCTTCCTTCAGCACTCTTCCGGATTTTTTTGCTTCAGCAACGCCCTGTTCTGACAGATTAACGTCTGTCCAGCCTGTAAAGCGATTTTCCTTGTTCCATAAACTTTGTCCGTGCCGAAGTAAAACTAATCTTTTCATCTGTTCAATTTTTTATACGAATGCGTTTATCTTTGCCTTCCAGGATGAATATATTTTCACTTACATTTTTAAGCATTTTTTTTCCGGGCCTTACCTGGAAGATGCCATCAGGAACCAAAAGTATTTTTCTCACTTTTGATGATGGCCCCCATCCTGAAATCACCCCAAAAGTATTGAATATTCTTGAGGCGTACGATGCAAAAGCCACTTTTTTTTGCGTGGGTGAAAACGCAGTGAAGTATGCCGACACATATCGTGAAATTCTTAAACGTGGACACCGAACCGGCAACCATACGTTCCACCACCTGAAGGGATGGAACACCCCGTCAAAAACATATCTTCATGATACCCTGGAGTGCTCGAAAAAGGTTGAATCCGTGCTTTTCAGGCCACCATACGGAAAAATTACCCCCTTCCAAATAAAGCGGCTAAAAAAAGAAGGTTTCAACATCGTTATGTGGAGTGTGCTGACGAGAGATTACAAGACAAATGTCAATAAAAAAAAACTGCTGAAAAATGCGATAAAGCAAACTCAACCGGGCTCCATTATTGTATTTCATGACAGTGAAAAAGCGGCTGATAATTTGCTGTATATCCTTCCCCGGTTTTTGGAGCATTTTTCAAAAAACGGCTATTTATTTAAGGTTATTTAATAAAACCCTTACCTTATGGTGTTTATTTCCTGACCAATTTATTTGCATCTTTGTATTTCAGAATTCTATGGAAAGATTCATCCAGAAAATACAGCTTGTTTTGCTTGTCGCCATTGGCTTCGTGATGTTATATTGTGCCCGGCCAGGATCACCCGGCGGGGGGCCCAAAGACACGCAGCCTCCCCAGATTATCAAAAGTACGCCTCCCAATTACAGCGCGCGTTTTACCGGCGACCGGTTTGAAATTGATTTTGACGAATTCATCGAACTAAACAATATCAACCAAAGTTTGTTGATTTCGCCTCCTATGGATGAATTGCCCGATTTTAAGGCCAAGGGGAAAACGTTGCTGGTAAAATTCAATGAAGAATTAAAGGAAAACACCACCTACACCTTGTTTTTTGGTGATGCCATTGTGGATATTACCGAGAAAAACCCGGTGGTAGAAAACACTTATATATTTTCGACTGGCGACCGGGTCGACTCGATGAGCATGGAGGGAAAAGTAATTAATGCCGTCGACCTCCAGCCTGCCGCTGATGTATTTGTAATGTTATACAAGGTAACAAGTAAAGCCGTCACGCTGAACGATAATGGAAATAGAGAGATCGAATTGGATTCAATGCCAATGCTTCTTAAACCTTTTTATTTAAGTAAAACAAATGAAAATGGTCAGTATAAATTTAATGGGCTTGCCGATGAGAAATACCTGATTTTTGCATTGAGAGACCTGAACAGCAACCATATTTTTGACCAGCCTACCGAAGAAATCGCTTTTTTAGATTCGCTGGTACAACCCGTTTATAGCGGGCCACCACAAAGTCTGCTACCTGACAGTTTGCAAGACGTAGCCGACAGTTTGCAAACAATTATTTCGGACAGCCTTCAGCTTGATTCAACAGAATTGATCCTCATTGACTCCCTTATGTTGCAAACAGATTCTGCTGTCATGGATTCAACCGGGGTTTCTGACTCCACTCTTTCAGAAGCCATTATTCAGAAAAAACTTCCCATAGCCACATACGATCTCATCCTCTTCACCAATCGCGATAGCACCCAGCGCATGCTTAAAGGAGAATTGTTGAAACGAAACACCCTGGAATTTTCATTTTCCTTGCCTGCCCGCAGTTTAGACCTTATACCGGTAAATTACTATTCCGACAGCATCTGGTATCTGGAAAAATATTCAAAGAGAGCAGACACCATCACCTGGTACTTAAAGGATATACCGGTTGATACACTTGAATTGGTTATTTTAGATCAAGCTGATACGCTTGAGTATTTATATATCAATCTCAATTTTGATAGCCAGTCGAGCCGCTCAAGGGTGAAAAAGAAAGATGAAGAGGAAAAGAAAATATTTTTAGAGTGGACATCGAATACTTCACGAGGCAACCTATTATTAAACCAAAAACCAACGATATTATTTGAGCAACCCCTGGCCTCATTCAATACTTCAGAAGGCAGCCTAATTATTGGCGAAGACACAACTTACCGGCCGGCTGCCATGCTGGTTGACAGCTTTCGGATGAGCTTACAATTCCCCATCGAACTTCAGGAAGCAACAAAATATTCGTATTATTTCCCTGATTCAAGCTTTATTGACTGGAATGGGTATTTTAACCAGGAGATCCGAATGAATTTTGCGACCAAAACACCGGCTGATTATGGTAAAATGACGATGATTGTGAAACCGAAGAAAAATCAGCCGTATGTATTGCAGATGCTGAATGCACAGGATGTGGTTGTGAAGGAAACATTTTTTAATTCGGATACCAGTATTTCTTACAAGTACGTTAGTCCTGCAAAATATAAATTCAAAGTGGTATTTGATGACAATGGTAATGGGAAGTGGGACAGTGGCTATTATCCTGATAAAATCCAACCCGAAAAAATCCTGTTCTTTAATAAAGAGATTGATGTAAGGGCCAATTGGGAAATTGAGGAAACTTGGCTGCTAAAATAAAATGTACGTCGTACTAATCGTTACAACGGTTCACGCACTCGATGATCTCTGTTAAGGTCATGTTTTTCAGCGAATAAAAAATCTTTTTACCTTCACGTTTCGAGACCAGCACATTTTTATTTTTCAGAATATTCAAATGATGCGAAGCGGTGGCCTGCTCAATGTCAAGCGCTTCGTAAATTTCGGTCACACTTAATTTTTCGCCTTGTGCCAATAAATCAATGATTGCGATACGCATGGGATGTGAAATTGCCCGCAGTTTGCTTGCCGCCAGTTCCAGTTTGGAAACATTTATATCGATTTTTGCCATTGCCATAAAGTGTTTCGGCAAAAGTAGGAAATATCGTTATCTTCAAACAGTTAAATATATACATATATGCCCTTTTTAGATATTTTATACTTAATCTAAATAAGGCGATATTAGAAACGAATAGGAGAATTGATCAGGAATATTCATCATCAAAGTACTTCTGATTCGTGACGACTATTTAAATAAACCAGTGAAGGAGAAACTGGTTCCGTCAAATAGCCCTTTGTCGCTTAATTTGAGATTTGGTATCACCAAAAGTGCCATAAATGAAAGGGTCATGAAAGGTGCCCGCAAGGTGGAGCCAAGCGAGTGGGCCGCTTTATCTATTTCATGGTATTTTTGTGCCACTTTATATCCATCCTCTGTCGACATGAGACCTGCCACCGGTAATGGCAATATCATTTCCTTTGCCGGGCCTACCAGCGAAACACCACCTTTTTCTTTAATCACCAGGTTGATGGCCCTTACAATATCTGCATCATCAACACCTACGGCCACAATATTATGGCTGTCGTGGGCCACACTTGAGGCAATGGCGCCTTCTTTCAAATTGAAATTGCGGATAAATGCGATTGCCGGGGCTGCTTTCTTATAACGATTCAGCACAACAATTTTTAAAATATCTCTTTCAGGATCACTGACCACGTTGCCATTCACCACTTTCGGACTAATGCACTCTTCCCTGGTAATCAACTGCCCGTCCAATGCTTCCATCACTCTCAAACAATCACTTTCAGGTTTTACAAAAATGCTGCTTTCGCTGATCGCCTCAGCATGAAAGTTATTAGGTGCTGATTCATTCACAGATTCAATGAGTGTTGTCCCATTTTTGGCGATTAATTTACCATTCACATAAGTTATGAGTATATTAAAATCGGTTAAAGTATCCACCACGATCATATCAGCCGGATCACCCTCTTGCAGGGTGCCTACATCAAGTTGATAGTGCTCTATGGGATTGATAATCGCACTTCTCAGGACCTTTATAGGATCGAAACCTTTTTTTATGGCTCGTATTACCAAACGATTGATATGTCCTTCAACGAGATCGTCAGGGTGTTTGTCATCAGAGCAGAACAACACATCATCAGCGTGGTTTTCAAGCAGATCGACCAGTGCATCAAAATTTTTGGCAGCACTGCCTTCCCTGATCTGGATTTTCATTCCATAGCCTATTTTGCTTAAAGCTTCTTCCATGGTAAAACACTCATGGTCGGTTGTAATACCTGCCTCAATATACTTTTTAGCGTCGTCCCCAACTACACCGGGGGCATGCCCGTCAATCGGTTTAGTGTATTTTTTAGCGATGTCCAGTTTTTTCATTACAAACGGATCGCGATGAATAACGCCCGGGAAATTCATCATCTCCGACATATATTTGATCTCATCCCTGCCCAGCAATTCATCCAGTTCACTCAACCCGAGTTCAAAACCTGCTGTTTCAAAATGCGTTGCCGGAACACAAGATGAGGCTCCAAAATAAAATTTGAAGGGCACTTTATTGCCATTGTTGATCATATAATTGATGCCTTCAATACCCAGCACGTTGGCAATTTCATGCGGATCAGAAACCGTGGCCACTGTTCCGTGTACTGAAGCCAGCCGGGCAAATTCGGAGGGGATCAACATTGAGCTTTCAATGTGGATATGGGCGTCTATCAGGCCAGGTAGAATATAATGTGTTTCTGTAACTGTTTCATCTCTTTCAATGTGAGAAATATAGCCATCTGAAACGTGTACATGTCCTTTAAATATGGATTGCGCATGTAAATCAATTATATTGCCTGAGAGCCTAAAGGCATTTTCCTTATTCATGGGTATTTGTTTTATTCAAAAGTAGAAATTAATAAGAAAGTGCTGAATTACAGCTCCAATTTTTGCAATTCAAAATTCTTGAATTCCTTTTTTGCGGATTCAAAATCTGTGGTGAATCCCAGCAGGAAACCGCCACCTCCTGAACCACATAGTTTGAGCGAATAGGTTTTACTATGGATGCTTTTTTCCCATAATTCGATGAATGAATCAGGAATCATTGGTTTAAAATGCTCGAAAAAGAAATGGGAAAGTTTTTCAACAGCAGCTAAAAAACCGGAAAGATCTCCCTTGATAAAAAGTTCGATACATAGATTATTTATGGGAATTAATTCATTTTTAACCTCTTTGTAAAATGCATAATGCCGGCACTTATCGAAGAAAATGCTGACCAAGTGTTCCGTCTCGCCTGACAAATTCGTATCTGCCAGGAAGGTGACGAGTTCGTCTTTTTTGAATCCAGACGGGTTTTCAATAATTTCCAGTGTTTCTTTATTGTGGATTAGCAAGGTTTTTTTGAGATAAGAATTCAACGGATCCAATCCGGAACTCACACCATGAAAATAGGATTCCATCTGTGCAAAAATCTGCTTCAGTTCGGGCAAACAGATATTTTCAGGTTCGGTGATTTTATCGATCGCATAAGCATCATAAACGGCGGCACAAATAGCGCCCGAGCTCCCCACGCCATAACCCTGCGGGATGTTTGATTCGAAATACAAATTATTTTCCAAATCTCTTTTAAAGGCTTCCATATCCAATTTCACCGACAATTCTTTTTGAACAGATAATTTTGTGAGATAGGCATAAAAACCTCTTAAACTTTCAGATGATCTTTGTTTTTCCTCATTTAGAGTCAGCGATCGCCTAAGCTGTCCCGAAAATCTCTTATATGGAATTGTCAGTCCCATCGAATTGCAGATCAC
>Ga0180435_10006209_pt1 | contig 11451 bp, 9 predicted proteins | sample SS_ome_3_FD_132467 | JGI IMG/M metagenome (GOLD analysis project Ga0180435, IMG submission 132467) | Hypersaline lake sediment archaeal communities from the Salton Sea, California, USA - SS_3_S_1 metaG | ecosystem: Environmental > Aquatic > Non-marine Saline and Alkaline > Hypersaline > Sediment...
ACAAATACCAGCCCGTGAACTTATTCACCCGTGACCAAGGTCACGGGGGCCTTTTAAGTAAGGATCACAAGAAGTTAGCTAATGAATTGATTCACCTGCCGGATAAACCGGCAGGGATCTTTGAGTGGACAAAAAATAACCGAAAAAAGTGACAACTTAAAATCAGGACGTGACACCGCCCCGAAGTAGTAATCGGGGGTGAGATTCGTGGTTTAAAAAAGTGGCCAAGGTAGGGGGATAAATCCATATAATCCGTGGACACAAAAGGGGCCGAGGTAGAGGGAACTTTTGTGATTTTTGCGCCTTTTTGCGGCTAAAAAAGGGGGGGAGGTAGAGGGAGCTTCTGCAATTTATTAGATTTTTGCGGCAGAATATTATTTTCCCTGCATTTGGGCGCGTTTAAAGAAGGCCTCTCCTTTCTCAGTCGCGCCCATCCCCTCGTACAGCCGGGCCAGGAGAAGGTTGAATCTGCTCTCTTCCGGCCAGATGGCTAACCCCCGGCGGAGAAAATCTTCGGCGCGTACATATTCAGCCTGAGCCAGTTCTTCTTTCTCCCTCGCCTTCTCTTCCTTATTGACCGAGCGGAGTGAGGCCGCTTCCCGGGCGTAGAGATCGCCCAGGTTGATGTAGCAGGCGCCCAAATTATAGTATGCCAGCAGACTCTTCGGGTCGAGTTCCAGGGCCTTCTCAAAATTCTTGATCGCGGAACGGAGTTTGCGGTTATTGAGATCGATCACCCCCAGGTTAAGATAACCGGCGGGATAGTTGGGGAATAATGCCAGTGATGCTTCAATATACTTCCGGGCCAGATCATAATCTTTAATATGGTCGATATAGATAACCGCCAGATTATTGTAGGCGCCGGCAAAGGTCGGGTCGATCTCAATCAATTTTTTGAACTCTTCCGCCGCTTTGGCGTATCTCCCTTTATCCAGATAGGCTTTGCCCAGATTCCCGTGAATACGGGCCCGACCGGGCGCTTTCGCGACATTGTCTTCCCAGAGCGAGACCGGATCCATCCAGACCTTATTTCGCTGAAAGGTCAGCCAGCCCAATAGAGCTATGATTGCGATAGAAAGGAAAATACGGGAACGCCGAAACCTGGCCAAACTGCCAAAAAAGTATGTAACGACCACCACCGCTCCGAATAGCGGAAGATAAAGGCGATGTTCCACAATCACATCGATAATGGGGATAATACTCGACTCGGGCAGGAGAGTTAGAATAAACCAGATAATTCCAAAAGCGATTATAGATAAATTATTTTCCCGGCAAACGCAGGCCAGTAAGATAAGGCCGCAGATAACTGCTAATGGGAAGATAACCGCCGGATTGAAGAGGGAAAATAATTTAGAGTAATTATAATCAACCTGCTGATTAACCGGGAGGATTAGCAGCCGGAGATAGGTGATAAAGACCCGGGGTTGGGTGAGGAGATAGACCCGGGGGGACTCGCCATGCCCCGGCGCGGCTTCATCGATCACCCCCGCCGACTTCAGCCATTCCACCTGACCGCTGTCGTTGTAGTGTGGATTCTCACTATAAATCCAGGTGAGGGCCGGGATGACCAGAATGAGAAGCAGGAACGGTATCAACCGGAGGGCAAGTATTCGGCACCCCAGAGACCCCCTGCTCGTAGTGCGGGACTTCAGTCCTGCATTCGTGGGGCAGAGCTTAAGCTCTGCACTACGAACTGTCGCCAAAGCAACTCCGGTTTCCCGGCTTACCAAATGTTTATATCGCGGGAATGTCTTTGAGTTTTTCCCATTGCGCTCCCTAATAACCAGCAGTTCCGTGAGAATGAGCGCGCCGGGTAGTGTGATCGTGAACTCCTTGGTAAGCATCGCGCAGACCGCGAACAACAGAGAAAGGATGTAATAAATGTAGGAGTTGTAGTATCGCTTCGCTTGTGGGATCGCTTCGCTTGTAGGACCGCTCCGCTTGCTCTCTTCCCCGGCAATTCCCGCGCCAATAGCCCTACTGCTTTTCAGGTAAAAAAGAATAGTCAGCAGATAGAAACCGGCGGCCAGGGAGGTTGCCCGCTGGATTATGTAAGTCGCGGCCTGCGTCTGAAGAGGGTGGAGCAGAAATATGAGAGCGCCTATTAAGGGGGGTAGCGGCCCGAACTTCCCCACTATGCGGCGGAGGAGGAAGAATACCACCAGGGCGTTGAAGATGTGGATGGCGACGTTGCCGAGATGATATAGGAACGGGTCAAGGGCGGCATATCGAAAGGTAACAGCCAGGCTCAAATAGGTAAAGAAACGGGTTGGCCAGAAACTAAAGATAGATTCCGGGTCGACCTGGCGGATAACCGCGTTATCGCGGATCGATGGCCCATCATCTAGGTGAAACGAGGCCTGGAAAGCAGGGAGATAGACGACTATTCCCACGCAGATAATTAGCAGAATAAATAATAATGTGCGAAGACCCGGCACCTTATCAAGAGTCCCGTTTGAAAATGATTCCATTTTAAGTTTATCTCAAAGGTTAGCAATTTACTTTTTTACGAACAAAATATATGTGGATAAATCAAGAATACAATCAGAATCATGGAACGACAATACTTATTTCGGGAGGCTTCCGAGTCATCATCGACCAAACGATGAGCGGTACCGAAAAGCGATATCAGCCCATGATCCGGAGATAAATGAAAGAAGGCCATTATTTTAAAATGGCCTTTCTTCTTGCCTTAGATAATATATATACATTTGTATTGACATCTACTGGTCATGTGGTAAGTTGAAGATATGAGGATTGAAGCGGTATATCCAGCGAACAGAGAGATAGAAGAAAAAATAATCAAAAAGCATGGCTTGGCGTTTAATGAGGTGATCGAAGTATTTATCAGTAAAAAATTTCCACCATTGATATTCCGCTCCAGAAAGGAAATTAAATCAAGATGGCGATATGTCTCCCTGGGACGAACTTTCTCGGGGAAATACCTGGCTGTAGTTTTTGTAATGGAAAACAAGTGTGACGCTCGTGTCATCACTGCCAGGATGATGAGCGACGCCGAAAAAAGAAGATACCAGCGATGAAAAAGAAAGATATGCCTGAGTTCAGGTCGTTGCAAGATGAGTCCGAATTCTGGGATGAAGAGGCTGTCACCGATTATTTTGACTTTGACAATCCTGTTGATGTAGAAATTAGGATCCCTAAGAAAATAATGGTATCGCTGAGGATGGAGCCTGAGTTGATAGCGGAGATCAAGAAATTGGCCGCCTTGAGAAAGAAGCGATACCAACCTATGATCCGGGAATGGATCAAAGAAAGTTATCTACGGGAAAGCAGGTGATCGGAATGGTTGTTCTAAGCGCTAAAATAATCGATGCCACTCATCTCGGGACAATAAACCGCGGATTTCGCGGATTTATTTTTCTTTTAATCAGCATAATCCGCTAAATCCGCGGTTAAATAAGTTGCCCGAATGAAGTGGGGACTAAGTTCTAAACTGAACCTGCGACTTCCCGGAAGGAATCGAGTGTGGGCTGAATGGAGATTGGTTCGCCCGCCACCTTAATGGCCGACTTAACATCCTTAAGGCCATTGCCGGTGACCAGGCAGACTACCGTCTCATCATCACCGATCGCGCCTTCCGCTCTCATCTTCTCCAACCCCGCATAAGCGGTAGCCCCGGCCGGTTCGGCGAAGATCCCGGCGCCACGGGCAACTGTAAGGATGGATTGGAGAATCTTTTCATCGCTGACAAGGATACCGGTTCCCTTCGACTCCTTGACCGCCTTCACCGCGGCTTCACCGTCCCGGGGGAGATCGACTGAGATACTATCCGCAACCGTGGTGGCCGAGATCGTTCTCACCTTACCATCTCCCAGCAGGGCGTCGACTATGGCTGAACTCTTATCGGATTGGACCGCGATCAATCGGGGGAGCCGGTCGATCAGACCCACTCCATAGAGGTCCTTGAAACCCTTCCATACTCCGGAGATAATATTTCCATCCCCGACCGGAACCAGGACCGTATCCGGCACTTCCCATCCAAGCTGCTCACAGATCTCAAAAGATACAGTCTTCTTCCCTTCCCGGGTATAAGGGTTATAACCGGTATTACGGTTGAACCAGCCATACTCGCAGCAGACTTCGGTGCAGAGATCAAAAGCGTCATCGTAGGAACCCTGGACCGCGTAAACAGTGGCACCGAATACCAGTAGCTGGGCCACCTTGGCCTCCGGCGCGGCAGCAGGCACAAAGATGGTCGGACTGATCCCCAGGCTGGCACAGAGACAGGCGGTGGATGAGGCGGCGTTGCCGGTGGAGGCACCGGCGATGACGTCAAAACCCAGTTCACGGGCTTTGCAGATAGCCACCGAACTGGCCCGATCCTTGAATGAACCGCTGGGATTTCTCCCGTCATCTTTCAGGTGGAGAGATTTCAGGCCCAGTTTACTCTCGAGACGCTTCGCCCGGTAGAGCGGTGTCCAGCCAATCTGAAGCGGCATGATGTTAGACCGGTCGGTGAGGGGCAATAAATCCCAGTAGCGCCAGACCGACAGATCCTTATCCTCAGCCAGGGACCGGCGGGTAAGCTTCTTCCCGATCGCATCATAATCATATACAATATCATAATTGCAGCCGCAATCTCCGCAGAGATACTGCATGCCATCGCAGGCCAGTTCTAATCCGCAGGAAATACATTTCAAGCCCAGAACTTTTTCCATCTTTATAGACCCTCCTAAAAAAAAGCGCCCCCGGCACAGAAGCCGGGGGCGCGAATTATCCTTATCTCTTATGCATTGCAACCGATATCGGGAACGATTCTGGTTCCCGACTGACCCATCAGGGCGGCAATCGCCTTGTCGAGACTGGTAATTATCGACATCTGGCCGCCCCACTCAATAAACCGGAGGCAGGCTTCTACTTTCGGCCCCATGGAGCCGGCCTTGAAATGACCTTCTGCCGCCAGCTTCCTCATCTCGGAATAGCTGATACAGCCAATATCCTTTTCATCGGGGGTGCCGAAATTGATCTTGGCATGCTCGACATCGGTCAGGACCATCAGAACGTCCGCGCCGACCACCGTAGCCAGAACCTCACCTGCTTTATCCTTATCGATAACAGCGGCGGTTCCTTCCAGATTCTTATTATCGTCAAATATCACCGGAACGCCGCCCCCGCCAGAGGCAATGACCACTATTCCATTGTCAACCATCTTGCGGATGGCCATATATTCGATGTTGCGGATCGGTTCGGGTGACGCGACAACCCGCCGAAAACGCCTTTCTACGTTTTCAGGCTTTACTTCCTTGATGACATAATCGGGACGTTCAGCCCGAAGTTTTTCCGCCTCTTCCTTGGTATAGAATGGTCCGACCGGTTTGGATGGGTCCTGATAATCAGGATCATCCGCGCTGACCAGAACCTGATTGACGATTGATACCACCGGGAGGGAAAACCTCTCCTGGTAGAGCATATTCTGGAGGGACTGCTGGAACATGTAACCGATCTGCCCCTGGGTCATGGCTCCGACTATATCAAGCGGCTGGGCGGGAACTTCGGCCACACCTGCTTCCTGCTGTATCAGGAGGTTTCCGGCCTGGGGGCCGTTGCCATGGGTAATAACCAGACGATGGCCATACTTCAGCATACTGACCAGCTGCTCACAGGTAGTTGCGACATTAGCACGCTGTTCCTCGACCGTTCCTTTCTCGTCGGCCTGTTTGATGGCGTTTCCGCCTAAAGCGATTACGATTACTTTTCTCATCTATGTTCTCCTTTTGAGATGAAATGCCCTCGCCAAGCGGATCACATGCCTCACATGGTCCGGGCAATCATTAAGGAGTAATGGAGTGTTGGAGTATTGGAGTATTGGAATTTCCCTGGTGGGCGTTTTTCCATTACTCCATTACTCCATCATTCCAGCACTCCATGTTGCTTATATTCCACTCTATGCAAAACCCGGCAGGATTGTTATCTCCCGGGATATTATTAATCAAGAAAACCGGCCATGGTGGCAGCCATTACGGCTTTCTGACCATGGAGGCGATTCTCGGCTACATCAAAGATGCAGGAGTTGGGACCGCTGGCCACCGCGTCCTCCACCTCGGAACCCCGGTCGATCGGCATCGGGTGCGTAAAGATACCGTTGTCGGTCAGAGCCATCCGGTCGGCGGTACAGGTCCAACCCGAGTACTTCATCGCCTTCTCGATCTCAGCCTGCTTCTGAAGCTCGCCGTCCTGATACGCTTCCGGGCTCATCCAGTTCCGGGAATAGACCACATGGGCTCCCTTATATCCCTCTTCGGCATCGGTTGTCTCCACGAACTCACGGCCGTTCTCTTCACAGTTGGCCTTGGTCGAGGCGATGACTTCCGGGTCGAGGTCGTAGCCTTCCGGATGGGCGATAGTTACATCCATTCCATAACGGCTGGCAATCAGAGCCGCTTCCTGGGCTGAACACCAGGAACGGCAGAGCGCGCCCTGGGCCCAGGTAATGAGGACCTTCTTGCCGGCAACCGCGGCCGGGTTGAACTCTTCAGCGAGAGTACCGGTATTATGTTTCCCCTCGGGGGCCAGCCATTCCATCCAGCCCATCAGGTCGGCGATTCCCTGGCAGGGATGAAACTTGTCGTGGGCCATTGAGATAACCGGCATCTTGGTATATTTAGCATACTCACGGATAATTTCGTCCGCTTCTCCATATTCACTGATCTTGGCTTCCAGCATCCTGATGCCGAGGCCGAAGGCGTAACGGTCCATAACCTGGGCCGCGTCCTCGATAGTCTCCCCGGCGGATTTAGCGGACTTGAGCCGCATCGCGCCGGGCTCCAGGAACTGAGCGTGGGCGCCGAGTTCGGTGGCGGCGGCTTCAAATGACTGCCGCGTCCGGAGCGAAGGGTTGAAGAAGAACATGAAGAACTGTTTCCGGTAGAGAATATCCAGAAACTTATCGCCGAAGCGATCCTGCTTCATCTCGAATGCCAGTTTAAATATTTTGTCCAGGTCTTCCTTACTCCAATCCTGAGTACAGATTAAGTCCTTACCTTGTAACTTCCCCATTGTTTCCTCCTTTTTAATTTCCGCCGTTGGCGTAAATTAAAAATTGTTGTTTAGTTTTTCTCTCAATATTTTGAGCAGAGCCCACGGATACTAGGCTTTTTCCACCATCCAGTCAATGTCTTTTTTAATTTGGGCGGAATAAATTCCTTCTATCGAACAATCTCTTGTAATCCTAACAAGGATTACTGGAACAGATATCTCTTATTTAGCTGAGCTGCAGGCTCAGCTAAATAACATCAAAGAGAAAGAGTCCGATCATCAGGAGGCTGAAGATGATCTTCATCAGCGTCCCCCCCAGGAAACCCAGCAGACTCCCTCCCCCGACTTTAAGCGCCGCGCGGGTATCTTTCTTCCCCTTCCAGAGTTCCATGATGACCGCGCCGGCGAAGAGCCCGATTATCATTCCCGGAATGGCGAAGATGAAGAACCCGACCAAACCTCCGATCAATGATCCCCAGATCCCCCAGGCGCTCCCGCCTAATTTCTTCGCGCCGTAGGCTGAAGCCAGATAATCCAGTAATTGAGAGACGGCAGCCAGAACTCCTAAGACCAGGAGCAGCACCCAGCCCATCTCCGTAAATCCGGTAAGCAGACCATAGACGAGAGCACCGACAAAGACAACCGGCGGTCCCGGCATTCCGGGAATGATACTCCCGGCCAGGCCGGCCAGGAAAAAGATGGAGACCATCACCCAGAGAAGAATTTCCCATAATATACTCATAATATTTACAAAAATACCCTGAAAACGATTTGAATTGTTGACTTTAAAGGGCAGGCTGAATATACTGCCCGCCTTTATTAATCTATACCGGTGCTGCAATCTTATAGCATAAAAGCAGCGCCGCAGGCGCTGATTTTATTATGAGATGGATTTTACGTTCAAAGATACACCGGGCCACGGTAACAGAAGCCAACCTGGAATACATCGGCAGTATCACAATAGATCAAGATCTGATTGACAGGACCGGGCTGATGATCGGGGAGAAGGTCCTGGTAGTCGACAACACCAACGGCGCCAGGGTTGAGACCTATGTAATCCCGGGAGAACGGGACTCCGGTATCATCTGTATGAACGGAGCCGCCGCTCATCTGATCAAGAAAGGAGATCAGGTCATCATTATGGGCTTCGAGTTGACCGATACCCCCATCAAGCCGAAAAGCATCCTGGTGGATAAGAGAAATAAGTTCGTCCGCTTTCTTTAAACCTGAATCATCCGGGTCTCAAAAGACGTGATCAGTCTTGCTCCTATTTCTTTTTTTTAAATTTTAATTTAAAAAAAAGAGAATAGAGGACCGGAACATACCCCAGCGTCAGCACCGTGGCAAAAAGAAGTCCCCCGATAATCGTCCAGGCCATCGACTCCCAGAGCGGTCCGCCCTGAAAAGCCAGCGGCAGCAGGCCGCAGAGAGTAGTAATCGTGGTCAGGAGGATCGGACGAAAGCGCTTCTGAGCGGCCAGAACAATCGCTTCCTGGCCTGACCTTCCTTCATCCATCTCCAGCTTGATCCGGTCAATCAGGACAATCGCGTTATTGATCACGATCCCGGCCAGGGCGACCATCCCCAGCATCGACATGAATCCGAAAGCGCTCCCGGTCAGGAATAATCCCAGGATCGCCCCGATCAATCCCATCGGGATGGTAATAATGATAATCAGGGTCTTCCGGATCGAGTTAAACTGCCAGACCAGCAGGAGCAGAATAATAAAAGCCGTGACCGGCAACTGATCCATTATCGACTGGTTGGCTTTCTCATTCTCTTCAAATTCACCGCCGTATTCTACCTCATATCCGGAAGGCCATTCTTTCACCAGGGCGGCTATCTTCGGCTTGATCTCGGCGAGGACCTCCGTCGCGGTCAGACCGGGAATAAGGTCACACTTAATATTCATAACCCGTTTCCGGTCGCGGCGGCCGACTTTAGCCACCTCGGATTTGAACTCGGGACGGGCAATCTGGCGGAGCGGCACACTCTGCCCGGTACTGAGAGAGTAAACGTTTAATCCTGCGATCTTTCCCAGGTCCTGACGATTGGCCTGAACTGAACGGAGTTCAACCGGGATTATCTCATCCGCCTCCCGGTATTCGGTGGCCTTGTATCCGGCCAGCTGGGTCTGGAGTGAGACCGCGATATCCTTACTGGTGAGACCGGTCTTCCGGGCCCGGGCCTGATCCACCCTCACGTATAGTTTCTTAATCGGCGAGCCCCAGGAATCCCGGATCGAGAGGGTCCCGGCGGTCTCTTTCAAAACCGCCTTAATCTCATCGGAGAGGCGATAGATATTCTTAATGCCGGCAGGGGTGATATCCTTTCCGGAGACCCGGACCTGAATAGGAGCACCGACCGGGGTGCCCGCCTCCAGTTTCTTCACCACCGGGTTAGCGTTGGGACAGTTCTCCCGGGTAAAGATATAGGCATCCTTCATCAGCCTATCCATCGTATCCAGAGACTTACAGTTAACCAGAAAGAAAGCGTAATTCTCATTGCTCTGCTCCTGAGAAAGACCAAGATAGAAACGGGGACTGGATTCCCCCACATAAACCGAGAAGTTCGCGACTTCGGAACGGTTATTCAGAAATTCTTCCAGGGGGAGCATCTCCTGATAGGTCTGTCGGAGATGACTTCCCTCCGGGAGACGAAAGTCGATAACGAATTGGGGGCGGACGGCGGGAGGGAAGAATATTTTCGGGACAAAGGCGAAGAGCTGCATAACCCCGAAGAAGACCAGCAGTATGATAATAATACTGAGCGCCCGGTGGGTAAGAAGCCAGGTGAGAAAAGTCCGGTAGAATCGATAAAATCTCCCCTGGAAATCCTGGGGTTTGGAATTCTTCTTGGCCTTGAGAAACCAGCAACAGAAGAGGGGGATCATGGTCAGAGCCAATATCCAGGACGAGAGAAGCGCCATGGTGACGACTATGAAGAGACTCTGGCAGTACTCGCCCACCGTGGACTTGGCCAGAAATATTGCCAGAAAAGCCGCGGAGGTGGTCAGAGTGGAGGTAAGGAGCGGGATAGCCAGTTCTTTCCCCGCTCCCACCGCGGCCTCAAACCGGTCCGCGCCGTGCTGGAGACGAACCATTATATCCTCGCTCATCACAATCGCGTTATCGACCAGCATCCCCAGTGCGATGATCAGAGAAGCGATCGAAACCTGCTGGAGAGTAACGCCGAATGAATTCATCAGGAAGAAGGTCAGGAGCATCGTCATCGGGATCAGAGAAGCCACCACGAGCCCGGTCCGCAAACCCAGAAAAAGCAGCATCACGATCAGAACCGCCGCGATTCCCTCCAGGAGATTGACCATGAAATCATTGATAGCCGCGCTGACATACTCGGGCTGAAACGCGGCGTAACGGAAATCTATTCCCACCGGAAGCTCTCTGCGCTGTTCCTTCAGGAACCTGTCGATTCTCTCTCCCAGATCAACAATATTCCCCTCTTTCGCCATATTAACGGCGAGAAGAACGGATGGCTCACCATTGTAATGGACGATGGTAGCGGGCGGATCAACATAACTTCGGGTAATAGAGCAGATATCCTTCAGGTATATCAGGCGCTCCCCCCCGGCCCGGGAAAGCCGGAGAACCGTATCACGGAGATCGTCAACATTCTCGTAATTCCCTGTCGGCTCGACTACGATCTTGTCCGGGCCGATATTCACGTATCCGCCCGGCAGAACTATGTTCTCGGTCTCCAGCGCGTCGGCCAGTTGAGCGGGACTCAACCCCAGCTCGGCCAGGCGGGCATTGGAGAACTCCACGAATATCCTCTCCTCCTGGCTTCCCATAATACTGACCCGCGCCACATCATCGATCAGGAGCAGATCTTTTCGGACTTTTCTCGCGTAATCATCCAGTTCGGCCTGGGAGAAACCATCCCCGGTCATAGCGATCATAATACCGAAGACGTCCCCGAAATCATCATCAACAAAGGGACCGTGGATTCCGTCGGGAAGATTAGGCTTGGTATCATCGACCTTATCCCGGAGTTTCCTCCAGATCGGACTCATATCCTGATATTTTTCCTTGATCCCGACGAAGACCAGGGAAACACCGGTCCGGGACTCGGATGTGATATGATCGAGCTCAGGCAGTTCCTGGATCTTCTGCTCCAGTTTATCGGTGACCAGCTGCTCGACCCTCTCCGGTGAAGCACCGGGAAAATAAGTCCTTACCAGAGCCGTTCTGATTGTAAAATCAGGATCTTCCGACTGGGGCAGTGAGAGATAACTGGATATTCCTCCCACCAGGATTACCAGGAGGAGAACCATTGTCAACCGGCTGCGTTTTAAGGCGAATTCTGTCAGGCTCATGTTTGTCCTCACTCAAAAAGGTTATAAGAGAACTTAGCGCTTCGCGCTAACTTATGGTAGCCGCACCCTTTAGGGTGCGCAATAAAACGCAGGCTAAAGCCTGCGGCTACCTTTTTAGC
>Ga0180435_10006210_pt1 | contig 11450 bp, 7 predicted proteins | sample SS_ome_3_FD_132467 | JGI IMG/M metagenome (GOLD analysis project Ga0180435, IMG submission 132467) | Hypersaline lake sediment archaeal communities from the Salton Sea, California, USA - SS_3_S_1 metaG | ecosystem: Environmental > Aquatic > Non-marine Saline and Alkaline > Hypersaline > Sediment...
GTGGTGGCAACGCTCGAGGAGTTGGATGAAGAGGCCTTGGTGCGCATTCTGTCTGAGCCCAAGAACGCCTTGGTCAAGCAATACCAGCGCCTGTTTGAAATGGAAGGTGCTGAATTGGAACTGCGCGATGATGCGCTGGCTGCCATTGCCCGCAAAGCAATGGAAAGGAAGACCGGTGCACGTGGGCTCAGAACGATTCTGGAGCACATCCTGCTCGACACCATGTACGACCTGCCTTCGTTGGAGGATGCCAGCAAAGTGGTGGTTGACGAAACGGTGGTCAAGGGAGAAGCAGAGCCATACATCATTTTTGACGGTGCAGAAACGAAGCAACTTGCTGCTTCTGATTGATAACAAGTGCCCGGTTAGCCGGGCATTTTTAATTGGGTTGCCGTTCAGGTCACCTACCTTTCCCAGCACACGGTCTTTGGTGCGTTTTGCTCTTGAAAAGTCTTTCCAATGCCCGCAGTTTTGGCGGGAACATTCTTGTTTTTTTAGCGGTCGTCAGAATTACAGCGACAGGCATACACCCCATATCAGCAGGCATTTCAACAGCCTGAGTTCGGAGGAAATATTCCATGGGTCAGGACAGTAACAGCAGTGATAAGCCTTTGATCGTGCCGGTGTTGCCGTTGCGCGATGTGGTGGTGTATCCATACATGGTGATTCCACTTTTCGTTGGCCGTGAAAAATCCATCCAGGCGCTGGACGCAGCAATGGCCGACAATAAGCAGATTCTGCTGGCAGCGCAGCGCAGCGCTGACGTGGACGATCCAAAACCAGAGGACCTCTACGATGTCGGTACCCTGGCAAACATACTGCAATTGCTGAAGCTACCTGATGGCACCGTGAAGGTGCTGGTCGAAGGTAGCGAGCGAGCCAACCTGAAGGGTTTCGTCGAAGGCGAAGAGTACTTCATGGCCGAGATTACCTCTGCCGATGACGAGCTGGAACTGGCCGAGCGCGAGATGGAGGTGTTGATGCGCTCTGCCATCGACCTGTTCGATCAGTACGTCAAGCTCAACAAGAAAGTTCCGCCGGAAGTATTGACGTCACTGGCCAGCATCGACGAGCCGTCGCGCCTTGCTGACACAATGGCTGCGCACATGGCGCTGAAGCTTGACGAAAAACAGCATGTGCTCGAGATGTCCAATGTGCGTGAGCGTCTGGAACACCTGATGGCGCTGATGGAGGGTGAGAATGACATCCTGCAGATGGAGAAGCGTATTCGCGGACGCGTCAAGCGCCAGATGGAGAAGAACCAGCGCGAGTACTACCTGAACGAACAGATGAAGGCCATCCAGAAAGAATTGGGTGAGCTCGACGATGCGCCGAACGAAATCGAGGAACTCACGGAGAAGATCGAAAAGGCCGGGATGAGCAAAGAGGCCAAGGCCAAGGCGACCAACGAGCTGAACAAGCTCAAGCTGATGTCGCCAATGTCAGCCGAGGCCACGGTCGTGCGTAACTACATCGATGCGCTGGTTGGAGTGCCCTGGAAAAAGCGTACCAAGGTACGTAATGACATTACCAAGGCGCAGGAAGTGCTGGATACCGATCACTATGGCTTGGAAAAGGTGAAGGAGCGCATCCTGGAATACCTTGCGGTGCAGCAGCGTGTGCGCAAGTTGAAAGGGCCAATCCTGTGCCTGGTGGGGCCTCCCGGCGTGGGTAAGACGTCTTTGGGGCAGTCCATAGCCAGGGCTACCAACCGCAAGTTTGTGCGCATGGCTCTTGGCGGTGTGCGCGATGAGGCGGAAATTCGCGGGCATCGCAAGACTTACATTGGTGCCATGCCCGGCAAGATCGTGCAGAACCTGACCAAGGTCGGTACGCGCAACCCGCTGTTTTTGCTGGATGAGATCGACAAAATGGCCATGGATTTCCGTGGCGATCCGGCGTCGGCATTGCTGGAAGTGCTTGATCCTGAACAGAATCACACCTTCCAGGATCACTACCTGGAGGTTGATTTTGATCTCTCGGAAATCATGTTCGTTGCGACTGCGAACAGCATGAACATTCCTCCGGCTTTGCTTGACCGGATGGAGGTTATCCGTTTGTCAGGGTATACCGAAGACGAAAAGGTCAACATTGCCGAGAACTACCTGATTCCCAAGCAGATGAAGAACAACGGGCTCAAGGAAGACGAGCTGGTCATCCGTGAGTCTGCGGTACGTGACGCGGTGCGGTACTACACTCGAGAGGCGGGGGTTCGTAACCTCGAACGCGAGGTATCCAAAATATGTCGCAAAGTGGTCAAAGACGTCCTGATGACGGGGAAGGGTGCCAAGAAAATTACCGTCACGCCGAAGTCATTGGAGAAGTACCTGGGCGTGAAACGCTTCCGCTACGGCGAGGCGGACGAGCATGACCAGGTAGGCCAAGTCACCGGATTGGCATGGACCGAAGTGGGTGGTGAGCTGCTTCGCATCGAAACCGCGCTAACCCCGGGTAAGGGCAGGCTGACCCACACCGGTCAGCTTGGCGACGTAATGAAAGAATCCATACAGGCAGCCATGACGGTAGTGCGCAGTCGGGCCGCGGCACTCGGCCTCGACGACGACTTCTACCAGACCAAGGACGTGCATATCCACGTGCCCGAGGGTGCAACGCCGAAGGATGGGCCAAGTGCCGGTATCGGTATGTGTACGGCGCTGGCTTCAGCCCTTACTGAAATCCCCGTGCGTGCCGATGTGGCCATGACGGGCGAAATCACCCTGCGGGGTGAGGTGCTGCCGATCGGGGGGCTGAAGGAAAAGCTGCTTGCGGCTCACCGGGGCGGAATAAAGACCGTGCTGATTCCAAAGGATAACGAACGCGACCTGGTTGAGATGCCGAAGAACATCAAGCAGAACCTCGATATCAAACCGGTACAGTGGATTGATGAGGTGCTGGATATCGCGTTGGCAGAAACACCCGTCCCGCGTGACGAGACGAAAGCGACAAAAAAAGACGAAAGTGCCAAAAAAAGCGATGAAGAGAGCAAAGATGGTGTTCGCCATCATTGATTAAATCGTGTTTCGCTGGTAGAAATACGCTCTCGCCGCACCGCGGCTCAATTGCCGCGGTGCTTGCTTGACCACATTACTTGCGATTGTGATATAAAGCCGCACCTTCGCACCGGCAGCAAGCTGCCGCGTAACGAACATCAAAATTTTCGGTCCGATGGAAAACCGGCCGATCACTCAAAGGGGGCAATCCACGAATGAATAAAACTGAGCTTATCGAAGCCATGGCTGAATCAGCCGATATTTCCAAAGCTGCTGCTGGCCGTGCACTGGAAGGCATGGTTGAGGCAATCACCAACACCGTGAAAAGCGGTGACACCGTTTCCGTAATCGGCTTTGGAACTTTTTCTCTGCGTGAGCGCGCAGCCCGTACCGGCCGCAATCCGAAGACCGGTGCAGAGATCCAAATTCCTGCGTCGAAATCTCCTGCTTTTAAAGCTGGTAAAGCTTTCAAAGATGCTGTAAATTAGCGCGCCTCTTTCAGGGCGCTTAGCTCAGCTGGGAGAGCATCGCCCTTACAAGGCGAGGGTCGCAGGTTCGATCCCTGCAGCGCCCACCATGTTTTGGAGTGGTAGTTCAGTTGGTTAGAATACCGGCCTGTCACGCCGGGGGTCGCGGGTTCGAATCCCGTCCACTCCGCCACACATGAAGGCAAACGGGGTATCCAAAGATGCCCCGTTTCCTTTTTAATAAAAACGATAACCTGTTGGATGACCAGGTCCAACATCCCGAATTCGGGTGCTTAGCTCAGCTGGGAGAGCATCGCCCTTACAAGGCGAGGGTCGCAGGTTCGATCCCTGCAGCACCCACCAAATTTTGGAGTGGTAGTTCAGTTGGTTAGAATACCGGCCTGTCACGCCGGGGGTCGCGGGTTCGAATCCCGTCCACTCCGCCAACTTCAAAGCTAAACGGGGTATCATTCGATACCCCGTTTTTTTATCCAAAGCAGAAGAAACACTATGCTGCAGGCTATTAAAGACAAGGCGCAGGGTTGGATTGCCTGGGCCATCGTTATTCTTATCAGTATCCCTTTCGCATTGTTTGGCATTCAGGAGTACCTGGGGAGCAGTGCGGATCCGGTTATCGCCGAAGTGGAAGGCGTTGAAATCAAGGAAAGCGAGCTCGAGAGAGGCATGCGTGATTTCCGTGAGACGATGCGCATCAATCTTGGCAATGCGTATCGCCAGGAGCTTTTCGAAGGGGATGCCTTTCGCCAACAGATTCTTGATCGCATGATCAACGAAGCCCTGATGCGTGAGACCGCGAGCGATTGGAATATGCGCGGAAGCGATGCGCAGGTTCGCGGTTACATTCAGTCAATTCCTGGTTTTCAGAATCAGGGGCGCTTTGACAAGGCGCTGTACGAAGCGGCGGTGCGTAATCGTGGCATGAGCAATGCCGGATTCGAAGACTTGGTGCGTCAGGAACTGGTTTTACGCCAAATGCAGAACGGCGTACAAAACAGTAGTTTTGTAACGAACCAAATGACCGCCACCGAGGCCCGTTTGGCGAGGCAGAAGCGGGCTATCGAGTTTGCGCGCGTCCCGATGTCCACGTTCAACGACCCGCAGCAGGTCACTGACGCGGATGCAGAAGCCTTCTACGAAGCCAACAGGGTCAATTATCGTGTGCCGGAGCGTGTGAAACTGGCTTACGTCGCGCTTGGTAACAGTAGTCTCATGCCTTTGGTCGAGGTGGATGACGACAAACTCCAGACTTACTTTGAAGAGCATCAGAACGAGTTTTTTGCCGAGGAGGAGCGGAAAATTCGTCATATTCTGATTGATGACACCGTGGGTGATTCAGAAGCCCAACGTGCCAAGGCGGAAGAGCTGTTCGTTCAGCTCCAGGGCGGAGCTGATTTTGCCACTCTCGCAGCAGAACACTCCAGCGACCCCGGGTCTGCCGACAATGGCGGTGACTTGGGTTGGGTGACTCGCGGCGTCATGGTTGAAGCGTTCGAAGAAAGTGCGTTTTCGCTTGAGTTGAATTCAGTTAGTGAGCCGGTAAAAACCGATTTTGGTTATCACCTGATTGAGGTCACGGAAAAACGTGGTGGTAGTGACGTTACTTTTGAACAGATCCGAGCGGACGTTGAAGCTGCTTACCGAAAGTTCCACGCAGAGGAACTGTTCTACGACTACTACGAGCGGCTGGCTAACGCGGCATACGAAAATTCCGACAGCCTGGTTCCTGCGGCCGAGACACTCGGTTTGGAAGTCAGGCAGACGGATTGGATCACGCGAACGAGTCCGCTCCCGAGTGCGATCGATAACCCCAAGGTTGCGAATGCGGCGTTCTCGGAAGACGTGCTGATCAATCGTCACAACAGCGATGTCATCGAAATAGAGCCCACCGAGGCAGTGGTCATCCGCGTTATCGAGCATGAAGCGGAAACCACCCGGCCATTTGAGGAAGTGCGTGATCAGGTCGTTGAGCAAGCGGCTGCTTCGCTGGCCTCTGAAAAGGCTGCAAAAAAGGGTGAAGAAACCATAGAGACATTGAAAGCAGGTCAGTCTTTGGCAGGAATTGCCAGCGCCAATGGCTGGAGCCATCGTGATGTGACCATTTCACGTTCCCAGCGAGATGTGCCAGCGGAAGTCGTAGATGCGGCATTTGCCTTGAAGCCACCTGCGCAAGAAGCGAAGGGCTATACCGGTGTTGTTGCCGCGGAGGGCGATTTCTTCGTTGTCGTGGTCAATAATGTGGAGTATGGCGAAGCTGCGAGCGACGGCTCCGCTTCGGAAACAACACAAGCCCAGCGCATGGTGGTTGACTTGGCTCGTGCGGAGTTTGACGGTGTTCTCGAGTCACTGCGCAGCCGCGCCAGCGTGGAGATTCTGGATAACCAGTGAACTTGGCATCAGCCAGATAAAAAAGCCCCGCAGTTCGTGAAAACTGCGGGGCTTTTTTGTTTCTGTCCGGTTCAGGCCATGCCGACGATGTGGTACCCGGAATCCACATAAAGCACGTCGCCGGTGATGCCGGAAGCCAGGTCAGAACAAAGGAAGGCAGTAGCGTTGCCGACTTCGTCAATGGTGACGTTGCGGCGTAACGGGGTCTTGCCTTCTGCCTCGTTCAGCATTTCACGGAACCCGGAAATACCTGAAGCAGCGAGGGTGCGAATCGGGCCGGCCGATACGGCGTTCACGCGCACGCCCTCAGGGCCCATGCTGTCAGCAAGGTAACGAACGTTGGCTTCCAGTGACGCCTTGGCGATGCCCATGACGTTGTAATTGGGTACGGTCTTAACCGCTCCGAGGTAACTCATGGTGACGATTGAGGCATTTCGGCCGGCCATCATGGGGCGGCCTGCTTTGGCCAGAGCCGCAAGGCTGTAAGAGCTGATGTCATGGGCGACCTTGAAGCCTTCACGGGTAACGGCGTCAATATAGCTGCCTTCCAATTGATCGCGTGGCGCAAATCCCACCGAATGCACGATGCAGTCGAGACCATCCCAGCGCTTTCCCAGTTCGGCAAAGGTATTTTCGATATCTTCGTCGCTGGCCACATCCATCGGAAGTACGATGTCCGAGTCAAATTCCTCTGCAAAGCCGGTTACCCTTTTGGCCAGCTTTTCGCCCTGGTAAGTGAAGGCCAATTCAGCGCCTTCTCGGTGCATGGCCTTGGCGACCCCGTAGGCGATGGAGCGATTACTGGCAACGCCAACGATCAGTGCTTTTTTGTTAGCAAGAAAACCCATTAAATTTACCTTTTTGGATGTAGGTGCGTTTATGTAAATGACGCTGGCAAGCAATCGCTGGGAATGCGATGATCGATCGCGGATTCGCGGAGCATGCTGCGGCCAGACAAGCCATTTAGGATGGCGGAAACCTTACCTGAAAGCCTGATTTTGTTCAAAAAACACCGACGGCCCAAATTGCATACTTTTTACCCGGCGCTTGCATTGCTGCTGCTGTTGCTTGCCGGCTGTAGTGGGCAGAATTGGAATAATCCTTATCCATCTGGTGATGCCGGTGGGGCGGTGTTTTACAGCTCGTTCAGCGAGCGGCCCAAGCATCTTGATCCGGCACGTTCCTACAGTGCAAACGAATGGGCCTTCATCTCCCAAATTTACGAGCCGCCCCTGCAGTATCATTTCTTAAAGCGCCCTTACACGCTGGTTCCACAGTCGGCGGCGGAGATGCCCGAAGTGATTCTGCTGGATGCGCAGGGTAGGGCATTGCCCGACGATACGCCGGCGGAGCAGGTAGCGTTCACAGAATACCGGATCACTGTGAAACGCGGCGTGCAGTATCAACCACACCCTGCCTTCGCCCGCACGTCAGAGGGCTACCGGTACTGGCCGCTGAGGGAGGAAGACCTCGAAGACCGGTTTGTGCTCGCGGACTTCGAGCATACCGATAGCCGGGAAATGGTGGCCTCGGATTTCGTTTACCAGATCAAGCGACTCGCGTTCAAACCAAACCATTCACCTGTCGCCGGGCTAATGGGGAAACACATCGTCGGGTTCAAGGCTTTTGGCGAATCTGCAGCAGAAAAGCACGACCAGATCAAAGCAGAGGGGGGGCTCTGGACTGACCTGCGAGAGCTGGATATCAGTGGTGTGCGGGTCATCGACCGATATCGGTACAGCATTCGTGTCAACAAGGCATACCCGCAGTTCATCTACTGGTTGGCGATGAATTTCTTTGCGCCCATGCCCTGGGAGGCTGAACGCTTTTACGCCCAGCCGGGCATGGCCGAACGCAATATCAACCTGCATTGGTTTCCCGTCGGTACCGGCCCCTACATGCTGACCGAAAACAACCCGAACCTGCGCATGGTGCTCAAGCGCAATCCCAATTTCCGTGGCGAGACGTATCCAGAAGATGGATCGGAAGGCGATCGTGAAATGGGCCTGTTGGTGGACGCAGGCAAACCGATGCCTTTCATTGATAAGGCCATTTACAGTCTTGAGAAAGAGGCGATTCCACGGTGGAACAAGTTCCTGCAGGGTTACTACGATAACTCGGGCATCGCTTCTGACAGTTTCGACCAGGCCGTCCAGTTTGGCGCGGAAGGGGAAGCGACGCTCACTGAAAGTATGCGGGAAAAAGGCATTCGCCTGAGTACGGCGGTTGAAACGTCAATTTTCTACATGGGATTCAACATGCGGGATGACGTGATCGGCGGAGACCCTGATGACCCTGCCGATGTGGAGCGCGCGCGTAAACTCAGACAGGCCATTGCCATAGCGGTTGATTGGGAGGAATTCATCTCGATTTTCCTGAACGGACGTGGCCAAGTCGCACAGGGACTGTTGCCGCCCGGAATATACGGGCACCTTGAAGGTGAAGCAGGCATCAACCCCTATACCCATGTCTGGAAAGATGGCCGGCCACAACGGCGTCCGATTGAAGAGGCCAGGGCGCTGATGCGCGAGGCGGGCTACGAGGGAGGGGTGGATCCCAAATCCGGTGGTCCGCTGATTCTCTACTATGACACCGCGCAGGCCGGACCGGGCAGTAAATCGGTGATGCAGTGGTACCGCAAGCAGTTCGAAAAAATCGGTGTTCAGTTGGTCATCCGGTCAAGCGATTACAACCGCTTCCAGGACAAGATGCTCAAAGGCACGGCGCAGATTTTCAGCTGGGGCTGGAATGCAGATTATCCGGATCCTGAAAATTTCTTTTTCCTGTTGTACGGCCCCAACGGCAAAGTCGATACCAAGGGCGAGAACGCGGCCAATTACCAAAGTGCCGAGTTTGACCTGTTGTTCAATCGCATGAAGACGCTGCCGAACGGGCCAGTGAGACAGCAGGTGATCGACGAGATGGTCGAGATTCTCCGTCGGGATTCGCCCTGGTTGTTTGGCTTTTTCCCGAAGGCTTTCAGCCTCCATCACAACTGGTATCGTAATGCCTTGCCTCACCTGATGGCCAACAACACGCTCAAGTACAAGCGCATCGATGGCGCGGAGCGGGCCAAAAAGCAGCGGGACTGGAACCGGCCTGTGCTATGGCCACTCATCCTGCTGGGGATAATTCTGATGCTTTCAGCCATCCCGGCCATTCGTGATTACCGCGAACGTGAGAGGAGTCGCGCCCTATGATGGCGTACATCATCCGGCGCACCCTTTACGCCATTCCCATTCTGATCGGGGTCAATCTGCTGACCTTCATGCTGTTCTTTGTGGTCAATTCACCGGAGGACATGGCGCGAATGCACTTGGGGAACAAGCGCGTCACCGATGAGGCGATTCAACAATGGAAAGTGGAGCGCGGCTACGAAAAACCCCTGGTCTACAACGTGGCCGCGGATGGCATGGGTAAGCTCACCGACACCATCTTCTTCGAAAAATCGGTCAAGTTGTTTGCCTTCGATTTTGGCCAGTCCGACAGTGGCCGGAATATCGGGCATGACATCAGCCAGCGCATGTGGCCCAGTCTCGCGATAGCTATTCCGGTCATGTTGGTTGGATTGGCGGTGAACATCAGTTTCTCTTTGATGCTGGCCTTTTTCCGGGGAACCTACCTGGATTTCTGGGGCGTGGTGTTGTGTGTCGCCATGATGTCGATATCCGGGCTCTTCTACATTATTGGTGGGCAGGTGTTACTCGGTAAGCTTCTAAATCTAGCCCCGATATCGGGTTACGACACAGGGGTGAATGCCTGGAAGTTCCTCATCCTGCCGGTGCTGATCGGTGTGGTCAGCTCAATAGGTTCGGGCTCGCGATGGTATCGAACGCTCTTTCTTGAAGAGATCAACAAGGACTTTGTGCGAACGGCGCGAGCCAAAGGGTTGAGTGAGAACTGGGTACTCTTCCGGCATGTACTCCGTAATGCGCTGATACCGATATTGACCGGCGTGGTTGTGGTGCTGCCGAGCCTGTTCATGGGGAGCCTGTTGCTGGAGTCTTTCTTCGGTGTGCCGGGACTTGGTAGCTACACCATCGATGCAATACAGCGGCAGGATTTTGCGATCGTCCGAGCAATGGTTTTTCTTGGGGCGGTTCTTTATATCCTCGGCCTGTTGCTCACTGACATTTCGTACACCATTGCAGACCCGCGGGTGAGGTTGGATTGATGCCTTTTCAGCCGGTCATTCTTGCCACTGATGCGCTGATCTACCTGCTGCTGGCGTTGGTGCTGGGTTTCGTTTGGTATGCCCGGCAGCATCCCCACCTGATCTCGCCATGGCGCCGGGTGGGGCGCAGCCGAACAGCGATGGGCGCATTGGTGGTTATTGCTTTCTACGTGGTGATCGGCTTGCTCGATACCCTGCATTTTCGCTTGGCTACGGGTCAAACCGAGGATGGTAAGGTGCGCTATTCCACCGAGGTACACAGCGTGTTTGACCTGCTCGCCACACCCTTGCGCGAGAGTTCTGAGAAGACCTATTCCGCACCTTTTGCCACCCACCTGTTCACCAAGGAAAACATCCAACTGCCTGATGGCCGCCAGGTACGTGAATACCCGCGCCTGAAGTACGGTGGGGCGCATCTGGACAACCCACACCGCGACAGGGCAGGTGACATCTTCAGGCTCGCCACGCTGGGAGTGTTGGGCGGTGCCGCGGTATTTGGTTGCCTGATGCTGATTGCCTTCCGTTTCCGTGCCGCAGGCCTGTCCTCCTGGTGGACCGATCCGGCCCGTGGCCCAAGCCGCACGGCGGCCATTGTATTGCTGATCATGCTGGTGTTGACCGGCATGTCGATCAGCCTGTCCGGTGGCTATCACATACTGGGCACCGACAAGGTAGGGGAGGATGTTTTCTACCAGGCACTCAAGAGCATCCGTACCGGTCTGGTGATCGGCACCCTGACCACGCTGGTGATGCTGCCGGCCGCGGTCCTGCTTGGCATCATGGCCGGCTATTTTCGTGGTTGGGTCGATGATGTCATCCAGTACCTTTACACCACGCTCAGTTCCGTGCCAGGGGTGCTGTTGATCGCGGCTGCGGTGCTGATGATGCAGATCTACATGAACAACAACCAGGACGATTTCAACAGCCTGACAGAGCGTGCCGACACGCGGCTGCTGTTCCTGTGTCTGATCCTCGGGGTGACCAGCTGGACCGGTCTTTGCCGCCTCCTGCGAGGTGAGGCGCTGAAGCTGCGACAACTCGAATACGTGCAGGCCGCGCAGGCCTTTGGCGTGTCGCATTTCACGGTCTTGCTGCGTCATGTGCTACCCAATGTGATGCATATCGTGTTGATCGTGGTGGTGCTGGACTTCAGTGGCCTGGTACTCGCCGAGGCGGTGCTTTCCTATATCAACATTGGTGTGGACCCGAACACCAACAGCTGGGGCAACATGATCAACAGTGCGCGTCTCGAGTTGGCACGGGAGCCGGTCGTCTGGTGGTCCTTGTTCGCGGCCTTTATTTTCATGTTCGCGTTGGTTTTGGCGGCGAATTTGTTTGCAGACGTGGTGCGCGATGCCTTTGATCCACGGCTGAGGGAACGTACATGAGCATGATCGAAGCAGCCATGGCGAA
>Ga0180435_10006211_pt1 | contig 11449 bp, 15 predicted proteins | sample SS_ome_3_FD_132467 | JGI IMG/M metagenome (GOLD analysis project Ga0180435, IMG submission 132467) | Hypersaline lake sediment archaeal communities from the Salton Sea, California, USA - SS_3_S_1 metaG | ecosystem: Environmental > Aquatic > Non-marine Saline and Alkaline > Hypersaline >...
ATAGCTGTGCACTGGTACGAGCCGGATGACAAGATACGCGCACAAATCCAGTATTTGTCCACGATATGGCAGATAAATGATCAAGAAAATCAACAGGATATTTTCGGTAGCCCCGATGCTGGATTAGGTCAACACTTTTGATATTGGTTTCTATATCAAATAGTTAATTTTGGTAAAAAAACTGAGGGTAGCAAATTTGTAGTATTTCAATTGAATCTTGGAATTTAGAATAAATTTATCCAACATTTAGAAAGACCTAGCTAACACCAAGGCAAAAACTGCAGAACGATAAAAAATACCGAAATTTTCATTTCAATTCATACCGTCTTATATAAGACCTAAAACAAAATGACGGTTTATAAAAATGAAAACAATATTCTTATTACTGATGCAGTTCGAAACGGCAAATATACCATTGTCCATAGTGGCGAAACACATTTTAACAATGTCTCCTGACGAGGCTAAAAAACGAGCAAGTGCGGAACGACTCCCTTTTCCAACATTCCGTGGCGGCTCTCAAAAAAGCGAGAGACTAGTAGATATAGTCGAACTAGCGAATTATCTTGATGATGTAAAGGAAAAGGCAAAAAAAGAGTGGCTAACAATGCAAGAAGCTCGCAGAGAATAATAATAAAATAGCCTTCAATGCCCACCAATTTTCTCAGGTGGGCATTTTAGTTTTATTGGGGGAGGATTGAACGCTAAACCACTGTCAAACCAAGACTGTAAATACCGTCTCCCAGGCCCAGAGTCCACGTCCTGATCCGATCCTCACAATTGATTCTGATGTATTCATTATCCAATAAACATCAAAAGCTAGAAGAAAAGCCTCATAATTTCATCAATTCACGATTAATTTCATACTTGTAACCGAATTTCTCTAGGAACCCTCGTCTTCTATATATAAAGACGGTTTACAGAGGAAAGTATGAATAAAAAATTTGATAAGTCTGAAATTATTTTCGCCAAACCAGGCGACAAAGTGGCGTTCCATAAACCACGATATGCAAAAACTTACGGTTTACGCCTCTTTATAGGCCCTAATCCCGTAGGACCACGTGGTGGTAGGTCCGGCGATGTAGTGGATGGTCGAGCTACAAAACTTTTCACTAGATTTGCCATTTGTGCAGATGAAATTGAATCAAGGTTATCAAGTTACCTTGTTTCACTTAAAAAAAGAGTAACCCTGGAGGTATCATGGGTATATTGCGGAGGGAAATGTGACGTGCAAATAATCGAGCTTCAACCCAGTAAACACTGCTCCTGAAAATAAAACTTTTTTTGAAACACTTTCGTTCAAAAAAATTAAAATTTCTTCAATGCACTAAGTCTAATCAATTGATAGTGGATATGTAACGAGGTGAGCAGCTTTGCCTTATATATACCTCTTCTTTATGCCAGAAGCCGAGCTCCCCAGTTCATATCCGCTATTTTAAATAAATCATTCAATGGGCAGATGGCATATTTTTGTCAACCTAATCGGGATTACGCTTCTACCCTGTTAACTGAGACAAAGTTTTCTGTTCGAAGAACTTTTTCGCCCGACCAACGATACACTGTTAGCTTTCCACCTGGCTTTGCCACACTGTAATCAAGACATGCAATGTTTCCAGCAAGTGGCTCTGGATTACCTTCCAACCAGTAATGACCAATAAACACAGGTGGCATGGAATGGCCATAATCAACAAGGTGGTCACCAATGATATCGTCATCAGGAATATGCGTTCTGGCATTTTCAGGACCTAGATAAGCAGCTCGATAGTTGGTAGCTGTAGAATCCCACCAGCGAACACGCATATTATGCCTTTTAATACCCTGTTTATCGAAGAAGTGATGGCCAGTAGGGAGTGGTATTTCTTTCCCTTTTAGTAAAGTTTCAAGTGCTTCAAATTCCCAATTTCCTTGTTCAAATCCATTATTCAACAAATTGGAACCGAGCAAATTACTGTCATTTTGAGATTTTTTTATTTTCTCAATAAAAATATCATCCCAGCAGGCGTGTATACATCGAATTTCACCTAAATCCAGCCAGAGAGGTAACGTTTTAAACCAGTCAATAGCCTTCTTCCATTCCACTTCATCTCTCTCAAAAACATCAAGGAACACCTCATGTTGCAGTCTATTTTTTTCTGTATGAGGCCTAAGAAAATCACCCGTGAGAGGATTTTGCGTGTAATAGGCAATCGCGTTGAGCTCATGGTTTCCCATTACAGCATGTGCACTGCCCGCTTCCATCATCCCCTTAACGAGATCTATGACTTCCTTTTGACCAGGGCCACGATCAATAAAATCACCCAAAAAGATCGCTTGCCGCTGAGGATGAGCATAATGACCATCAACCAATTGATACCCAAGCTTCTGAAGCAGTGCTTCTAGAGTCAGGTTACATCCATGAATATCACCAAAAATATCGTAATCCACTGTTGGCATCTCAGCTGCTAATGATGACTTTCCCAGGATGGGTAGTAATGAATTGGATAGGAAAGGCTTTCAAGCTCTTTTGAGATCAATTTAGGTGCATCTGGATTATCCAGATATTTTGAAATCATCCGGATGGCAACCGACTGGGGAATGTTACTGACCAGGTATTGCTCATCCCTTGAATAGTCATCACCTACAACACCCCAGCTTATTTCCAATTCGTTAGGCTCCTTCAGGTAAGCGTGGCCAGATTTCGATAATCCTGTACTACGGTCTTCGTACAGTGTAATCGCGTTGTGGTCGTACCATTGTAGTGCTTGATCAAATTCATCTTTAAATCGTCTATTAAACTCTTCATCTGACAGGTAAACCATCAACCCTGTCCATCGGCTTGGCACTTCAAACCAGCCCTTATCTTTGGTTGCTAAAAAAACGACGTCATCGAACGTCTCAATGATGGGCATCCCATCAATTTCTCCATATGTCTTTATGTCATCTAGTTGAAATGGCATTCTCATAACAAATTTCCCTGTACGCTATGTGACAATCCCCTTGTCCCAGTTATTCAATTTCAAATCGTTAGCCACTGAGGCGTGCTGCTCCCAATCAGAAGACCAGTAGTAATAATCGCCAGTATCCAAATCCTTAAGCCACTTTGCTGCTTTCATTTCAGACTGTTCGATAAGCTGATCAACCTCATCCTTACCAGGATTAATTAAGACTTTCATTTATGACGCCTTTATCCAATATCTCTTTATATTAGTAAGAATAATCGAAAGGAGGCTCATTCCATGAGTTCCTTCCAAAAAAACGATGGTTTTCGGCTGCTATTCGCTTTTTTCACCTTCAATACATTGAATTGCCCTATTCTGGAGCGAACTGACAAAACCGAGTAATTCATTAAATCCTTCACAAACCATTCTGATGTCTTCCTGTGATTTTGCCTGACTAGATTCAACAGTATGACAATGCTTCTGCAGTGCCTCATATGCCTGTAACGTTACAAATTCTTCACTACTAACCCCAGACTTCCGAGGGAGTGTAACGTCCTGAGTCAATCCTGCTTTTTGGATTTCTGATTCAATACGTATAGAGATCGATGAATCCAGAACATCGAGAGTCTCCACGATGGTTTTCATGGCGATTTTGCGTAATGTTTCAGCTAAACCATTCCATTTTTCATTAAGTTCTTCAAACCTGATTTGTTGCAAAATTGGCTGCACAGTTGCTTTGGACCCTCCTGTGTGTGCAACTATTGATTCAACCGTAATTTTGTTTCCCGCCCTTCTAAATTCATTAACAGCCTTACGGATGGCATCTTCATTTTTCGGCATATTGCATTCCTCTTTAGTGTGTAATTTTTCTAAAGAGACAAGGTCAACTAAAACAAATTTGTCAGTATTCGATTTTTTTATCAAGGCAGTGGAACAGAATGTTACTGACAGAATCTGAAAAGGATAAATTGTAATGTTACAGTTCTTTTCCGCGTGTAACGTTACAAAATATTTCGATGTAACGTACTGGTAAATCAATCACACAATTCAGAAGATATGCATTATTTTACGATCATCGCTCCTCTGGAGATTTCCAGTCCAGGATACTTTGCATAGGATCGATGAAGCCAATCAACTCCCTGCACTTTTCCAGGCCATCTTCTATTTTAGACTGCTCATCGGGAGAGCGGCTTTCAGCTGAAGTCTGTACTTCTCTGAAAAAGCTTTCAATGGTCTGTATTTTGCCCCAGTTTTGAATAATCTGATGGAGTTCCTCAGTGCTGTCTTTTAGCGCCTTTGCTTTTCTTCTAGCTTCTTCCTCAGCAGCCGATTTTCGTTTCTGTTCTTCCCATTCAAGCCATCTGATCTCTGCTTGGCGTTCGGCTTCCTCTATGAGGGATTGCACCTGTCCTATCGATTCGAAAAGCTGTTTCGGTATTTTTTTACAGAGTTTCTCAATATTGGTTTTTTTGTTGATCTCCCATTTCAACTCCCAGTCAACAGCTGAATAAGGTGAATAGGCCTTAATCACAAAAAGACCAGAAGCAAAATCGCGATGTGTGGTCCAGGTATGATGCCGATGGGTATAACGGCGCTTTTGCTCATCTGTCATCTCATCAACAGGAAGATAATCACCTTTGACGTACATCATCTCCACAGACCGACTGATTTCATAAATTGTCAGTCCGAAAGCCAGGTTCCCGATATAGACCACGGTTGGACGCATCGGAGACCACTGATGGTTGTAGTACGAAGGTTGCCCATCAGTTTTTTCCCTTTCATCCACAACGGCACCACGTAGGTTCTCATGATCTGGCGCAATAACCACACGGTACTCATGTGACTCTAGCGCCAGGAAAAGTGAATTGGCGATTTCAAGCCCATTATCGAGACGGCCTTCAGAAACGATCAGATCGACAAGCAATTTCTTATAGGGCTTTAAATACTTGTGCTCTGTTTTCCTACCCTTTAAGAAAAGCTTTTTTGCCCCATTTATTAACCGATGCGTTGTTGGGAGCTTGTCACGGGTCATCGCCTTTCTAAGCGATTTGGGCGGCTCAACTTTTCTGACACGGGGCTTTCGTCGGGTAGGTTTACTTTCCACATCCCCCTTGGTCCACTCAAGCAGATCCTCAGATTTTGCCTCAGGAAGCGCGGGTACTCGTGGTGCTTTACCAACGGCCACTTTTGCCCAGTAGCCAGGTGCAGGCCTTGGCACATTCATTCTCGTACAGACGCGAGCCAAATAGCTTGAGGAAACCCCGTACTTCTCGGCAAGTCTGAGCATGGGACTTTGCCATACCTCCTTGTAGAGCATCTCACGAGTCACGGGATATTCAGGTGTATCGTTTGTCATCTCAATTCCTCCAATCGTCTGCCCTGTTCACACGGGTAAATAGTTTACAAATACGGGTTTGGACGTATGATTGTCACCCCTTGAAAAGGAGATAGATTATGAAAAAGCGCAATTTGGTCGCCAAAAACATGCGACAGTTCAACCGAGCGGTTCGACACAAGGACCGGAAAAAGTCCCTGAAACAGGGGTATCAAAAACACAAAAAGCCCTGCCATGATGCGGGGCTTTCTGTTTTTGGGAGAGGGATATTTGTGGAGTCTGTACTCCTTCAGGGTTCCTGATTCGCCAGGAACTCGCCAACGAGTAAATACGTTGCATGAAAATTCAACGGGTTACCCACTAGCCCCAGAGATCATTAAAAAAAACAATAATTCTGATGGTCCGTTTAGTGTATTTTTGAGACCCAATTACCATATAATTTTTTATAGACAGCTTTCTTTAAAGCGGACACTTTATCTTGGTTTGGTAATCTGCTCATCAGCCGGCTTCGCGACCTAAGCGGACATCTGGCTTGAAATTTTGAGTGTCAGAAACTTGCTGCCGTTTCAACTGCTCGTACGGTATAATTTGCTATTACAATGATTACAAATATGGACCCTTTTTAAGGAATTTGGTCCACTAATCCCCCAGTTTTTAATACTTCTAGTCTGGCAATGATTACAGGAAATTCCACTGTTGGTCTTACTATTTGGATAAAGTCTCAAATATTCATCCAGCGTAGGCAATGCATTCCACGCATTCATTTCCTTTATTCCTGATTTTACTGAAGTAACAATCAAGTAAAAAAACGCATATCCAAAGCCAGAAATAAATAACATGCTAGTCATGTTAAGATAAAAATTGAGACTTAATACAAACCCGATAATTAATGCAAAAGAAAGGCCAATAAGAAAAACAAAAAAACGTTTCATGCTCTAATCTCATTTTATTTTGTTTGAAGTATAGAATCTTAGTATCAAAATTTTCTTAGCCTTTTAATCCGCCAATATATTGCTTCCCATCAGAATCAAATGGTAGTTCGAAGGTTTCAACAAAAGCATTATAAAAATTTATTTGTTTTTGGCACTCATTCAGACCACCATTTAATGGTAAATAACTTTTCGTTATATAGCCCATTTCATAACATTGCTCCGCTAGTGAATAACCTGCATATTTAATGCGGTTGTAAATGTTTTTTACATCCTGCAAATAGCCTGCAAGTGTCAGATCGGCCTTTTTATGGCCTTTCTTAGCAGCTTTATAGACAGCGATTAAGCCACTTTCAAATTCTTGCTTGTCAAAATCTCTTTCGTGCTGCTCAAAAAGTTCTTGAGCTGAAATGCGTGTTTTCTCAGATTGTGATTTTTTTGTATGAGTCAAAGGTTTATAAATCCAGAAATTACCATTTTTCCCAGCGGTTGTTACCTTCAACCAATTTTTTTCTTGACCTATAACAGTTAGCTTATCGCCATAGGCGCCCTTGCCAGCTATTTCATATGTGGTGCCAGGGCCTTTTCTTAAGTTGACAGCGTCACCTTTAATAGAAACTTCTGTAGAGTGTGCGATGGCTGTCATTAACAGTAGGGAAAATAAAAGTTTTGCGGATATGATCAATCTCATTTGAAACTCCCATTATTAAAAATATTTTTTCAGGCAAAGGGAGTCAAACAGACATGGAAGAAGGTCCATGTTAGATTTGGCAACCCCGCTGTCTTAGAGTTTTCACTCCTTAGATCGGTAGCTTTGTGTCCCAGCCTTTCGACAGGTTTACCTTTCTCAAGCTTTGTTGATTACAAAACTTAAATAAACTATATGCTTCAGCTGTTTTCAGCTCAAGGAGTGAAGTTAACAATTTTTGTGATCTAGTTCACAAAAAAACGTCCTATTAGGAATTTTAGGAATCAATTTCGAGTTCTCTATCTCAAAATTGATGTGAACTTGTTTACAGATTTAACCTTTTCGCACAATTTATGTAATAAAATTTGGTCACACGTCTGTGATGTATTGTGCTTTTTGAACCGCTTAGGACTGCTTATATTTGGATTAATGCCAACATAATTCCGTTTATAAAAATTATCTTTCTGGAAATTTCCAATTAAAATCTTAATTTTCCGTTTGTTTCCGTAAATAAACGTCAATAACCGATTTATCTTCAACGCTAGATCAAACCTTATAAGTCTCTCCACCTTTTCAGACAGTATTTTTTTATATTTACACCAATTTGTGCATGAGAAACCGTCTTATCAAGAAATAAAACAGCCTTAAGGAAGCAAATGGGAAAATCAGACGATGTTATTGAACTGCATATTTCATTGACGAAATATAGTAGACGCTTACTGGAAAGGTTATCCGGTGTTAATTTACCTGACAATTCCAGGAAGCGAATTTCATGGATATTGATTTTAGAAATAATGAATCAATACATCAAAAAGCATTCATCTCCAACTAGGCTTGCATCTCGAGGAAACAAGTCTGGCTCGACGAGAAGAATCAAAATAAATGCAAATGCATACCCTGAGCTTTTTGCCTATTTAAATGGACTTTACAAATCACAACGTACTTTTAAATTTGAGAGCATCCTTTATAGCCTGGAAGACACGATAGATTGGGAACAGGAACGTTCTAGCCCAACACTTTATTTAGATAATTCAGTTAAGCCCAAGGACGAGGCTAATAATATATCTTCAACAGATCTAGCATCACAACCGAGCAGATTAACTAAAGGTTCCGATAATCAGGAAATGCTTAATTCACAACCACCAAGCTGTAATGACAATGATGAACCTCAGGAACAAATCAAACCAGAAGATAAACCTACTGTCAGTGTCAATAGTGATATTGATGAGTTTCTCGATTTTATGGATTTTTGAGATAAAATCATTTGCGGTTTTATTTCTAGGGGATAAAAAGAAAGAAAAAACAAGGATATCCCATGAAAACCGCCCTTTACCTTATGCCAGCCAAACGTTTGACTATTTTGATTTTCGTTATTATGGAGACATTGCTAATTACGATGTCACTGATCCTTACGGCAAATCAGTTCTTCAACAGAAAGACCGATGTAGAGATTAGTACAAGCTCACCCTACGTTTATCTGGTTCATCAATCAGGCTGGCTGCATAATATATATTTAAATAAGCCTATTTCTCAGCCAGCAGTTCGGTGAAATACTTCTTAATTTCACCGATAATGACAGCCTCATCCTGTTCAACAAGTCCCATCAGCCCAGGGTCAGCTAACGGATAATCAGAGTTTAAGAGCCTTTTCTTCGGGATCTCCAATGAAGTGCCAGGCCGGTATTTTTGAAAGGCTGTGATCAGGTCCTGATACGAAAAATCCGGCTTTTCAAAAAAGGTTTTCATATCAAAATTGTCCCGAATCGCATGACGGTCAGCCAGGACAAGGGCCTTTGTCACAAACAAAGTCTCCAGAGAAGCCAACCGTAAATTGCCTTGCCATGGAGTACCAGGGTCTTCTGCCAGTTTTTCTCGTCCGTTATCCTTGGGCAAGGCAAAGAAGGTTAATTTGACACCATCAACAAGCCAGTCCTGTTGATAGTCCTCAAGGTCATATCCTTCGTTGATGGCATACTGCCGATCTATCATAGGAACCGCATCTGCAATGCTGGCACCTTCTTTTGAAAGACGATCCAGCAAGTATGCTATTTCTTTCTTTGGCAGGGTTTGCTCAGCTGTTGCGAAATCCAGGTCTTCACTAAGGCGATGTTCGAGGTAAACTGACAGTGCCGTACCGCCGACAAGTAGAAACTGATTTAAAATAGCTTCTCCAGACAGGCGTTTGGCCAATGCTTCTGTCGCTGGCTTCACGAGACGACCAGCTCCCTCAGAAATTTCTTTGTGATAGGCAAAATGGGAGCAGGCACTTCGTCGCGATCCTGCAGTTGTTTCCAGGTGGACAAAATCATATCCATGCCGAAATGGTTTTTGAGTATCTGCAAATCTTCAAAAACAGGATCAAGCAATACACGAGCAATGACCCGAATCACGGGCAGTTTATCGCCAGAGGACCAGAACCGTCCTTTTGATAGACCAAGTGAGTGGGGATTGACCATGGATTCATCAGATTTGGGCCTTACAACCAGCTCAAGCCCCATGCTTTCGAGCATTTCCATGACTTTACCGATCTGGGCCGTTTCCTTGCCACTTTCGACCTCGCCGATAAATCGAGTGGCCAGTTTCGTATAGGCATGCAGGTCTGACTGGCGCAGACCAAGCTCTGAACGAGTCTCCTTGGCATATTTGCCAAGCTCTAATGGATTGTGAGCTACTGTTTCCATCTCAATTCCTCAAAAGGATTTGATAACAATATAGCAATAATATGCCCGCTCGGGAATATTTTTCTAGCCAATCAAATAAATAAACGCTTAAGTCATTGTTCTTTAACTGCTTTATATAAGTATTGGATCTAGAAACCTGCTCATTGGTGAGCATAATCTAATCGAGTTACAGCAATGAAAACCTTGCTTATTGGTAAATCCATTTGGGAGAGGGAAAGTATATTTTTCAATCCAATCTGACAGATACCTGTAAAAACAGACAACCGCCAGACCAGATCACGATTTACTACAGACTGAACTGTTTAAACTTCAACGTCTTTGTAACCATTTATAGGGCAGAATTCGAGACGAGTATCTTTACGTGGCTTCATATTCACGTAAATCTGCAGACTCTTCCAATCATTATGTAAAGATATTTCCGAAATCTGAGGTATAGTCAGTCCATCTTCTGCCATCCTCGACATGGACTCATGTTTAAGGTCATAAAAATGTAAATCCTCGATTCCGAGCACTTTGCATGCATTGGTAAAATATGTACTGATTGTTTTAGGGTTGAATGGCAATAACCTCCCATCCACATCTGGAACCTCTTTCAAAATAGCCTGAATGACTTCCCACCCCCTATCAGTAATCCTAGATGTTTTATCATTACCTTTTGATCCATTAGGGTGTTTTACATCGCGTGCTTCGAAGGTTTTATTCTTTTTATAAATCTCGTCACGTAAAATTCTGCACATTTCACCCGTACGCCTGGCCGAATATATTTCGAACCAGATAATCAGCACCATGGGATAAGATGATCTGGTCTTCCCCTTAAAATAGTTGATTATCTTCTTAAGTTCATCGTCGCTAGGCCGACGCTTTCTTTGTTTTGATTTTGCAATATAACCCGCATTTTTAGCAGTCGTTCTTGCATCTGAAAGAATTTGAAGATCAAATGGAATGCTCCAAGCAACACGGGCATGCTTCATTACTACTCCAAAGTACACAAGATCATTTAATGCTGTTGCTGGCTGTACATTCAATGCTCTTAGGCGCAAGTGTTCAACAAAATCAGCTGCGGTTACATCACGTACATCTGACTCTGAAATTTCCTGCTTTTGCAGAAAATTCAAATGTGACTGCTTTGATTTTTCAAATCCATCAGGACCTCCCACTTCCTTGCTATATCTTTTGATCAACTTCTCAAAAGTGGTCCCTTCAAATATTGCCGCTTCGAAGTTTGCCGATTCTTTAAGCTGTATTTCCCGCATATTCGCCCAGTCCTTTGCAGCCGTTTTTGTAGAGAAGGTTTTACTCTCTGTATATGGTTTCTTATTTTTTTTGTTGATCCGTATTTGTGCCGTGTAGCGCCATTTTCCAGACTTATCTTTTCTTTTGTTATATGTAGCCATAATCCTACTCCTCATAATTAGGTGTTTTTGTTTTTCTACTTATGGCTATACCCCGTCCTTCCACGAAAAATATTCTTCAACGAGTAATTCGTTTACCATCTCAGAACATTAAAAATGAAACGATATGAGATATAGCTAACCTAATAAGACACGGGCGTTTATATGTCATGGATTAAGGACCAGAAATCGGTCCAATTCCTCCAAAATTTGCTACATAAAGCAATCCATGTAGCATTTTGTAGCAAGTGACTATGAAAAACGCCCTCAAACGTCCGGAAATACAGCGATAATGAAACAGTCTTAAACCTTAACTTTTTCAATGAAAACAACAGATTTGCAACAAAATAGCGGCACTTCCATCAATAGGAAATTCAGTGTAGCCCCCATGCTGGACTGGACGGATCGCCATTGCCGTTTTTTTCTGCGGCTGATGAGCAGACACACCCTGCTGTATTCGGAAATGGTCACCACCGGCGCATTGATTTACGGTGAGCGGCATCGTTATCTG
>Ga0180435_10006212_pt1 | contig 11449 bp, 14 predicted proteins | sample SS_ome_3_FD_132467 | JGI IMG/M metagenome (GOLD analysis project Ga0180435, IMG submission 132467) | Hypersaline lake sediment archaeal communities from the Salton Sea, California, USA - SS_3_S_1 metaG | ecosystem: Environmental > Aquatic > Non-marine Saline and Alkaline > Hypersaline >...
CCTTTCCCGTTCGCGTTCGAGCCGGAACGCCCGAAAGCCACGCTGGCACAGGTGATCAGCAGCGCAAAACTGAGCCAGTTTCATTGCGCGGAAACCGAGAAATATGCCCATGTGACCTACTTCTTCAATGGTCAGCGCATGGACCCGCACAGCGGAGAGAAGCAACTGGTGATTCCGTCACCGAAGGTCGGAACTTATGACCAGAAACCCGATATGAGCGCTGCGTCAGTGGCCGACTCCGTGATCGGAGCGCTCGAATCGGGTCAATATGCGTTCATCGTTGTGAACTTTGCCAACGGGGACATGGTCGGTCATACGGCTCGTGAGGATGCGGTCATCCATGCTGTCGAGTCACTCGACAGGGAGGTCGGGCGTGTCATGGATGCGGCGATTGCCGCCGACTACTCGGTGGTCCTGACCGCAGATCACGGCAACTGCGAGGAATATATCGACCCGCTTACCGGCGAGCCGAATACGCAGCACACCCTCTACCCGGTACCCTGTGTCGTTGTCGACGAGGAAGACTGGAAGCTCTCCTGTGTCGGCGGCCTGTCAAACATTGCACCGACCATACTGCAACTCATGGGATTGCCCCAGCCGGACACGATGACAGCGAAGTCACTGTTACTGAAACCGCTGCGCAATCGCTCGAAGGTTGAAAAAGAGAGACAGCTGCAAAGCGCGGCCTGACCAGGAGCTGTCTGTGGATGTCCTGTCATGGCCGTCTGCTTGTCACGGCAGTGGCGGCTGTCAGGCTGAGAACATCATTCCGCTCTTTGCCGCGCGCGCTTTTCCATCAGAAGGCGATGATGCTCCGAACCTTCCCTGAGCATTTTTGCACCACATTCGGGACAATGTTCTTCACGGCATGGAATGCCATCCCTGTGTGGAATACGCGTGTCGCATTTCGGACAGATACAACTCCCGCCGCTGCCCATGTCGTGTTTCCGTTCAAACTGGATCATTGTCATTCCCGTACCATGCGCCCGATCTTGAAACTGTCTATGCTGTTGAGATGGGTATCGATCATGAATCCGTTACCGGGGAAAATACACGGCTTCCTCGCCGGGTAAAGATTCTCTATACGCTTTTCGTACTCATTCTCGTGCCAGCCTACTGGAAGCATTATGGCGCAGCCAACTTTTTGTGGGGATCGGATATCGCGCTCTTCCTGCTGCTTGTGGCCATTCTGTTCGAGAAATCGCTACCGGCCAGCATGATGGCACTTGCCGTACTGGTGCCAGAATTGGTCTGGACAGTGGATTTCCTGGCGCGACTGCTTTTTGATTTCGATCCGGCGATATTTCGCGGGACAGCCTATATGTTCGATCCTGCCAGGCCTCTCCTAGTCAGGGCCCTGTCTCTCTATCATCTTGCGTTACCTTTGTTGCTGATCTGGCTGCTGTTGAGGCTCGGCTATGACCGGAGGGCCATCGTTGCACAGACGCTGCTGTGCTGGGTCGTCTTTCCTCTGAGCTATCTCGTCAGCAGCCCGGAAGCCAACATCAACTTCGTTCATGGATTCGGGGGAGAACCGCAGCAGTGGATGCCGCCCTGGCTTTTCGTCCTTTTCCTGATGCTGGCTTTTCCTCTACTGCTCTATCTGCCGATGCACCTGTTCCTGTCGCGTATCATGAATCGGGCCGCATGAAGAATGCCTTTTGTTAATCCGCACATGCGATTGATGCATGGTTGTTCTATGCTGAAACTGATGGTTCTCAGGAGGTCTTTTCAATGAAAGCAACGGCTGATCTGCAGGTGATCCCGCTCGGCAGTGGCGTTTCGGCAAGGAAAGAGGTGCAACGCGCCGTTGAATTGCTGAAAGAGTACGAGTTCATCATCCACACCCACGGCGCAGGTACCAATATCGAGGGTGAGATGGAGGAGATTCTCTCTGCTGTAAATAAGATACACGAGGTGCTGCATAGCGAGGGCAGCGTGCGCCTGATCAGCTATCTCAAGCTCGAGACACGAACGGACAAGGAGACCACGCTCGCAGGCAAGCGTCTCGAGGGATAGGAGAGGCAGATCATCTGCGAGATTGCCACAGTCGCTGCGCTCCTTCGCAATGACATCTTTCGATGCAAGACAGACGTATCAGGTGAATGTGGACTTGTCATCGCGAGGAGGCCGGAGGCCGACGTGGCGATCTTGTCCGGAGGGCATTTTCCGGGATCGGAATCATGCGTAACCCCGATCCCTCAAGCTTCAGAGTAAGAGCATGATCAAGGGCATTCTTTTCGATCTCGACGGTGTCTTCTATGTTGGCGCACAGGCCATCGATGGTGCTGTGGCAACTCTTGAATGGGTCCGGGAGCGGGGTATTCCGCATCTCTTTCTGACCAACACGACATCCCGCCCACGCAGTGCGATCGTCGAAAAGCTTTCAGGCATGGGAATCGACATCGGTCCCGCGAATATCCTGACGCCCCCGGTCGCGGCTTGCCGCTGGATCAGCAAACATGTCGACGGCCCGCTTGCGCTTTTCATACCTGAAGCAACGCGCTCCGAGTTCTCTGCGTTTGAACAATCTGGAGAAGATGCCGTTCAGGGCGCAGCTGCCGTGGTCCTCGGGGACATGGGAGATGCGTGGACCTTCGAACGGCTCAACCGGGCGTTCAGACTGCTCATGCAGAAGCCGGTGCCTCCACTGGTGGCACTGGGCATGACACGCTACTGGCGATCGGAGGAGGGGCTGCAACTTGATACCGGCCCCTTCGTGAAAGCGCTCGAATATGCCACCGGTCGGGAAGCTGTCGTCATGGGCAAGCCGGCGACAGCCTTCTTCGATGCAGCCGTCTCGATGCTCGAGTATGAGCCGGCAGAATGTCTCATGGTCGGTGACGATATCAGGGGAGACATTGCCGGATCACAGGCCTGTGGTATCAAGGCAGCACTGGTTCGTACCGGCAAGTTTAGCGAAAGCGATCTCGAGACGGGCATTGTTCCTGATCTGTTACTGGATTCCATCCGTTACCTGCCAGCATGGTGGGAGAGCCGGGAGAAGCAATGAGAGAAAACATCACTGTCAGCACGCACAACCGCGAGGAACTCGTCGATATCACGAGACAGGTCCAACAGGTCGTGGATCAGAGTGGGATGCGTGACGGACTGGTTTCTGTTTATGTACAAGGTGCCACGGCCGCGATCATGATCCAGGAGAACTGGGACGAGAGCGTGCAGACAGATGTCGTCAACCTTCTTGCAAAGCTGATACCGCGAGGTGTCTGGTTGCATGACCGGCAGGATGGGAATGGTGATTCCCATCTCAAGGCAGGTATCGTCGGGCCATCGGAAACAGTGCCGGTGATCGATGGCAAACTCGGCCTGAGCACCTGGCAGAATCTCTTCCTGTGCGAGTTCGATGGGCCGAGGTCGCGCCGCGTGCTGGTTCGCGTCTGCTCTTGAGCCCTCGCTTCCGAGCCATCGCGCAGCGCACCGACTGAGTTCGTTGCTCCGATTCGCTCCCGGGTGCGACTAGCAGGACTTGCTGTAGACGGGCATTCTCCGCCCTCCGACTGCCTCCTGTCCGTTCGGATCGCGCACCTTGTAGAGGATCTGCATGGTGCCGAGTTGCTCGCCGAGTTCCGGCTGCGGGCGATCCACGGGAGGTCGGCATCCGCAGCCCATCGTGGTCGCCATCGGAAACGGCGGCTGGTCGGCGGTGTGCCCGACGAAGCAGTCGACGACGGCGTTCTGCTCGGTCGGGGAGGTGGGGTTCCGTCGATCGCGGTGGTAGACGGCGAAGAAGTCGCGCGGGAGCCAGCGACGGTCGATTCGTGTGCCGGCTGCGTCGAAGACTGTGTAGGATACATCCTTGCCGCCCTCGTCCGGGCCGATGATCTCGAACCAGAACTCGAGGCGCTCGTTGGCGGGATCGTACGCTCCGCTCTCGGATGTTGGAGCGCCCGCCGCGTCGCACCCATGCTGTCGATGTCGGACATCGATCTTCAGATGCTCTCCCCACTGGCCATTCCCGACGACGAACGGCTCGAACGCCAGCGGTGGTGGGTTGCCCTCAGGATCCGGCTGTTCCACGGGCGGCTTTGGAAGAGTCGGCTTGCCTCGGTTCCCGCGGATCACGAACACGTAGAAGCCGATGACCAGGATCGCAAGAAGCGCGACGACGGAAAGGTCAAGTCCTTGTTCCATGGTCCTTCTCCGTTCCCGGCACACCCGGATGTTCTCCGAGTGCGGCCGGACGCGGCACGGTACACGCGGGCGCTCTCCGATCTCGGTGCCTCTTCCTCGTCGGGTTCTGTCGAACCGACCCGACATGTACGGTGCGCCCGAACGTTCACCGTGGGAACACGAGAGGCGTGGTCTTCGCTCATGGGGGCGCCTGTGCGCCTCTCCTCTTTGACGACAACGCTGCATGTGAGAGGGTCTGTAGCCAAGTGTGAAGTTCGGGTACGACGTGTCGCGCCCACGCGTGTGGCGTGGAGTGCGGGGCGGTCCACGCCGCGGAAGCGCAGAAGGCGTCGAATCTTGACCGGCCCGGAGCGCGGCTGTACAATCCGCTCGGATCGAGCAAGCTGCCAGCGTAGCTCAATGGCAGAGCAACGGTTTTGTAAACCGTAGGTTGCCAGTTCGACTCTGGCCGCTGGCTCTTTCGTGTCGTTTCGGAGGGGTACCGAAGTGGCCAAACGGGGCGGACTGTAAATCCGTTGGCGTACGCCTACGGGGGTTCGAATCCCTCCCCCTCCAGTTGGAAGGGCACTGCATTTGGGGTACACTCCGGCATTGCGGAGTCCGAAACGCCCGTGTAGCTCAGGAGGTAGAGCACCCCCTTGGTAAGGGGGAGGTCGTCGGTTCGACTCCGATCGCGGGCTTGAGGCCCGCGCGTGGGCTGTAGGCTCGCGGGGGAGATTCCCTATTTCGAAGACCAGGACAACGTTTCGTGATCGTTGTCAAGGAGGTTGCAGCAGATGGCGAAGGAAGCGTTCGTGAGGGACAAGCCTCACCTGAACATTGGCACGATCGGGCACATCGATCATGGGAAGACGACGCTGACGTCGGCGATCACGAAGGTTCTCGCCACCCAAGGCAAGGCAGCCGCCATGGCGTTCGAGGACATCGATAACGCGCCGGAAGAGAAGGCTCGCGGAATCACGATCAATGTGCGTCACGTGGAGTACCAGACGGAGACGAGGCACTACGCGCACATCGACTGTCCCGGCCACGCCGACTACATCAAGAACATGATCACCGGTGCGGCGCAGATGGATGGTGCGATCCTGGTCGTCGCCGCGGATGATGGTCCGATGCCCCAGACGCGCGAGCACGTTCTCCTCGCCAAGCAGGTCAACGTTCCGGCGATCGTCGTCTTCCTGAACAAGGTCGACATGGTCGACGACCCGGAGTTGATTGACCTGATCGAGATGGAAGTCCGCGAACTCCTCTCCGAGTACGAGTTCCCGGGCGACGAGATCCCGATCATTCGAGGTTCGGCGCTGAAGGCGATGGAGGCGGGCGATGAAGCGGGGCACGCGGACGCGGAGTGCATCGTCGAGCTGATGAACGCCGTCGACGACTACATCCCGCTTCCGGATCGCGAAGAGGACAAGCCCTTCCTGATGCCGGTCGAGGACATCTTCTCGATCAAGGGGCGGGGAACGGTCGCTACCGGGCGCGTCGAGCGTGGGAAGATCACCCCCGGGATGGAGATCGAGATCGTCGGCGTGCACGACGAAGTCGAGAAGACGGTTGCGACGAGCCTCGAGATGTTCAACAAGACGCTCGACTACGCGATCGCCGGCGACAACGTCGGGATTCTTCTCCGCGGCATCGACAAGGACGAGATCGAGCGCGGACAGGTCATCTCTGCGCCGAAGTCGATCACTCCGCACACCAAGTTCGAGGGCGAGATCTACGTCTTGACCAAGGACGAGGGCGGGCGCCACAAGCCGTTCTTCACCGGGTACAAGCCGCAGTTCTTCTTCCGGACGACCGACATCACCGGAACGATGATGCTCCCCGAGGGCGTGGAGATGGTCATGCCTGGCGACCACGTCAAGATCAACGGCGACCTGATCCATCCGATTGCGATGGACGAAGGGCTCCGATTCGCCGTCCGTGAGGGCGGGAAGACGATCGCTTCGGGCGTCGTGACCAAGATCATCGAGTAGGCGAGGAACGTAGCGTGGCGAAGAAGGGTGAAGCGGTCGTTCACGTGACGCTCGCGTGCAGTGAGTGTGGTCGGCGGAACTACCACACCAAGAAGAACAAGAACAACACGCGCGAGAAGTTGGAGCTGAACAAGTACTGCAAGTGGGACCGCAAGCACACGTCCCACAAGGAGGTCTAGCCGCCGCAGCTAGACGAGCCAGAGGCCCTTAGCTCAACTGGAAGAGCGTCCGACTCCAAATCGGAAGGCTGGGGGTTCGAGTCCTCCAGGGCCTGCAGAAACCTGTTTGCGGGGGAGACATCTCGAGATGATCGAACGACTGACGAGTTACCTCAAAGGTGTACGGGCCGAAGTGTCGCGCGTGAGCTGGCCGACGCGGAATGAGGTCATCTCCCTCACGGCATTGATCCTCCTGCTCACGATCATCGTGACGGTCTACATCTGGGGCGTCGACGGGATCATCGGCACGATTCTGCGACTGTTCATTCGAACAGGCTAGGCGAACGTCATGAGACAGAAGAAGTGGTACGCGATCCAGACCTACGCTGGCTCGGAGCTGAAGGTCAAGGAGGATCTGAACGAGCGCGTCCGGCGCCGCGAGTGGGAGAGAGCCCTCGAGCGGTTCACGGTCGAGGAGGAGGAGACGTACTTCCTCGTTCCGGTGGAGGAAGTCATCACCTCGCGGAGTCGGCGGGGAGCGAGCGCCGAGTACCGAATCCCCTACGACTACGACCTGGTCGCCAAGCCGAACGAGCGTGTGCTGCGCGGAGACGTGATCGCCCGCAAGCCCCCGCGTCACATGGAAGAGGACGCCGTCGTGACGGAAGTGGAGTCGCTTCAGCGTGTCATCGTCGAGATGACGAACCGCAACGAAGAGGTGTACCTCGTTCCGGTGGACAAGCGGATCCGGCGAGACATCCGCGTCGGCGAGAAGATTCGAAACAGCGTTCCCCTGACCTCGGACAGCGACGAGCGGTTCCTGGTGGGGAACCGCGGCACGATCGTCCTGCGCGACAAGGTGCGGCGCGTGTCGCTCGAGCTATCCGAGGAGCGGGAGAAGAAGCGGATCATTCCCGAGAAGGTGATCGCGAGAATCCGGGTCGGGCAGAAGCTGAAGCAGGGAGACCTGATCGAGACCGAGGCGCAGATCAACAGTCGCGCCTCGGGCCTGCTTAAGGTGAAAGAGTACAAGGACAAGCGCGTGGTGACGATCCAGCGGATCGAGAAGCGTCGCCTGTTCCCCGGTTACGTGTTCGGACGGATCGGCCTCGAAGAAGAAGAAATGATGGAGCTGATCGACGGAATCAAAGGGGCTGTTCGGTACGTCGGGTCGCGCTACAAGCCGATGCCGATCGAGGGCCCGGAGATGAAGCTGATCAAGCGGAAGGCCGGTCTGCTGCCCGTTCCGGTGGCCGTTGCCGCTGCGTCGGCGGCGACGTCCCACGAGCCGCGGATCGAGATCGACTTCACCGTCGGCGAGGTCGTCGAGATCGTCGAAGGACCGTTCGCGGACTTCACCGGTGAGATCAAAGAGATCGACAAGGAAGCGGAAGAAGTGACCGTCATGGTCAAGATCTTCGGACGAGAGACTCCGGTTCAACTCGGTTTCGAAGGTATCGAGAAACTCTAGACAGACGAAGAAACTCAGTACCAGGGGAGGAGGAACGCATGGCGAGAAGCGTGATCGCGAAGATCAACCTGCACATCCCTGCGGGGCAAGCGACGCCTGCGCCTCCGGTTGGACCCGCTTTGGGTGAGCACAAGCTCAACATCATGGACTTCTGCAAGAAGTTCAACGATGCCACGAAGGGCGAGACCCCCGGGACGATCATCCCGGTCGTCATCTCGGTCTACATGGGGGGCAAGTACGACTTCATCCTGAAGCAGCCGCCGGCGGCGGAGCTGATCAAGATGGCCGCGGGAGTCCAGTCCGGGTCCTCGGAGCCGAACCGGATGAAGGTCGCGCGGATCACCCAGGAGCAGGTGCGCCGGATCGCGGAACGGAAGATGCCCGATCTCAACACCTACAAGCTCGAGTCGGCGATGCGGATCATCGAGGGAACCGCCCGGAACATGGGCGTCGAGGTGGTGAACGGATGAAGAGGAGCAAGCGATATCAGAGCACGGCAACGCTCCTCGGCCCGCGCGCGACCCACGGCGTCGACGAGGCGGTGCAGAAGCTCAAGGAGAGCGCGACGGCCGGCTTCGACGAGACGGTCGAAGCGGCGATCGCACTCGGGATCCGACCGAGCCAGACCGTCGTCCGCGGGACGTGCAACCTCCCGCACGGGACGGGGAAGTCCGTGACCATCCTCGCATTCGCCAAGGGCGAGAGCATCACCGAGGCCGAGGAGGCGGGTGCGGACTTCGTCGGCGGCGAAGACCTCGCCAAGCGGATCCAGGAGGGATGGTACGAGTTCGACAAGGTCGTGGCGACGCCGGACATGATGCCCGTCGTCGGGAAGCTCGGGAAGGCCCTCGGCCCGCGCGGGTTGATGCCGAGCCCGAAGACCGGAACCGTCACCAAGGACATCGGTGCGGTGATCGCGGAGCTGAAGAAGGGAATGGTCGAGTTCCGCACCGACCGCTACGGCGTGATCCACACGGTGTTCGGGAAGGCATCGTTCGACGTGGACGCGTTGAAGGAGAATCTGGTCGCCGTCTTGCGGAGCATTGGTGAACGGAAGCCGGAGGATGGCCTGAAGGGGCGCTACGTCAAGAAGGTGTCGATTGCCTCGACCATGGGCCCCGGCATCACCGTCGACCCGAGCGAGGCCAACGCGGTCGCCGAGGGCGAGAGCTAGGAGACGAGATGCCGACCCAAGCGAAGATCCAGGAAGTCGAACGGCTGAAGGAGAGGCTCGAACGAGCGACGGCGGTCGTGCTTGCCGACTACCGGGGCCTGACGGCGAACGAGATGGTCGAGCTTCGCGAGAAGTTCACCAAGGAAGGCCTCGAGTACCGGGTTGTCAAGGACACGCTGGCGCGGATCGCGGCGGACGAGGCTGGGATCGAGGGCCTGTCGGAGATGTTCGCCGGCCCGATCTCGATCGCCCTCGGATACGAGGACCCGGCGGTCGCGTTCAAGCTGAGCGAAGAGTGCCGGAAGACCTACTCGCCGCGATACGAGCTCAGGGGCGGCGTCTTCGAGGGCGCCCTCGTGGCGGAAACGGAAGTCAAGCGCTACGCGCTCCTTCCGTCGCGCGAGGAGCTTCTCGCGAAGCTTGTCATGATGCTTCAGAGTCCGATGCGCGCCCTTGCCGTGATGCTCAAGGCGAAGATCCGCGAGCTGGCCACGGTCCTCTCCGAGGTCGCAAAGACGCGCCCCGACGAGCCGGGCGAGACGCCGACCGAGTCGGTGGAGGAGTCGCCAGCAGAGGCACCGGCTCCTGCCGAGAGTGCTCCCGAGGCTGAGGCGGAAGAAGCGGCGCCCGCGCCGGAAGAGAAGGCGGCGGACGAGCCGGAAGTGGCATCTGATACGCAACAGACCCCGGACTCGGAGGACGAGCCGGATTCGCAGGAAGAGACAGAAGCCGAGAAACAACAGGAACCGCAGCAGGAAGAGGAGGAGTAAGCGATGGCGAAGGAAGACATCCTTCAACAGATCGAGGAGATGTCGGTCAAGGACCTGGCCGATCTGGTCGAGGCGATCGAAGAGCGATTCAACGTCTCGGCGGCAATGGCCGCGCCGGTCGCCGTCGCCGTGGCGCCCGCCGCGGGGGGAGACGGTGAAGGGGAGGCCGCAGCCGAGTTGCTCAAGGTTGTCATGACGAGTGCCGGCCAGAAGAAGATTCAGGTCATCAAGGAGATCAAAGAGATCACCGGCAAGGGCCTGAAGGAGTGCAAGGAGCTGGCGGACAACCTCCCGGCGACGATCAAGGCGGACGTCAGCGGCGACGAGGCGACGAGCATCAAGGAGAAGTTGGAGGCGGCCGGAGCTGAGATCGAGCTGCAGTAACCCTGCCCGACGCGTACCGCGCGGAAATCGTCACAGGACGCCTGCCTTGAGGTGCCGACAGCACCTCGGGGCGTGCGTTCTTTCGAAGGGGAACAGATGAGGCAACGAGAACGTAGGACGTACGGGCGTATCCAGGAGATCCTTCCGCCGCCATATCTCCTGAAGGACGTCCGTGAATCGTTCGCGCAGTTCGTCGAGAGCGGCATATCGCGCGCGTTTTCCGATATCTCGCCGATCGAGGGGCACGGGAAGGACGGTCTGACCCTCGAGCTGGTCGATCCGTATCTGGGAGACGCACGCAACAGCGAGCTCGAATGCAAGGACAAGGATCTGACCTACTCCCGTCCGTTGCGGGTGACCGCGATCCTGCGGCAGGAAGGGAAGATCCTCCAGCAGACCGAGCTGTACATCGGCGACTTCCAGATGATGACCGGACGGGGAACATTCATCATCAACGGGTCGGAGAACGCGCTCGTCAACGAACTAACCCGAGCGCCTGGCGTCTACTTCACGCTGGAGGACCCGACCCTGTTCAAGGGGCACGTCCTCCCCGAGCTCGGTGCGTGGCTCGAGATCCTGCTCGACACGAAGCGGATGACCCTTCGGGCGAATCTGGATCGGAAGGGCAAGGTCGTCGCGACGACCCTGTTGAAGGCGCTCGGCTTCGACCACGAGAGGATCTGCCGCTACTACAGCTTCGAGGTCTCCCCGGTGACGGTAGAGCGCCTCGAGGCGTACGTTGGCCACCTCGTGGCGATGGAGATTCCGGGGAAGAAGAAGGACGACGAGCCGCTGATTCTCTTTGGTCAGACGCTGCAGGCAGAGCATCTCGAGGTGCTGGAGAAGTCGAAGCTCAAGGCAATTCGGCTGGTCAATCCGTACATCCAGCGTGCACTGGAGGAGGATCAGACGACGAGTCAGGAGGAGGCGCTCCGGGCCGTCTACCGGCGGCTTCGCCCGTCCGACCGCTCGTCGCCGGCGCAGATGGGAGAGTACATCGAGAACCTGTACTTCCATCCGCAGAGTTACCACTTGTCCGAGGTCGGACGATTCAAGGTCAATCGCAAGCTCGGGCTCGAGCTGAAGCAGCCGGTTCTCTACCTTGCCGACATCGTTCGTACGATCAAGGTTCTCCTCGAGGCGCCCAGCAATCCAGTTCGGCTCGATGAGAAGGACCACTTGGCAAACAAGCGCGTCCGGTTGCCGGGCGAGCTGGCCGAGAACGCGGTGCGAACCGGACTGGTCCGCATGGCGCGGATCGCGCGCGACAAGCTGTCGAAGTACGCCCTTGACGACAAGGACACGATTCGGCGCTTGATCTCCACGCGAACGGTGCAGGGCGCGATCAACCAGCTCTTCTTCAC
>Ga0180435_10006215_pt1 | contig 11448 bp, 10 predicted proteins | sample SS_ome_3_FD_132467 | JGI IMG/M metagenome (GOLD analysis project Ga0180435, IMG submission 132467) | Hypersaline lake sediment archaeal communities from the Salton Sea, California, USA - SS_3_S_1 metaG | ecosystem: Environmental > Aquatic > Non-marine Saline and Alkaline > Hypersaline >...
AAGCGGCATTTACCGAAAACCGTCCAAATTGTTGAGATGGCCAGGCGAACAGCGTTCGCTATGAAAAGCGAAGCTTATTTGGTGCTGGATGCCTATTTTGCTGTCGGACCGGTTTTCTTAGCTGCCGCTGAGCAACTCAATGGTGTAGGCAATTTCGTTCACATTCTGACACGGGCAAAGAAAAACATCGTCGCTTACGGCAAACCGCCGAAAAAGAAAAAACGCCAAAAAGGATGACCAAGAGAATACGGCAAAAAATTAAAGCTGATGACACTCTTCGATTCAACCGCCCCTTGTTATATCTTTCAGATAATCGAAGCTGACATCTACGGACAAAACGAAATTGTTCGCTACCTTGTCCTCGATTTACTTTGGAAACCAGTCAAAGGAATGCTGCGTTTTATTCTGGTCGAAACATCTCGAGGCCGAATTATTTTAATGACATCCGACTTTAAACTCGATCCGGTAACCGCGATACAACTATACTGTCGGCGAGTGACCATTGAAACCATGTTCGACACGCTTAAAAATACGCTCGGGGCAATGGCTTATCACTTCTGGTCTCAATATCTCAGCCGGGCATCTCGTAAACCAAAAAAGCCTCCTCAGCAGAATCTGTGGGTCAGTTCAGGTTCTGGTAGTTGTCCCAGTGCGTGATATACTCATCACGATTGAATTTTCCCGTTTTCATATTATGTGTTTTCTTGTCATAAAAACAATTACATCGGGCCCTGCCCGGAATTCTCATACCTAATGGGTACATCCTCCTTTTGGACAATTGGCTGCAAACAATCGATTGGCTTTTTGTGTCTTTTTTGGGTATAGTTTTAAATGAGGTCATTGAACCAGCAAGGAATATCGATTATGATATTTTGGACTGATGAGGAAATTTTCGATTATTCCTGAAAATACCGAAAATTACCTGTCCCTCATGAAATACCATGGGAGTGATTTTGTAAGTCCATTTTCGGCAATCTCTTATAACCAGACCTGCCAGGGAAAATGATCCCCATGGGTATAGTTTACAGAATCATATTTCTGGAGTTGTAGAATTGATACGAAATGCCCGACTTGAAGATATTCCGAGCATCCACACCCTGATAAACTCACATGCGGAGCGAGGCAGGATGCTGTTCCGGTCGCAAGCGAATCTATATGAGTCTTTGAGGGATTTCAAGCTTTACGAACAAGAAGGGGAAATTGTCGGCTGTTGCAGCCTGCAGATCATCTGGTCGAACCTGGCAGAGGTGAAATCTCTGGCTGTCAGTGATAAATACCACGGCCTGGGGATCGGCAAGGCGTTGGTAGAGGCGGTGGTGGCGGAAGCACGGGAACTGCATTTACCCGAAATTTTTACCTTAACCCTGGAAAAAGGTTTTTTTGAAAAAATCGGTTTTGTCCAGATCCCGATGGACAGTCTGCCTATGAAAGTCTGGTCGGAATGTATCCATTGTCACAAACAAGACAACTGTGATGAAATCGCTATGACCCTGGATTTATCATAACGTTTTTCATTGATCAAACTGACCGAACCGATGTGTAAAAAGTGATCAAAAACACGAAAAAACGGATATTTATTGAAAATTTGTTCAAAAAACACGGTTTTTTTAAAAACCACATAAACTGTTGTCGTATATGAACATACAAGGGTATATCGCATAAAACCGGTCAATTCGAGTTCATTAGGTTTTTCTCCCCAGATGTCGAGTCTTTTTTTTCATATTGGTGAATCTTCGCTTGATCACTACTTGTGTAAACATAGACAAAGACACACAATCAATATGTGTTAAAATGAGGGCTATGGTTTATATTGTAAGCATAGATGTTAAAAAAAGTTATTTTTTATTGTCCATTTGGATTGAATATTTCTTGACAATTATCACGATTACTAATAGGTTGCGGTCATGGAGGAGGGGATTCTTTAGCGGAGCCAATTCCTGCGTATGCCCCGTTAAGTTTTGAAAACGCTGATACTAACGAAGCGTTTCTCTAGTACTGCGTACGGCTAAATTTGCGGGATGCGTGTACTTCCTAAGTAACGTTGGTGGCGAGCTTTGCTCTCCGGTAGTACCCGGCATTTTACGCAGGACAGAGCACTAGTGTGCCTTATGGCTGAACAAGTGAATGTTTGCAAAGGCTGTGCCGAACAATGAGGTAAATAACGAATTGCCTGAGTCCCCTGGCGAATCCGAGAAACCAAGCGAATCTTTTCCGGAACCCAGCCCCATGCGGTGGATGGGTTATGGGACGGAATTCCTGGGAGTACTGGGAATATTCACCTGGGCCGGCTATAAACTCGATCAACGTTGTGCCACTTTTCCCTGGTTTATGATCGGAGGATTGATGGTGGCGTTGACAGGTATGACGTATTTGCTGTTCAAAGAAACCCGCAAAATAAGCAAATAAAATCGATATTTTTTATGAAAAACGGTATTTTATAACCATCGGGCATGAGAATTCCTGGCAGGGCCCGATGTAATTGTTTTTGCGATGAGTATATAATGAAAAAAACACGGGAAAATACCAGGCTATCCGCTGGGGTCAGGTTTGTCGTATTGGCCGGCCAGGCAACGGTGACGGTATCGATACCAGCTCTGTTGGCTGGGTATTTAAGTCGTTACTGGAGTAATGGCCCTACGGTTCGGGAGATTCTCTGGGCGGCATTAAGTTGTTTGGTGATGTCGGTTATCAGCCTGGTACCGGTTGTTTTCATCGCCCAGAAGAAAGCCGAATGGTTGGCGCTTGCATTTCTGGCGGGATCAGGAATTCGTTTATTTAGCACCCTGATAACGGCAACCATAGTGTATATGCTGTTGATCGAACCGGAGAGGATGGCCCTATTTGCCATGACGGTGGTGGGTTTTTATCTGGTGCTGTTAGGGTGGGAAACAATGATCGCACTCAAATTGGTGAAAAGGCGTTACGGTATCAGGAAAGAAAAGGAAGGTACCGCCATTGTCATGAATTATACCCATCGGGTATGAAAATTCCTGGCAGGGCCCAATGTAATTGTTTTCTGGTTAAGTATATACATAATGCGAAAACGGGAAAATTCAATCGGAAGCAGTATAAACGCCGGATAAATTCCAAGAAGAGATTCCAGGCCGAAAGTGACAGATATTTGAAGCGGTTTTACACCTGGCATGATAAGCGCGATTTCACACTAATACAAAACAATACCTAACCCGGCAAGGGCCGGGAACCAAATACGGTTTTATGGAGTCTTGACCCATTGTCAGGATTTTTTACCATTTTGCGCAAGATTTCAATGTTAAGATACTAAAGTATTTTACTTTCCAGGAGAACAAAGATGAACACGATTATGTTGGCAGAAGCTATACAGTTGATCGGAGATAAGGGTTTGGCGATACTGGGGGCCTCGGTGGGTTGCGGCCTGGTGGTTATCGGGGCCGCGAAAGGAATTAGCAACATCGCCGGTAACGCGGTGGACAGTATAGCACGTCAGCCGGAAGCGGGTGGTCGTATTTTTACCAGTATGATTATCTCCGCGGCCCTGATCGAAGGTTTTACCTTTTTCGCGATTATAGTGTGTCTGTTGTCGTTAGGCAGCCTTAAGGGTGGATGAGGCCCTGATACGAGACGATCGGCATTTCCGGTAAAATTTTCAATTGATTCCGGATGACAGAACGGAACGGGATGCTGATAAAATCTGCCGACAGGGCAAAACCGTAACGGAAGCGTTATGGATAACATAGTTAAGCAGGTTAGCCGTTAATGAATGGTGTGACAGGTATATTAGCTTCTGCAAGTCCATTGGATCATGTGGTCCAACATCCTCTGTTTACATTTCATATTGGTAGCAAGGAACTGATTTTTACGAATCACATGTTGATGGTACTGGTGACGACGGTGTTGATGATTATTTTTTTACCGTTGATGGCCCGTCAGCGCAGTCTGGTTCCGCGAGGATTACGGAATTTTTTCGAGAGCATATGTGTTTTTATTCGGGAGGAGATGGCGCGGCCGGCGTTGGGAGAGAATACGGATAAGTTCATCAAATACCTATGGACGACATTTTTCTTTATTTTGTTCTGCAACCTTCTAGGTATGGTGCCTACCAGCGGGATATTGTATTTGATTTCCTGGGGGAAACTCAATCATCTGGGTGGGACAGCGACGGCGAATATCTGGATAAGCGGCACGTTGGCGGTGTTTACTTTTTTTGTCATTCACATTGCGGGTATGCGTCAACAGGGAATAAAGGCCTATTGGAAGAATTTTATCCCGCACGTTCCCCTGCCCCTGGTTCCGATTATGTATGTTCTGGAACTTATCGGGGCCGGGGTAAAACCTTTTGCGCTGGCGATTCGTCTTTTTGCCAATATGCTGGCTGGCCATACAGTATTAGGAGCTTTGATGGGATTGGCATTGGCGTCGCAGAGTTATACGGTATCGGGGGTGACGGTGTTAGGGTGCGCGGCGTTGAGTGTTCTGGAATTATTTGTGTCCTTTTTACAGGCTTATATTTTTACTTTTTTGACAACTTTGTTTATCGCGGCTTCTGTTGACCCGGAACACTAATCAGGTTTCCCGGGAGCAGGCCCCGATGTAATTGTTTTCTGGTTAAGTATACCCATCGGGTATGAGAATTCCTGGCAGGGCCCAAAGTAAATATTTTCTGGATAAGTATATATATCATGCAAAAACGGGAAAATTCAATCGTGATGAGTATATATACATAATGCGAAAACGGGAAAATTCAATCGGAAGCAGTATAATAAAAAAGACCCCGTTGTTCAAAAGTTCCTGTGGAATGAAATATGGGGGCGCAAAACTGCGAAAGTTAAGTTGAGCATGACAAGGAGAATTCTATGATGCGCCAGGCTTTGACAGGCTTGATTTGCGTGATATTACTGCCGACGGGAGGTGTACTGGCGGCGGCAGGAGGACACGAAGGAGCAGGGTCGGAAAGCCCGGGGATATTCGCGGGTGATCTATTCACGGCTCTTTTTACCGTGGTCCTTTTTGTGGTGCTGTTGATTATATTAAGTAAATGGGCCTGGAATCCGATTTTGTCGGGATTGCAAAAGCGGGAAGAACATATCCGCCAGACAATCGAAGACGCGGGTAAGGCGCGTAGTGAGGCTGAAAAATCACTACAGGAATACAAGGACAAACTGGCAGCGGCACAACAGGAATCCAAAGAAATAATTGAAAAGGGACGGAGCGAAGCAGTAAAAATAGCGGAGGAGCTGAAACAAAAAGCTCAGGAAGAAGCCCGGGAATGGCGCCGTCAGGCGGAGCGGGATATTGTTTCGGCGAAAAACGAAGCAGTTCGGGAAATTTCCCAACAGGCCATTGTACTGGCAACAGATTTGGCCGGCAAAATTGTACAAAAGAGTTTAAATCCGAAAGACCATTACGAACTACTGCAGGACTCGCTCAGTAAAATACAGCAGAAGGGCGGTTATTAATATACCCTGGGGGCGTGAGAATTCCGGGCCGGGCCCGAGATAATTGTTTTTTTGACAAGTAAATACACAATACGAAACCGGGAAGAAATCAATCGCGATGAGTACAGATAATATGAAAACGAGAAAACCCAATTGCGATGAGTATAGGTCGTCCGGTTTTTTTTCCGGTGAACCGAAGGGAGGCGACATTGGCCGATGATTCATCACAAGCCATTGCGCAGATTTACACAGACGCGATCTTCGAAATCGCGGATGAACAGAAGCTGTCGAAAATAATCCATCAGGAGCTTCGTCAATTGGCGGAGTTGATGAAAGCTAATCCGGATTTCGAGTTGTTTCTGGAAAACCCGATGATTCACCGGGACCGGAAGCGGGAAAGTATCGCCCGGATTTTTTCGGGTCACGTCAGTAAGTTGATGATAAGTTTTCTGAAAGTACTGGCGGGAAAGGGCCGTCTGCATCTAATCCGGGAAATTGAGAAATGTTATACGCGACGGGAGGATGAAAAAGCCGGGCGTATCACCGGCCAAGTGGTTACCGCTATAGAATTGAACGCTAAAGAGAAGATTCGTCTGGCAGAGCAACTGGGCCGGGCTCTCCGAAAAACAGTGGTTTTGAAAAATCTGGTTGATCCTTCCATTATCGGGGGGATGGTGATGACGATCGACGATACTCAGGTGGACGGATCGGTAAAAGGAGCCTTGCAGCGATTGCAGAAGAAGATGCAACTTTACGCCGACGAACATTTAAAGCCCCAGGAAAGTACTGCGTAAGGCTGAATTTGTCGGATGCTTGTATTGCCTAAGTAACGCCAGGCAGTGAAGAAAAACGAAAAAAGTGCGAAATCGCACATAGAGGTTCATTATGAAATTCAAAGTAGAAGAGATTACCAGCGTTATCAAGCAGGAGATTGCCCAGTTTCAAAGTGAACTCGATGTCGCGGAAGTGGGGCGGGTGCTGGAAGTCGGAGACGGTATTGCCCGGATTTATGGTCTGCACAAGGCGATGGCGGGGGAATTGCTGCAATTTGAAAATGGGATTTTCGGCCAGGTATTCAACCTGGAGGAAGACTCTATCGGAGCGGTGATCTATGGTAACTACCTGGACATAAAAGAAGGTGACGAAGTACGGGGTACGGGAAAACTTCTTTCGGTGCCGGTGGGCAACGAGATGCTGGGACGGGTCGTGGATCCGCTGGGCAAGCCGATGGACGGGGGTGGAGCCTTTGCCAATCTGAAACATCGGCCGGTGGAATTAATCGCGCCGGGCATCGCTTATCGGCAACCGGTTACCCAGCCCCTGCAAACGGGTATTAAGGCAATCGATTCGATGATTCCCATCGGCCGGGGTCAACGCGAACTGATTATCGGGGACAGGAAGACGGGCAAGACCGCGATTGCCCTGGATACCATCATCAATCAAAAAGGCAAAGATGTGGTTTGTGTTTACGTCGCGATCGGTCAGAAAGAATCGACCGTTGTCCGAGTGGTGGATACGCTGCGGGAACACGGGGCCATGGATTACACGATTGTAGTAAATGCATCGGCGGCGGACCCGGCACCATTGCAGTATATCGCCCCTTATTCCGGGGTGACGATGGCGGAGTATTTCGTGTACGAAGAGAAGCGGGATACGTTATGCGTTTATGACGACCTGACCAAGCAGGCCCAGGCATATCGTCAGGTATCGCTGCTGTTGCGGCGGCCACCGGGCCGGGAGGCGTATCCCGGAGACGTATTTTACCTGCACAGCCGTCTTCTGGAACGAGCGGTGAAACTGAGTGATGAGTTGGGAGGAGGTTCGTTGACGGCGCTGCCGATCATCGAGACGCTGGAAGGTGAAGTATCGGCCTATATTCCCACAAATGTAATTTCGATTACGGATGGCCAGATATATCTGCGTCCGGATTTGTTTTTCGCCGGGATTCGACCTGCCATTGATGTGGGGATCAGCGTGAGCCGGGTAGGCGGTAAGGCGCAGGTAAAAGCAATGAAGAATATTGCCGGGATGTTACGGCTGGATTTGGCGGCCTTTCGGGAGTTGGAAGCGTTCGCCCAGTTGGGAACAGACCTGGATAAGGCGACGCAAGCACAACTGGACCGAGGCTACCTAATGATCGAACTGCTGAAACAACCTCAATATCAGCCGATGGACGCTTTCGATCAGGTCATCAGTATTTTCGCCGGCATCAAAGGCTTACTGGATGACGTAGAGCCGGAAGAGGTTTCTGCTTTTGAAAGAGAAATGCACGCATACTTGAAAGAACATCACGGAGAACTTCTGTCGGAACTTCATAGTAAAGGCGATATGGACGATGACATGAAACAGCGGATTACAACAGCGATCAACAAATTTAAGGCGACGAGGCAAAAGGGTTAAGAAAAAAATATGGCAAGTACCCGAAAAATAGTCAGGCGGCGCAATTCGGTGAGCAATATCTGCAAGATTACCCGGACCATGGAAATGATCGCAACGGCGCGCTTTAAAAAATCATATAATAGCGCGGTGGGTACGAGACCTTATACGGAAAAGATTGCTGAATTAGTGTCGTCTCTGGCAGCAGGAGGAGAGATGGACCATCCTCTGCTGCGTAATAACGAAAATAGGGACAGCAATATTGTTTTGGTTTTGACGAGTAATCGGGGTTTGTGTGGGGGATATAATTGCAATGTAATCCGACTGGCAGATGAAAAGATTCAGGAATTAGGGAAACCGGGTAAGAATCTTGATCTGCGTGTCGCGGGAAAAAAGGGGATTCAGTATTTTAAATTTTCCGGCCACGAGATCGGGACCGGTTATACTCAATTCGATGATAAAACCACCTATGCCGATGTTGAAGTTCTGGCTGACGAATTTATTGAGTTGTACAGCACGGGGGAAATTGAGGCGGTTCATGTGGTTTACACCAGATTCGAATCTGCGGGGAAATTTTATCCGGAGCAGCTGACCTTGCTGCCGCTTTCATCTCCTATGACGGAAAAAGAGGAAGGGACAGAGGCCCGGATAACGATGGCAGACTATATTTTTTCTCCCGGCGCGGAAAAGATATTACAGGAATTGATTCCCACAACAGTACGCACGCGATTATTTCAGTGTTTTACCGATGCGCTGGTTAGTGAACAGGTGGCGCGAATGCGGGCAATGAAAGCGGCTACGGATAACGCGACGCAGATGATCCAGGATTTGTCGCGACAGTACAACCGAGCCCGGCAGAATCAGATCACCGGTGAGCTGCTGGATATTCTGGGTGGGGTCGAGGCATTGAAGTGATACGGGACAAAAAAATCGCAAGCCGGAAAAAACACGAAAGTTAACACGGAGTAATACAGATGAATATTGGCCAGGTTACCCAGGTGATAGGCAGTACCTTTGACGCGGAATTCAGGGAAGATGATATTCCGGCGATTTATAATGCCCTGCAGATCGAGGTAGAACTCGGGGAAGAGAAGATTAATTTGATCGGGGAAGTACAGCAGCATCTGGGCGGAGGGAAGGTCCGCGCGGTAGCGTTGGGTTCGACCGACGGTCTGGCCCGGGGGACGAAGGTAACGGATACAGGGGCGCCGGTGACGGTGCCCGTGGGGGAAGAGACGCTCGGGCGGGTATTCAACCTGGTGGGTGAACCGGTGGATAATCGGGGCCCGGTCCACACGAAAGAGTCTCGGCCGATCCATTGTGAGCCGCCGGAATTTACCGATTTGTCGCCCAAAACCGAAATGTTCGAGACCGGGATCAAGGTGATCGACCTGCTTTGTCCGCTGGTTCGCGGAGGCAAGTGCGGACTGTTCGGGGGTGCGGGAGTCGGGAAAACGGTGGTCATTCAGGAATTGATCGCCCGGCTGGCCCGGTTTCACAGCGGTTACTCCTGCTTTGCCGGAGTGGGCGAAAGAACGCGGGAAGGAAACGATTTGTGGCGGGAGATGCAGGAAGCTAAAATCGGAGATACGGGCAAGAGCGTGCTCGATCAAACGGTAATGGTGTTCGGCCAAATGAACGAGCCGCCGGGTGCGCGGCTGCGAGTGGCATTAACGGCACTGACAATGGCGGAATATTTTCGGGATCAGACGGGAGCGGATACGTTGCTGTTTATCGATAATATTTTTCGTTTTTCGCAGGCGGGTTCGGAGGTATCGGCGCTGCTGGGAAGGATGCCTTCGGCGGTAGGTTATCAGCCGACGCTGGCTACGGAGATGGGAGAGTTGCAGGAACGAATTACATCCTCGGACAAAGGAGCGGTCACATCGATTCAGGCGGTATATGTTCCCGCGGACGATTATACGGACCCGGCTCCGGCGACGACGTTTACCCATCTGGATTCGTCGGTGAATCTGCAGCGTTCTATCGCGGAAAAAGGAATATATCCGGCGGTGGATCCGCTGGAATCCACCAGTCGAATTCTGGACCCGCACGCGATTGGGGAACGCCACTATAACGTAGCCCGACAGGTACAGTCGATTCTGCAGCGGTATCGAGATCTGCAGGATATCATCGCGATTCTGGGAGTAGATGAGTTAAGTGAGGAAGATAAGGATATTGTAGCCCGGGCGCGGAAGATGGAAAGGTTCCTGTCACAGCCGTTTCTGGTGGCGGAAACATTTACCGGTATGCCGGGGAACTATACCAAACTGGAAGACACTATTCGCAGTTTTGAAGAAATCTGTGAAGGCAAATGGGATCATCTGCCGGAATCGTCTTTTATGTATGTGGGCTCTGTGGAGGACGCAGAAGCAAAAGCCCAAAAAATGGAACAAGAGGTAACTTAAGGAAGATATCTCATTGGTATAAAATATTACGCCAGAAAAAGTGCGAAATCACTAATTCCTATACGATTAAATTACCAGCTTACGCTGGACCTCTTTCTGCCAGAGGCGAGTTAAAAAGTTTATCTATATCCTTTATGTTACTCGACATTACAAATTCTTACACAATTAAATTATGAATAAAACACCGGCCCTACTACGTTGTACTGTTATTACTCCTGAGTCGCAGGTTGTCGATAAGGAAATTCAGGATATGGTTCTGCCGGCACACGATGGATTGGTGGGAGTACTGCCCGGCCATGCGCCGATGCTGTGCGAACTGGGGGTGGGTCTGCTGCGCTATCATGACATAAACGGGAAAGAGCAGATTCTTTTTGTGGCGGGAGGATTCGGCCATATTCGGGAAAACGAGATAACGATATTAACTAATGAGGCGATTCCGGCGAATGAAATTACGGAAGACCAGGCCGATAACGAACTGCAACGGGCCGAAGATATGCCCATGACCACGATCGAAGAAGTGGAAGCTCGCAACGCAGCTATTGAGCACGCCAATCATCTTGTCGCTCTAACGAAAAAAAAATAGTAAAAAATCAATTCCAGGGCGGGCATTTCATTTATACTAATTATTAGGTTCCTGAGGATATTCCTCCATTCTTGCTTTTGAGAGGGCCGAAGCAATCAGTCCCGCAGGAACGGAGACTATTCCTAAACCTATCATAAGAACAAAAAAGGTAAATATTTTACCTCCCGTAGTAACGGGATATACATCGCCATATCCGACAGTAGTGAGGGTTGCTACCGACCACCAAAGGCTGTGAAAAATTGACTTAAAATTTTCCGGCTGGGCATCATTTTCGAAATAATATATCCCCACAGCAGAAAAAAAGAGTAAAATACAAGCCGTAAAAATAAAAAGAACTAATTCCTCGCGTACTATTTTGAAAGCTCGATGAAACCTTTGAATTGCTTTGCTATATCTAAGAAGCTTGAATGAACGAAAAATACGTAATAATCTTATAGCTCTTAGCGATCTCAGATCAACACCCAAAGAAAGATAAAAAGGGACTATCGCTACAAGATCAATTATTCCATAAATACTAAAAATGAAACCAGACCTTCGGTCCGCCACTATTACCCTAAGAATATATTCAACTGTAAATATCGATACTGTAATTATCTCAATAATACGTAAAATATCTTTAGTTTGTTGAGAGAGATGCGGTAGTGTTTCTATAGAAAATGAAATCAGA
>Ga0180435_10006216_pt1 | contig 11446 bp, 12 predicted proteins | sample SS_ome_3_FD_132467 | JGI IMG/M metagenome (GOLD analysis project Ga0180435, IMG submission 132467) | Hypersaline lake sediment archaeal communities from the Salton Sea, California, USA - SS_3_S_1 metaG | ecosystem: Environmental > Aquatic > Non-marine Saline and Alkaline > Hypersaline >...
CGGAGGGCATGGGGGGGGTCTTCGCTGCCGGGGTCGTCATTGGCAAAGGCGGGCGGGTGGGTGAGGGGGGGTGGGGTTTCGGCGGGCAGGGGGGGAGGGGGGGGGGGGGGCGGCTCGGCGGGCATATTCAGCCGGATCGGGTAGGGATTGACGGTTTCGGCCCAATAGCCCAGTTCCAGTAACAGGGCGTGGGCGTTTTCCGGCGATTGAACCCTACTCAATTCGTGTAGCACTCGGCTTTTGGTGGTTCGGCCCAGGGCCAAATCCTCCACATCGCGCAAAAACTGGGTGTCGTCCGCAATGATGGCGCCGGATTTGAGCCGGTCGATAAATTCGGCCCAGGCGGTTTCGCGGGCAGCTTTGGCGGCGCGGGCCTCTTTTTCTGCGGCAACGGTGGCAGGGGGCAGAACTTCGACGGAGTCGGGCTCCCCTTTGAAGTACAGCCCGTCGGCGACCAGTTGCCACACAGCCCAGGCCGTGGCGGGCGTGTACTCGTCATAGGCCAGTTCAGCCAGTTCCGGCAGGGTGACGGTTTGCCCCGCCAGCAATTCCCAGGCCGTTTCGATGTCGCCCTCCGGCGGCGTCAGGCTGTGTAATCCGGCTGTGGGGCCGGGGTGCAGCAGGGTGATATCTTTTTCCCGTACTTTCAGGGTTTTGCCATCGTCCAGCACGATTTCCAGCTTATCGCCGATGTTCACAATCAGGGCCGGTTTATTTTTATACAAAACCAGACTTTTTACACGGATACGCATTTCTTTTTCCTTATGGGTAGTGGTCGGAATACAGTTGCCAGATTAATTTGACCTCTGTTTCAGTATAACATGCAACCAGCTTGTGCTAAAACCCAAAATGGTTACAATGACTGGAAATATAACTTTTTTTGAAAGGATTATGAAATCTAATGGGGGCCAGAGAAAAGCTTCAGTTGGAAAAATATACACTCGATCATTTTTTTGAGCGGGTTGTCACGTTGTATGCTCATACCACGTCTATTGGACTGGTGGGGCAGACACCCATTACTTACGCGGAACTGGGTGAGCAGGTGGCTCAATTGCAGGCCGAGCTGCGGGAACGGGGCTTGAAGTATCAGGATAAAGTGGTGATTTTGGGGATCTCAACTGCTAACTGGGCCATTGCCTATCTGGCAGTCACCACGATGGGCGCGGTGGCGGTGCCGGTGATGGATGAATTTCCGGAAGCGGATGTGGAACATATTTTGGGTCATTCCGAAGCCACCGCAATTTTCATTGACGATTCGCTGTATCAGAGTCTCAATCTTCCTTCACTGGATACAATTTCCATTGTGGTCAAGCTGGACGATTTTTCTTTTACCGGCAAAAAGAGCGATCCGGCAGCCAATATCCGCTCTCATTTGCCGGACAAAATCAAGCAGTCGTTGGCCAATGAAGATGAGGCGGAGACGATTCAGGAAGATGACCTGGCGGAGATTCTGTACACGTCGGGCACTACGGGGCACTCCAAAGGGGTGATGCTGACCCACAAGAATCTGGCCACCAATTTGCTGACCGGCCCGGATATATTTGATTTTCTCAATGAAGATAGTGTGGCTTTGGGGATTTTGCCACTGGCCCATTCATTCGGCTTGAATACCACCCTGCTGGCAATGATTTCGGTGGGGGCCACGGTTTATTATCTTGACGGAAAACCGTCGCCCAAGGTGCTGATGAAGGCCATGCAGGCGGTGCGTCCCCACGCGATGGGGGCGGTGCCCCTGATTTTTGAAAAAATCTACCAGCGGCAAGTTTTGCCGGCGATTAACGGCAACGCCGCCTTTCGGCTGATGGTAAAAGTGCCGCCTCTGAAACGACTATTGCACAAACTTATCGGCAAAAAAGTGATGGAGGCTTTTGGCGGACGAATTCAAGGCTTCTTCATCGGCGGGGCCAGCCTGAATCAGGAGATTGAACACTTTATGCAGGCGGCGGGTATTCCGTACAGTTGCGGCTACGGCCTGAGCGAATGTGCCCCGATTGTGACCGGAGCCAAATTGGAGGTTATCAAAACAGGTTCGGTGGGGCCAACAGTAAAAGATGTTACGGTAAAAATTGACAAGCCCGACCCGGAAACGGGCATCGGCGAAATCCTGATCAAAGGGCCAAATGTGATGCAGGGGTATTACAGAAATCAGGCTGCTACCGATGCCGTATTCACCGAGGATGGCTGGCTGATAACCGGCGACCGCGGTTGCCTGGACGCAGACAATTTTTTGTATATCAAAGGCCGGTCCAAAAATATGATTCTGGGTCCATCCGGGGAGAATATTTTCCCGGAAGTCATCGAAGACAAGCTGAAAGAATCGGTGTTTGTGGAAGAGGCGTTGGTTTATCAACTGGATAAAAAATTGACGGCCAGAATTTATCCGAATTACACTTATATTGAAACGATGCAAAAAAGCAAAAGTCAGGAAGAAGTAGTTCTGGCTGCCGACATCGTCCAGATTCTGGAAGGCGTGCGGGTCGACACCAATACTCGCCTGCCCTCATTTTCCCAGATTCAACAGATTGTGGAGCAGACGGCGCCGTTCATCAAAACTCCTACCAACAAGATTAAACGGGGTGAATACATTCCCGATTATTTTGCTAATCATTGATTTCCGGCAGGGGAATATAAACCGTTGGTGAATTGTGAGAGGGTTCGTAGATTAACTGGAACCCTCTCTTTGTTTTGGGGATTTGCACACAGACGGTTCCTCTGACCCAGTGATCGGGACTGACCACACCGTCCAGCTCATCCGGCACCACCCCGCAACTGGTGTCGTCGCTGTAGGTATTGTAAATCTGGCCTTGCTCATCCATCAAACGAAAATCATTTTCGGAGATACTGACCAGATTTTCACCGGAGGTTTCACTGCTGGCGACGCGCAGGGTAATCAGCAACATTTGCCGCCCGTCCAGCGGCGGATCGTTGAACTGGTTGTGCGCCTTAATCAACGACCAGGCATTGGGGTCCATATCTTCCACCGAAATTAACAGGCCATTCCACGTTTCGACTGCATCTGTTGATGTTGTCTCTCTGCCTGCCGGTTTGGTGGTAGGTTCTGCTGCGGTTGTGGCAACCGGCGCCGGTGGGGGCGTTTCTGGCTGAGGCCGGGTTGCCAGCCAGTAACTCAACAGAAAGCCAAAAGTCAAGGCAATGGCGGCGACCACGATCAATATAAACAGGAGTGGTTGTTTTTTCATACTGTCGCCAAATTTCAGGTTAGGGTTAATCCAGGTTGACCAGAATATTTTGCAACTCGCTGGTTAGCGGTGCTTCCAGCGTCAACAATTGGTTGGAGAGCGGATGCTCAAACGTCAATCGCCAGGCGTGTAAAAATTGCCGGTTCAGGCTCAACCGGTTTTTTTTGCGCCCGTAAACGGTGTCGCCGACCACCGGACAACCCAGCCAGGCCAGATGCACCCGGATTTGATGGGTGCGACCGGTTTCCAGACCGATTTCCAGCAGGCTGAACTTAGCGAAGGACTGCCGAATTTTGTAACGGGTGCGGGCCGGTTTACCGTCGGGGCGGGCGGCGAATTTCTGGCGGTGGCGCAAGTCGCGCCCCAGCGGCACGTCTATTACGCCTTGCGGACTGTCGGGCCGGCCAAAAACCAGGGTCAGGTATGTTTTTTCGACGGTGCGGGCTTTGAACTGTTGCTGCAGATGGCGCAGGGCCGCGGCAGTGCGAGCGACTACAATCAGGCCGGAGGTGTCTTTATCCAGCCGGTGGACGATGCCGGGCCGGTCGCCGGCTCCACTTTGGTCCAGACCGGCTAAATCGGGGTAGCGGGCCAGCAAGGCATTGACCAGCGTACCGCTGCGATGCCCGTGGCCCGGATGGACTACCAGCCCGGCCGGTTTGTTGACGACAATCACCGCCTCATCCTCATACACAACATCCAGCGGTATTTCTTCCGGCTCTGGCTGGGCCGGCGGCTCCGGCGGCAGGTGCACAATCAGGGTGTCGCCGCTTTGTGTTTTGGTGTTGGGCCGGTCAAGGGGATACGGTTCGCCATTACCGGCCGGGACCACCATTACCTGCCCCTGCCGGATTAATTTCTGGATTTGTGACCGGGACAGGTGTGGTATGGCCGTCGCCAGAAATTGGTCGATTCGTTGCCCCGGTTGGTCAACCTGGATGTGAAGGGTTCGCATAGGCGTCGAACTCCTCTTCGTCCCACAAAAAATAAGCCAGAATTGAGACACCACACACAATTGACAGGTCGGCGACGTTGAAAATAGGCCAAAAGCCGATGTCCACAAAATCAACCACGTACCCGTGATTGATACGGTCCAGCAGGTTGCCCAACGCTCCCCCCAGTTGCAACCCCAGACTCAGCCGAATCCAGCCGTTGCCGGTGGGCAGATGGTGGAAGAACAGGATAATTCCTCCAATAACCAGAATCGCCACGATCATAAAAATATTTCCAAACTGCGGAAACATCCCAAAGGCCGCGCCGGTGTTGGTTACAAAGGTAAATTGAAGCAGCCGGGCCAACGGCAGCCAAAACGTCCACGAGCCTCCCAGGGGAATATGCTGCAAAACCAGGGCTTTGGTTAACTGGTCGAACCCTACGATAAAAACGGCAACGCTTAGAATTGAGACAAGAATAACGGGGTTTGAAGGTTTTTGAATCATACTCCGATTGTACCCCACAGCCCCACAAACGGCAACACCGGCTCAAGTTTTATTGTCAACATAAGCAATATTTATGATCTAGTGAAATATGTCACCATAAGGAGGTGACATCTCACACTATCTTTTGATTTTTCTTTGGGGTATGCTAGTACAGGTCATTAATAATCGGCTCAATGGGAAAAAGGCTAATATCTGCAATTCAAAGGTAGTACCCCAACATGGTGTCATCACCACCTCACCTTTTACTGATGGAGGTAAAAAAACGTTATGCACTCAGTTGTTGCGATAAAACAAGTGCCGGATACGGCCAATGTGCGGATCAACCCGGAAACGGGGACGTTGATTCGTGACGGCGTGCCGGCCATCATCAACCCGTACGATGTACACGCCCTGGAAATGGCGGTGCGTCTCAAAGAACGGTTTGGGGGGAAAGTTACGGTTATTACCATGGGGCCGCCCAATGCCGCGGAAGCCCTGGTAGAATGTGTGGAGCAAGGAGCAGACCGGGGAATCCTTATCTCTGACCGAAAATTTGCTGCAGCAGATACGTTAGCCACGTCTTATGTATTGGCCCATGCCATCGAAAACATTCAGGCCGAAGAGCCGGTTGACCTGTGCCTGTTTGGCCTGCAAGCCATTGACGGCGATACCGCCCAGGTGGGGCCAGGCGTTGCCACCCGGCTGGGATTGCCGTTGATTACCTACGCGGTCAAGGTTGAGTCGTTTGACCCGGAAGCTCGGCAGGCGGTGGTTCATCGCACCACCGAGCGGGGCATCGAAGTGCTGCAAACCACGCTGCCGGCCCTGCTGACCGTGGAAAAGGAAATAGCCGAGGTTGAGCGGGCGCCGCTGGCCAATATCATCAACGCGGCCGGCTACATTCCTGAAGTCTGGTCTGCCAGTGAGCCGGTTCCGTTTGAGCCGGGGAAAATCGGCATCAAAGGCTCGCCTACGATTGTGGGCAAGGCCTACACTCCGCCGCCCAAAGAGCCGGGCGAGCAGGTGAACCTGGCAGAAAAACCGGCCGCTGACGCTGCGGCCTATGCCCTGCAAAAAATCGGCGCGGCCGGCGTGATAGATTTTCTTGAAATTGCCCCCGCCACCAATGGAGACTCATCATGACCGACAACAACACCGCCCCCAAAATCTGGGTATTTATTGAGCAGGAAGAAGGCCAGGCTCACCCCGTTTCCTGGGAACTGCTGGGCGCGGCCAACCTTCTGGCTGAAGACTTGGAGAACAGCGTAGTCGAAGGGGTGTTACTGGGCGACAACGTGGCTCACGTGGCCGAAGAAGCCTATCGTTACGGCGCCAAAAAGGTTTATTTGATTGATGACCCGGTGCTGAAACATTATCGAAATCACCCCTATGGCCTCGGTATCAGCAAACTGGTGCAAAAGTACAGCCCGGAAATCTTTTTGATTGGCGCTACCCATCTGGGCCGAGACCTGGGCAGCACCATCGCCACCCGAGTGGGCACCGGCCTCACCGCCGACTGCACCCAACTGGCGATTGACCCCAAACAGAAGATTCTGGCGGCCACCCGCCCCACCTTTAGCAGCAACCTGATGGCGACCATCCTCTGTAAAAAAATGCGGCCGCAAATGGCCACCGTCCGCCCCCGAGTGCTGACGATGCCGGAACCGCTGGCCGACGCCGCCGGCGAACTGGTGCGCGAGCCGCTGGATGTCAGCGAGGATGAAGTACCGGTCAAACTGAACCGCTTCATTCCCGGCGAAGAACAACTCAACATTGAATACGCCGACGTCATTGTGGCCGGTGGCCGCGGGATGGGCGGCCCCGACGGTTTCAAGCTGCTGGAAGAGTTGGCCGACGCCCTGGGCGGCGTGGTCGGCGCCTCGCGGCCGGTAGTGGATGCTGGCTGGATTCCCTACGGCCATCAGGTGGGCCAAACGGGCAAAACCGTGCGCCCCAAGCTGTACATCGCCGCCGGAATTTCCGGCGCGGTGCAACATCACGTAGGGATGTCCGGCTCAGACTTTATCCTGGCCATCAACACCGACCCCAACGCGCCTATCTTCCAATTGGCCGATTTGGGCATTGTGGGCGACCTGTACCAGGTAATCCCGGAACTGACCAAACAAGTTAAAGCTGCCAAAGGAGGTGAAGTGCGTCCGGAATTTTCGGAAAGCACAGGGGGGAATGGGGGGGATTCCCCCCACACCCCCCGTCCTCCTGAAATGTCGGACCCAGCCAAAGGAGGTGAATGATGTCCGGTAAATTTACATTCGATGCCATTGTTGTAGGAGCCGGACCGGCCGGAACCTCCGCCGCCATTACGATGGCGCGGCAGGGCCTGAAAGTGATTCTGGTGGAGCGGGGTCGTTTTGCCGGGGCCAAAAACTTTTTTGGCGGGGTGCTCTACACCCACGCCCTGAGCGATGTTCTGCCCGATTACTGGGACCGCAAACCGCCGTTTGAACGGCCTGTCACCGAGCAGGGTTACTGGATGCTTTCGCCCGATAGCGTGATGCGGATGATGCACAAGAGCGAGCATTACAAACAGGAGCCGGCTGAAGCCTATACCGCCCTGCGAGCCACGTTCGATGCCTGGTATGCCAAACAAGCGGTTGATGTCGGGGCGTTGGTTATCACCAAAACCGCGGTGCTGGATTGCATCAAAGATGACAAAGGCCGCGTCATCGGCGTGTCAACCGACCGGCCCGACGGCGATATTTACGCTCCGGTGGTCATCATTGCCGAAGGGGTGAATAATTTGCTCACCCAAAAACTGGGTTTGATTGAAACCGACCTGCCGCCCCGCTTTGTGGCGTTATCGGTCAAGCAGTACATCGGCCTGCCGGCCAAAGAGGTTGAGGCCCGTTTTGGCCTGAGCGGCAAAAAAGAAGGCGTCGCCATCGACATTTTTGGCGATGCGACCATGGGCCTGCCCGGTACCGCCTTCATCTACACCGACAAGGCCGGTATCTCTATCGGTGTGGGGCTGCTGCTGGAAGAGTTTGTCTCGCACAACCTCAAGCCGTATCAGGTGCTGGAACGGTTCAAAAATCACCCGGTGGTCAAACCCTATCTGGCCGATGGGGAGCCGCTGGAGTACGGCGCTCACCTCATTCCGGAAATGGGATACGACCGGATGCCCCAGCTTTTTGCCGATGGGGTAATGCTGGCCGGCGACTCTGCCGGAATGGTGGACGCCCTGCACCGGGAAGGCACCAACCTGGCGATGACCGCCGGGCGGATGGCCGCCGAAACCGCGCTCGAAGCGCACCGGGTCGGTGACTTTTCTGCCGGTTTCCTGCGGCAATACCGCAAAGAACTGGAGCAGAGTTTTGTGCTGAAAGATTTGAAACAGTATCGCCGCATGACCGATTTTCTCGATAGTACGCCGCACTTTATGGGGACTTACGTCAATTTCCTGAATGATGCCGCCCTGCGATATTTTACGGCCCACGGTATGCCAAAGCGTGATATGGAAAAAGAAATCGTTGGTCTGCTCCGAGGACGGCGTTCATTCTTTGGAATCGCCCAGGATATGCTAAAATTACTACGGGGGATGAGAGGTTAATTATGAGCCAGAAAACACACGAACCGTTATCGGAAGAAATGCGAGCCGGTTTGCCGGTGGTCAATGTGGATGATTTGCTGGTATCGCTAAAATATTATGTGGACGAAGATTTTGCCCATATCAAAATCAAAGACCATCACACCTGCGGTCAATGTGAAACCCAGCCCTGTCTGGATTTTTGTCCGGCGGGCGTGTTTAGCGTTGACCTCAAAGGCAAAGTGCTGGTGAGCTATCAGGGGTGTGTGGAGTGTGGTAGTTGCCGGATTGGCTGCCCCTTCCACAATATCGACTGGCAATTGCCGCGCGGTGGATATGGCGTAGCTTATAAATTTGGGTAAAATAAAAGGAGATTGACATTCTTGTGCTTTGGCAGCGTTAGGAAGGAAAAGAGGGGGGGTTTTGGGGGGACACCCCCACCTTCCCCCGCCTTTCAATTCCATATTTCAAGGGAGATAATAATGCACGAAAAAGCAATCCGCCGCCTGGACCGGGCCGCGCAAGAGATGGTACAGGCCCTCAAAACCCACGGCGAAGAACTACGGCCCTATCTGGGTGATGAAAATCTGGACACCCTGCAAGGCGAAGTGGTTAATCTGCGCCGGGTGTTGCTGGGGCTGAGTATGGGCGAACTGTATCAGGATTGGGAACCGCCCGTCGATTCATCTGTAACCGATACGGCCGCCGAAGTAGTAAACCTGCTTAAACAGAAGCAGGAGCCAAAAGAGTAATCATAACGACGCCGGGGCGGGTCTGACCCGCCCCGGCAAGTAGCTTATCTCAAGAGAGGAGGCATTTATGGCCAAAAAATATGTGGTCTATCTCGAGTCAAAAGGCGATGCTGTGACCGGGCCGGGGCCGGCGGCCCACGTACCGGGTTTGCCGGGGGCCGCGGCCCGCGGCAAAACCATCGAAGAGGCCAGAGAGAACGTTAAAGAAGCCATTTATGAATACGTCCGCTTGTTGCGTAATGTGGGGGAGGCGGTGCCGCGCGTGCGCGAAGGTATCGACCTGGAATTTGAAGAAGCAGACGGCACCACTTTTTTGACTGATTACGATGCGATTCGGCCCAACGAAATGGAAACATTGTTTCGCTGGATGGCGATTTCGCGACAGGAGCTAGTAGACCTGGTCAAGGATTTGCCGGAGGAAAGCCTCGACTGGAAGCCGGAGGATGGTTCTGTATCGGTGCGGGACATTTTGTGCCAGTTGGCTGAGGCCGACTTGTGGTACACCGACCGGCTCAAAAAATGGCCGCAAGCTCCCCTGTTCCGTCTGGCTGCGGCTCGGGGGGTGGCCCTGGAACGGTTACGAGATATGAGCGAAGACAAGCGGGCCGGTGTAACCACCTACGACGGCGAAGAATGGACCCCGCGCAAAATTATTCGCCGTATGCTGGAACACGAGCGGGAACGAATCAGGCAAATTCAGGAAATCCTGGCCGCTCATGTAGGATAACATAAATGGCAGTGGTTCTGTCATCAGTCTAACTTTGCCATTATCAAAAACAAAAGGGCCATCTGACCGATGCCCTTTTGTTTTTTCAAAATAAAGAACGACTGCCCTGAAAAAAGGGCAGTTAAAGAAAAAGTAATAATGTCACGGATGCCGATTCATCCGCCAAACAACAGATGCACCACCCCGCCGGCTGTTAACGGCGCCAGCACGCCCAGCCCCCACCGCACGGCGGAAAAACGCCAACCCATAAATGACAATTCAAAACTGACGCTGATGAGCGCCAATGTTGCCCAACTGGTAACCAGCGTCACCGTTGGACCCAGACCGGCCCCACTCTGGTAAAGGACTGCAATCAACGGAAAGACCACATAGGGACCGCCGGGCAGCAGCAATCCGACGCCCTCGGCCAGCAAAATGCCGGTCCAGCCAGATTTAGGGCCAAGCCAGGCTTGCACCAACTCCTGCGGCGATAGCACATTAATATAGCCAACAATGGCAAAGGCCACCAGCAGTAACGGCATCGTCCGGCGCAGGGTCTGCCAGCCTTGCTGCAGGCCACGACGATGGCTGCCGTCGTTGCGCCGCCAGGCATAGAGCCATAAAGCGGCGGCCAGCGCGATCAAAGTTATGGTAGCAACGATCATATCGGCATAGCCTCGCGGATCCGTTCCGAAAAACGACCAAAGAGAAGTTCAGCCAAAAGTCCCAACAGCGGTGGCAGTAACAAGGTTGCCCCAAAGCGGATCAAGGTTAACCGGGGCCCCAGTATGGCCATCTCCAGCGGTAGACGGCTGAGCGACCACAGATTTTTGGCCGTGACAAACGCCACCAGTACGCCCAGCCCGGCCCCTGCTTGCAGCAGGGCGGCGGTAATAGGATAATAGACATACGGTCCGCCCGGAATCAGGGCGCCGCCCAGGCAGGCCAGCGCAATGCCTCGCCAGCCGGTGCCGGCGCCCAGCCAGCGTGTCACCAGGTCGCGGGTTACCAGGGTTTGGATCAGGCCGGCAATGGCAAAGGCCGCCACCAGCAGCGGCACAACGCCAAGCAGTGTTTTACCGCCATCCACCAGCCCGGCCACAACTAACGCCGGCCCACCTTGCCACCAGGCCAGACCGGCCAAGGCCAGGGCCACACCGATCAGAAATAGCGTCGTCCGATCGCGCATCTTCTGTACCTCCAATCTGTTTGTTTATTCCAGAATATTTGCCGACTCTTTTTGCTCCTGAAAGAACTCATCTTGCTGAAGTTCCAGCTCTTTCAGGCCCAATGTGGCCAAAAATGCCAGCATAGCGAACACGGTGCCAACAGCAAAAAGCCGGGCCGTGCCGGCGGTTAGCGCCTGATGCACTGCCGTAATGAACTCGTGATAAAGCTGGCTGCCGTTTTCACCCAGGTTGAGAAAACTGGATTCAATGGCAGCCTGGGTTTCGGCGTTGATCAGCCCTTGCGGGTTGAGCAGCGCCTCTTGCTGGGCCGGCGGCAAGGTTTGGATGGCCGCCTGGAGTTGAGCCGGCATCAGTGGGGCCAATTGGGCTGAAAAAATTGTGACCAGCATGGTACCCAAAATGGGAGCGACCACAATGCCGCCCAGCGAGCGCACAAACTGCTGGGTGGCGCTGACCATGCCCATCATCCGGTAGGGGAATGCATTTTGCACAGCCACGTTGAGCAGCGGCATCACCACGCCAATCCCCAAACCAAGCGTCATAATGTTGACCACAACCGTCAAAACAGCCGTATCCGGCCCCATCCGGCTGAGCAAAAATGTACCCGCCACCATTAACAGCGTACCCACCATCGCC
>Ga0180435_10006217_pt1 | contig 11442 bp, 10 predicted proteins | sample SS_ome_3_FD_132467 | JGI IMG/M metagenome (GOLD analysis project Ga0180435, IMG submission 132467) | Hypersaline lake sediment archaeal communities from the Salton Sea, California, USA - SS_3_S_1 metaG | ecosystem: Environmental > Aquatic > Non-marine Saline and Alkaline > Hypersaline >...
GCGAAGCCGAATGGCGGGGTGAGGAACGAGGTCTGCAGGTTGATGGCGATCAGAATGCCAAGCCATACCGGGTCGATGCCCATGGCCAGCAATATCGGGCCGACGATGGGTACGATGACGAAAGTGATCTCGATAAAGTCGAGTACGAAGCCGAGCAGGAAGATCGCCAGCATGACGATGAACAGGGCGTGGTATTTGCCGCCGTCCAGGTCGCCCAGAAGTTCCTGTATCAGTTCATCGCCTTCGAAGCCCCTGAACACCAGCGAGAACAGCGCAGCACCGATCAGGATCATGAACACCATGCAGCTGACCCGGGTGGTGCTCTGCATGACTTCACGCAGGGTCTCCAGTGTCAGCATGCCTTTGCTCATGGCGAGCAGCATGGCGCCGACTGCACCGATGGCGGCGGCCTCGGTCGGGGTCGCCAGGCCGGCGATGATCGATCCGAGTACCGCAACGATCAGCACCAGCGGCGGTAACAGGCTGCGTATGACATCATGTAACAGCTGGTTCTCGAAGCGGGTGTCATCATTGACGGCAGCTGGCATGGCGTCTTTCTTGAACAGGGCGACGGCAGCGATATAGCTGATATAACACACCACCAGCAGCAGGCCCGGTATCAGTGCTCCGACGAACAGGTCGCCGACGGAGACCGTCTCCGGTGAGAATATCCCCATCTCCAGCTGCGCCTGCTGGTAGGCATTGGACATGACGTCGCCCAGCAGCACCAGCACGATGGAAGGCGGGATAATCTGGCCCAGGGTGCCGGAAGCACAGATCAGGCCGGTGGATATCTTCGGGTCGTAGCCACGCTTGAGCATGGTCGGCAGGGATAACAGTCCCATGGTGACCACGGTCGCGCCGACGATGCCGGTACTGGCGGCGAGCAGCATGCCGACCAGCACCACCGAGATACCGAGTCCGCCACGCATGCGGCCGAACAGGCGAGACATGCTGGTCAGCAGCTCATCAGCGATCTTCGAGCGCTCCAGCATCACGCCCATGAACACGAACAGGGGAACGGCGATCAGTACCTGGTTGCCGATGATGCCGTACAGCCGGTTGGGCAGTGCCTCCAGGAAGGCCGGATCGAAGCTGCCGGTCATCTCACCGATGACGGTAAAGATAAGCGCGGTACCAGCGAGGGTGAACGCGACCGGGTAACCGGTCAGCAGCAGGACGAACACAGTGAGAAACAGATAGAGAGGCATGTACTCCATCAGCCAGCCTCCTTCTCGCCGGGCGGATTCAGGATGGTCTGTATATTACGTCCGACCAGTGCTAACGCCTGTAATGACAGCAAGGTCGTCATCACCAGGATGAGGCTCTTGAGCAGGAACACCGCCGGAAGTCCGCCGGCCTCACGCGAGCCTTCCAGTACCGACCAGCTGTCGAGGATGTATTCCCAGCTTATCCAGCTGATGAACAGCATGAAAGGCAACAGCATGAACAGGGCGCCGCACAGGTTGACCCAGGCTTTCGTGCTGGTCGAGAAGCGGGCATAGAGTATATCGACCCGTACGTGTGCGTCATGCTGCAGGGTATAGGCCATGCCGATGAGGAACAGGGCAGCGTGCAGATAGGTCGATGATTCCTGCAGTGCGATCGAGCCGGTATCGAAGGCATAACGCAATACCACCACGACGAAGGTGACCAGTACCAGTAGCAGGCTGCACCATGATACGGCGCGTCCGGTCCAGTCAATGAATGACTCTGTGGTTGTCAGCAGGCGTTCTATCATGGGTGATGTCTATCGATGTTGTGCTGCCACTCAGGTGACAACCAGGGACGTCGGCCAGAACTCGCGGTATTCGTCTGCGCGCTTTATACGGTCGCTGATAATGGCCCTGAACTCTTCCGGGTCCTTGGTGGTGACCAGCTCACCCGGACGAGGGAAATGCATATCATGCAGACGCGACAACCAGAAACGCAGGGCAGCCGCACGTAACATGGCCGGCCAGTAGTGCTGTTCCTCAGCCGTCAACGGGCGGTGCCGGTGGTAGCTGCCCAGCAGGGCGATAACCCGCTCCCGGTCCAGGCCGTAATCGGCATCGATACACCAGTCATTGGCGGTGACGGCGAGGTCGTACAGCAGTACATCGTCGCAGGAATAATAGAAATCGATGATGCCGCTGAAGCGATGCTTGCTTGCATCCGTCGTGTCCCACAGTGCGTTGTCGCGGAACAGGTCAGCATGGACCACGCCGCGCGGGATATGGGCATCGCGTTTTTCGCGCTGGTAGATCAGTTCCTGCTCGAGCAGCTTCTGCAGCTCAGGTTCCAGCTTGCTCATGACCTTGCGTGCGGTCTGCTGGCACCAGGCAGGGCCGCGCGGGTTCTCCTGGCGATGATCGAATTCGAGGCCTGCCTTGTGCATTCGACCCATGGCGTCTCCGAGCTGTCGGCAATGATCGACCGTCGGCGTATCGATGCTGCCGCCCTTGAGGCGCTCGACCAGGGCGATAGGTTTATCCTTGAACTGGCGCAGGTAATGGCCCTGCCGGTCAGCGACCGGGTCGGCGCTGGGTACATCATGGTCGGCAAGATGGTGCATCAGATTGAGGAAGTACTGCATCTCCTCGAAGCTATGATGCTCGAAGATGGTCAGCACGAAGCGGCCACCGGTGGTATCGACGAAATAGTTGGTGTTCTCGATGCCGTCACTGATGCCTTCAAAGGAGGTGAGGTTGCCGACATCGTATTCATCCAGGAAGGATGCCAGTTCGTCTTGTTCGATAACGGTATATACAGACATAGGATGTTCGGCAGCGGTCTCGCCAGCGGGGCGGACCAGGCAAGGCGAAGCATTATCCGGCCATTACCCGGAATGAAAAATTTAACAGCCCGGCGATTTTACCGTATTTTTGTCTGCTTACGGGCGTAGTATCGGACCAGGTGGCTAAATAGCGCAAGACATTTCACAATGTGGGCATGGAAAATGGCCGGGTTATGATAATCTGCTCTCGCCTGACTGATAGCTGACTATCGATTCACACTGATACCTGTATAGACATGTCTGAAAATAAACCGCCTCTCATCCTGGTCGATGGTTCGTCCTACCTGTTCCGTGCCTACCACGTACCTCAACTGCAGCGCCTCAGCCGTAGCAGCGATAACATGCCGACCGGTGCGATCTATGGCGTGATCAATATGTTGCGCAAGCTCCGTGAAGACTATCATCCGGACCACATGGCGGTGGTGTTCGACGCCAAGGGCAAGACCTTCCGTCACGACATGTTTGACCAGTACAAGGCCAACCGGCCGCCGATGCCGGATGAACTGCGCGACCAGATCCAGCCAATCCACGATATCGTCGATGCCATGGGGCTGCCTCGTATCGTGATACCGGGGGTAGAGGCCGATGATGTCATCGGCACCTATGCGAAACAGGCCAGCGAGAAGGGCATCGATATCCTGGTGTCTACCGGCGACAAGGACATGGCACAACTGGTCAATGACCATGTCACCCTGGTGAATACCATGAGTGACACGGTGATGGATGAAGCCGGTGTCATGGCCAAGTTCGATGTGCCGCCATCGGCCATCATCGACTACCTGGCCCTGATCGGTGATACCTCGGACAATATCCCGGGTGTGCCCAAGGTGGGGCCGAAGACCGCCGCGAAATGGCTGAAGCAATACAAGACGCTGGATGAGTTGATGGCGCATGCCGATGAGATCAAGGGCAAGGTTGGCGACAGCCTGCGCGAGCACCTCGATCAGTTGCCGCTATCACGTGAACTGACCACCATCAAATGTGATGTCGAACTCGATCAGTCTATCGATGAGCTCGAGATCAGGCAGCCGGATACCGACAGGCTGCGCGAGATCTTCACCGAGATGGAATTCAAGAGCTGGCTTGCCGACCTGTCACAGTCTGAAGGGTCGGACGGCGGAGCACCGGCGCGTGCCGCGAAGTCGCAAGCAGACTATCAGCTTATCCTGGACAGGAAATCATACGACGGCTGGCTCAAGCGCCTGAAACAAGCGGGTAGCTTTACCTTCGATACCGAGACCACCAGCCTGGATTACCTGGATGCACGTATCGTCGGCGTGTCCTTCGCCATCAAGACGGGCGAGGCGGCTTACGTGCCGTTCGCACATGACTATGTCGGCGCCCCCGAGCAGCTTAGTGAAGATGATGTCCTGGGCACATTGAAACCCCTGCTGGAGGATGAAGGCATCGGCAAGATCGGTCAGAACCTGAAGTATGATGCCCACGTACTGGCCAACCACGGCATCAGTCTCAGGGGTATCCAGCACGACACCATGCTCGAATCCTATGTGCTGGATTCCACCCAGCGCCATAACATGGATGACCTGGCGCTGCGCTTGCTGGGCCATCAGACCATCCACTACCAGGACATCGCCGGCAAGGGCGCAAAACAGCTCACATTCAACCAGATCGCGCTCGAGCAGGCCGCTCCCTATGCCGCCGAAGATGCCGATATCACCTTGCAGATCCATGAAAGGCTGCATGAGCTTTTAGTGGCAGAATCAAAGCTTTATGAAGTGTACAAAAATATTGAACTGCCTCTTTTGTCGGTCCTGCTGAAGATCGAGCGCACCGGCGTCAAAGTCGATTGCGACATGCTGAAAAAGCAGGGTGAACAGCTGGCAAAACGCATGGAGGAGGTTCAGAAGCAGGCCTACGATGAGGCCGGTGAGACATTCAACCTGTCCTCACCGAAGCAGCTCGGCCATGTCCTGTTCGACAAGCTTGAGATACCACCGGTCAAGAAGACCAAGACCGGCCAGTACTCAACCGCCGAAGATGTACTGCAGGAACTTGCGGCAGACCATCGTCTGCCGCAACTGGTGCTGGAATACCGCAGCCTGAGCAAGCTGAAATCGACCTACACCGACAAGCTGCCCGAGCAGGTCAATGCCAGCACCGGGCGGGTACATACCTCATACAACCAGACCGTAGCAGCGACCGGCCGGCTGTCATCGACCGATCCCAATCTGCAGAACATCCCGATCCGCAGTGAAGAGGGGCGCCGTATCCGCCAGGCTTTCGTGGCACCCGATGGTTACAGCATGATGGCAGCCGATTACTCACAGGTAGAATTGCGCATCATGGCGCACCTGTCGGGTGATGACAACCTGATGAACGCCTTTACCGACGGCCTCGATGTGCACCGGGCAACCGCTGCCGAGGTGTTCGGTGTACCGCTGGAGGAAGTGAGCGCTGATCAGCGCCGCGCCGCCAAGGCGATCAACTTCGGCCTGATCTACGGTATGTCCGCGTTCGGTCTGTCCAAACAACTCAATATCGGACGTTACGAGGCGCAGGATTATATCGACACCTATTTCGCCCGTTATCCGGGTGTCAAACAATACATGGATAGCACCCGCGAGCTGGCACGGGAAAAAGGTTTTGTCGAGACCGTGTTCGGCCGTCGCCTGTACCTGCCGGAGATCAATGCCCGTAACGGGCAGCGCCGGCAATATGCTGAGCGTACAGCGATCAATGCACCCATGCAGGGTACTGCGGCAGATATCATCAAGCGCGCCATGATCGCTGTGGACAAGGCGCTGGATGCGAGCAAGCTCGACGCCAGGGTGGTCATGCAGGTGCACGACGAACTGGTCGTGGAAGTATTAAAGAGGGATGTCGAAGCGGTCGCAGATCTGTTGCGTATGGAGATGGAGCAGGCGGCGAAGCTCGCCGTGCCACTGGTTGTCGATGTTGGTATCGGCAGCAACTGGGACGAAGCACATTGATGAAAAAATGACCATGTATGTAAACCCTGCCGACAGTTTTGCCGGTATTAACGAGTTACCCCATACAGCTGATTATCGGGCTTATGTATGTCTTTTATCTAACTGATATATATTAAATTATTTGTCTTTGCGGTCTGTTTTCACGCTACCGTTCGTCGGTTTCCCGGACCATTCCCGGTCTTTTTCTCTCCAGGTTTTGACTTAATTTCTGTTTAGTCTTTAATCAAACCTAAGCAATCGCCTGTTTTGTGAGACGTGATTCTTAGCAACGGTTTTTGTGAATACGCTGTAGCCCGGCGTAGGCTCGCTCTCTCCCTTTTGCGAGCCGTGGAATCGGCCACCCCAAGCCGGTTCCGTCTTTTGACCCGGCCTTTTGGCCGGGTTTTTTTATGCGCCAAAATTAAAGAAGTGAAATAAAAGATTTGCCGCAAATGCACGCGAATAAACGCAAATATGAATAAAAGTTCTAAACGAGAAAGAGATTTACGTCACCCCTGCATGCTTCTGGCAGGGGTCTATGATTGCCAGCTGGTCAACAAGTAACATGATGCAAGGCTGCTGGGCTAAACAGAAAGCCAGAGCCGAAAACGACGCGGGATACGAAATCGAGCAGATGCCCGGCAGGAAGTATATTTAACAATGCTCAGAAAACATCTGCTTTACCGACAGCATTAACATCATTTGCGTTTATTCGCGTGCATTTGCGGATGAAGCTTTTATTTCCATCCACTCATCCAGTTTGGCCACCAACTGCTCCAGGCCGGTCTTCTTCAGCGCCGAGAAAGTCTGCACGCTGGCAGTCAGGCCGGCCTCCTTGATCAGTTTCTGTGTCTTCAGCTTGCTGGCCTGCTGGGCGCCGCGTTTGATCTTGTCGGCCTTGGTCAGTAATACGTGCACCGGTAACTGGTAGTGGTGGCACCACTCGAGCATCTGCCAGTCGGTGTCGTTCAGCGGGTGTCGAATGTCCATGATGATGACCAGCCCGCACAAAGCCTGTTGCTCGCTGAGGTAGTCGGTCATCAGCTTCTCCCATTCCTTCTTCATCGCCAGTGGCACCTTGGCGAAGCCGTAGCCGGGCAGGTCGACCAGGCGGTGTTCGTCGTCGATGGCGAAGAAGTTGACCAGGCGGGTACGTCCCGGGGTCTTGCTGGTACGTGCCAGCCCCTTGTTGTCGCACAGGGTGTTGATAGCGCTCGATTTGCCCGCGTTGGAACGGCCGGCAAAAGCGACTTCCAGTCCAGTCTTCGGGAACTGGTGCGCCTTGCCGGCACTGATCAGGAAACTGGCCTGGCGGTAGAAACGGTTATCGGCCGCCGGTCTGTTGCCGTGAGCATGATTACTGGTCTTGCCGGTAGAGTTATTCATGGGCGGGCATTTTACTGCAGTCGCGATCTGCAGGAGCGACTTTAGTCGCGAATATGTAAGAGTCCATCGCGACTAAAGTCGCTGCTACAGTCTGGCTGGCAGTGGACGGTCCCTGATACCAGCATTCAGCAACGACGTATTGCCTGTCACCCAGCTATTGTTATCTCGAGCTTGCCGAGTGAATCAGAAAATGCTGATATTGAAGGAAACAGGCCCGTGGTGTAGAATCTCGCAACTTTTTTGCCCAAGATGGGCATATTGTCTGGAGCCCATACAATGAAAAATAACGTCTTTCTCGGTCCCAAGCACGTACTGGGCGCACTGTTTGCGTCACTGATGATGCTGAGCACAGGTGCAGTTGCTGGTGATGCTGAAGCAGGTAAGAACAAATCTGCTGCCTGTGGTGGTTGTCATGGTATGGATGGCAACAGTTTTGTCCCTACTTTCCCCAAGCTGGCTGGTCAGAACGAAGCCTATATCGTCAACCAGCTGAAAGCCTTCAAGGCTAACGATACGCGTAAGAACGAGATCATGCTCGGAATGGCGGCAGGGCTGAGTGAAGAGGATATGGCTGATATCGGTGCTTACTACCAGGCACAGACAGTAGCAGCGGCGGCGCCCTTCGATGAAGCCAAAGCGGCAGCAGGCCGTGAACTGTACAAGGGCGGTGACCTGCAGGAAGGTATCCCTGCCTGCCAGAGCTGCCATGGTCCGACCGGTGCAGGCATCGCCGGTATCGGTTATCCGCAGATCGGTGGCCAGTATGTCGATTACACGCTGGCACAGCTGAAAGCCTTTAAGAGCGGTGCCCGCAGCAATGATGACAAGCGCATGATGCGTGATATCGTCGCTCAGCTTTCTGAGCAGCAGCTGGAAGAGGTTGCTAACTATGTTGCCAGTCTGAAATGATTCTCCATCAGGCAACACCGGGCTGCCAGTTCATTTAAGTCCGGCGGTCATTCGAAGCATAAAAAAGGGACGGCATTAGCCGTCCCTTTTTTTATCCATAGTTACCTTCTTAACTATACATGGCGATATGACTATCCTGAGTCAGCTATAGACCAGTTAATTAACATCCACTAGTAAGAAACATTCTGTCAAAGCTGCCACTGATGTCATGCCTGTCATGGATGTCATGTCCTCGGCGACGAAACTGTCAGCCATATAAGTAAAACCGAATTTTATCAGTCGTTTATTAACCATAACAATTAACAGCTTAGCTTCGTGCACGAATCTGGCGCGTTTGATGCGTTACTATTCAGACCAAAGGGTTTCGGCTATCTGACATCAGATAATAAATTGATAAAAGTAACGTCAGTTCCGTAACAAGATAAAAATGAACATTAAAGCGGAGGGTGCAGGCATGTTCAAGGCCGCATATCAGTGTATTCAGCTATTGATGAAGAACGCGATCACGATCTCCGTGGTTGGTAGCACGTTTATCGTTCTACTGGCGTCGACCAGTGTGAATGCGGCGGCAATCAGTACCATTACGCCTGCTTCGCTGGACGATGTCGAGCGGCAACACATCCGCCAGTTGATGGATCGCTACGAAGGCAACCGCAAGAAGGTGGCCGAGGCCCTCGGTGTCAGCGAGCGAACCATCTACAGAAAACTCAGGCGACTGGGGATAACCTGAAGGTGCTGCCTACGGAGTAGGTTTCAGTCTTCAGGTTGGCAAGCAAAGCTGACAGCGGTTACAATGCGGGCTCGAAAAGATCGAGCAAATATGTCCGATACCAGCCCCCCTCTTCTTGAAATCAACGATCTGGAATGTATTCGCGATGACCGTGAGTTATTCTCGGGGCTGACTTTTTCCCTCGGGCAGGCTGAAGTGCTGCAGATCGAAGGCCCGAATGGCAGTGGCAAGACCAGTCTGTTGCGTATCGTCTGCGGCCTGCGCCTGCCAGACAAGGGCGGCGTGCACTGGTGTGGCGAGGATATCCGCGGAAACCGTGAAGATTACTATGCGCGCATGGTCTATCTCGGCCATCTGCCCTGCATCAAGGGCGACCTGAGCGTGATGGAGAATATCCGTGTGCTGCTCGATACCCGGTCTATGACCTTGCCTGACAGCGATATCGAACCCGCGCTTTATAAAGTCGGCCTGGCAGGTTTCGAGGATGTCGCTGGCAAGGCGCTTTCTTCCGGCCAGCGTCGACGCGTGCTGCTGGCGTTCCTTGACCTGGCGCAGGCAGACCTGTGGGTGCTTGATGAACCGCTGACTGCGCTGGATGTGCAGGGAGTGGCGCTGATGGAGCAGATGATCCTGGAACATCGTGAGCAGGGTGGCAGTGTCATATTCACCACGCACCATGGCATGCAGCTGGACTGTGATATGCGCTCGGTCAGGTTGGGGCGGGTGAGCTGATGGGCAAGGCCTTCTACCATGTGTTGATGCGCGATATACGCCTCGCCCTGCGTAGCAGTCACGAGCTGGCTAATCCGTTGATTTTTTTCGTGCTGGTGGTAAGTTTGTTCCCGCTCGCGGTAACCCCGACACCGGAAGCCTTGCGCGCGATGGCGCCGGGGGTGATCTGGGTATCGGCCCTGCTGGCTGTATTGCTGTCGCTGGACCGCCTGTTCAAGCAGGATTACGAGGATGGTTCGCTGGACCAGCTGATGCTGAGTCCGAACCCGCTGATGGTACTGGTACTGGCCAAGGTGCTGGCGCACTGGCTGCTGACAGGCCTGCCGCTGGTGCTCATCGCGCCACTGCTGGGTATGTTCCTGGCATTGCCCTCGGCAGCAAACGAAGTTCTGGTATATAGTCTGCTACTGGGCACGCCGGTGCTCAGCCTGATCGGGGCAATCGGTGTATCCTTGACCGTTGCAGTGAACCGGGGCGGCGTTCTGTTGTCACTGATAGTCCTGCCGTTATATATCCCGATCCTGATCTTCGGCGCCAACGCCGTCGATGTAGCGATGAGTGATATGAGTGTAAGGGGCCAGTTACTGTTCCTCGCGGCGGTGCTGGCATTGTCGATATCGCTTGCGCCGCTGGCGATAGCCGTGGCGCTGCGTATTACTGCATCCAGGTAACAGGCATCCAGGTAATAGAAATCCATGTGATTGAATTGTCGTTAAGACTGAACAAGATACGAGAAAATGTTTACTAGAATCTGGCGCTGGATACAGCGCTTCTCATCGCCACAGTATTTCTATGACATGTCGGCGGCCCTGATTCCCTGGTTCGCTGTCGGTGCTTTACTGATCGGTGTCTATGGTCTGTATCTCGGCCTTTTCGTCGCGCCGACCGATTACCAGCAGGGTGACAGCTACCGTATCATCTACATCCATGTGCCAGCCGCCTGGATGTCCCTGTTCGTGTACATGGTGATGGCGATATCAGCGGCCATCGGGCTCATCTGGCAGATCCGCCTTGCCGACATGGTCGCTGCTGCCAGTGCGCCGATCGGTGCCTCGTTCACTTTTCTGGCACTGGTAACCGGCGCCCTGTGGGGCAAGCCGATGTGGGGCGCTTACTGGGTGTGGGATGCGCGCCTGACCTCGGAGCTGATCCTGCTGTTCCTGTACATGGGGTACATGGCGCTGCAGTCTGCTATCGACGACCAGCGCAGCGCCGATAAGGCCAGCGGCCTGCTCGCCATCGTGGGCGTGGTGAATATCCCGATCATCCATTATTCCGTAGAGTGGTGGAATACCCTGCACCAGGGCGCCACGGTGACCAAGTTCGATACACCCTCGATCCATGTCGATATGCTGATCCCGCTGCTGTTGATGGCGCTCGCATTCAAGCTTTTCTATGTGGCCATGGTGCTGGTCAGGACGCGTAACGAGGCGCTATACCGCGACCGCAACCGGCGCTGGGTACGCGACCTGTTCGAGGCAAAGAAGATATGAGTGGCAAGATATGAACTGGTCTGAATTCTTCCACATGGGCGGTTACGCTTTCTTCGTATGGACCTCGTATGCCATAGCGCTGGTCCTGGTCATACTGAATGTCGTCGCGCCGATCCTGCAGCGGCGACGCATCGTCTCGCGTATCAAACGTGCACTGAGGCGTGAGGCGCTCGAGCGTGACAGGGAACGCGACCGGCAGTCAGCGGGTCAATAGGTTTATATGACTTACACCATGTGCAGCGACATATACATATGCAGCTACATATACATATAAAGGTACATCATGAATAAACGCAGTAAACGAAAACTACTGGTCATCGCCGTGATCTTCGGGGTCTCTGTCGCCACCGTGCTGGGTCTGACCGCCTTCGAGGAGAACCTGCTGTATTTCTACAGTCCGACCCAGATCAAGGAGGGCGAGGCGCCTGATAATCACTCTGTGCGTGTCGGTGGTCTGGTGGTCACCGGCAGCGTGTTACGCTCGCA
>Ga0180435_10006218_pt1 | contig 11439 bp, 7 predicted proteins | sample SS_ome_3_FD_132467 | JGI IMG/M metagenome (GOLD analysis project Ga0180435, IMG submission 132467) | Hypersaline lake sediment archaeal communities from the Salton Sea, California, USA - SS_3_S_1 metaG | ecosystem: Environmental > Aquatic > Non-marine Saline and Alkaline > Hypersaline > Sediment...
CCAGGCGCGCTGCCAGCAGGCGGTCCTCCGTCCTGCGGCGCGCGGCGGAGAGGTCGTAGAGCAGGCGTGTGCGGCGCTCGAAGGCGCCTCGACCACCACGCGCGGCGGCCGAAGCGCCGGCATCCGGCACGACGGCAATCAGCCGTTGCAGCGAATCGAGTTCGGTAAGGGTCCGTTCGCAGCGGCGCGCGACAGGGAGAGGGCGGGCACCGGCAAGCAGGGAGTCCCCCTCACTGCAGCGCATCCGCACCCGTTGCCATTGCACTTCGATGCGCCGCCAACGCAGCAGGGCCAGTCCGCGGGAGGCGACTGCCTGCATCTGTCGCAGTTCTGCGGGGGCCACGCGCAGCGTGCCGGACGGCGTGCGTGTGGAATCGAGCGCCGCCGCCAGTCGCTCGTAGGCCTGTGCGTAGAGCGCTTCGGCCCGCTCGTGATCACCCGCCCGATGGGCTTCCTTGGCGCGCTGGAGCTGCAGGCGAATCGGGGTCGTCTCCGCCGGTGGCGCCGATGCCCCCGTGCGCGGTGCCCCACAGCCGGTCCCCCCCAGGGCGCATGCCCCGCATGTCAATAGGACTGCGCAGAGCAAGCGCGCGATCGGCGCCGTCGGCGTCGCGCGTGCGCGGCGAACATATGCGCCGCGCGTTCGGCATGCGTCCGCGGCGCGCCGCACGGGGCGCGGCTGCAGACAGCTTCTGACGCCAGCGGAATCCATTGCACGAGCCCTCTGCGCGAAGGATGCCGGTGCGTGCGACGCGAAGCAAGGGCGAGGGATCCAAAGGCGAGGCAAGGGATGAAGCTGAGCGACTAAACAATCAGAGACCCGCACGCCCCTTCTCGTGCGGGCCCCTGGCTCGTTACCTCTGGTCTCGGACTTGCTTTGACTCAGCAATCCAAGATTTGGCAGTCGTTTCCTACTACCAGACGTCCCCGGAGAGGTTCCCGGAATCGGTTCCGCGGCGGCTGATCACAACCGGACGCGGGCCGTCACAGGGGCTTTCTTGCGCCGGCGGAAGCACCGTTCGGGAGCGCGAAGAAGAACGGCGAGGCATCACTCTGAATCGCCTCGCCGTTCTATCGCCTGCTGGGTCAAGACTGCTTGGATCGATCAGCTACCGCAACCGCACCCATACTCTGTCTCTACCGGGTAGCCGGCGTCGAGCCAGGCGATGAAGCCGCCCGCGAGACAGGCAACGCGCTCGAAGCCGGCCGCGATCATGCGTTCCGCGGCAGCGGCCGATTCGTCGCCGGTGAAGCCGTAGACGAGATACGGGAGGTCGTGGTCGAGTTGCGCCAGCACGCGCCCGAAGGTCCCGTCGTTTGCCTCGTACCAATAGGCGCCCGGGATGCGATGGTCCAAGTAGTAGTCGCTGACGTCGACCGCGACGACATCGAGGTTGTTCTCGATGAAGCTCTTCGCCTCGGGGGCGCTAAGGACCTCGAAGGTCGGCGTCGCGGCTTCCTCCGGCGCCGTGCCGGCATCGGCCCCGCCGCATCCGGAGAGGAAGCCCCCGGCCGCGAGGGCAGCCAGCAGGGCGGATGAGTGAAGCAGGTGGCGCGCTGTCATGATGTCCTCCCTTTGTAGGGTGCTTGCAGGCCTCGCCCAGCCTCTGTCGTCCGTGTCTATGAGATTACTCGATTTTGAGCGAGAGGGTCCCGGTCGAGAAGACGGACAGGGGGGAAGCGCGCAACAAGGTGGCGACGATGGGGGGGGTGAGAGGGGGGACGTGGTTCCGCTTCCAACACCCTCATCACCCACCTCTGTGTTACACTGGTTGTGGACTGGAGATTCGTGATCGGCCGCGCCAACGCCCGCGTGTTCTGCCGGTTACGCCCCTCGAACTCCCACCCGGAGGCCCATTTCCGCCGCCGGGGCGTCCGCAGTCGCCGGCAACCTGGCCCTGAATCGGCTCGCGAATCGGAATTTCGGCGCAATAGCTTGATTCACAAGCAGTTGAGACCCAAAAACCACGAATCTGGGAGCCACAACATGGGGGACAAGACAGCTGCGGTGGTGCTTCTCGCCTTTCTCGCCCCCCTCTTCACTCCCCACGCCGCCGCCGACGACACCCTTTGGGACGCACTCCACAAGAGCACCAACACCGGGCGCATGTTCGCCGACCTCGACTACCTCTCGACCGAGCTCGCCACACGCTACACCTGGACCGCGGAGATGGAGCTCGCGTGCGATTACGCACTGGCCGAGTTCCAGGCGCTCGGGCTCGACGCCTGGTTCGACGAGTTCGAGCATGCCGGGGAGCCGCTCAAGAACGTCGTCGCCTGGAAGCCGGGCCTTGCCGACAGCTCGATCATCTACGTGATCGGCGGGCACCTCGACGCCACTTCGCCGGATCCGTGGCACCTCGCCCCGGGCGCCGAGGACAACGGCTCGGGCGCGGTCAGCGTGCTCGAGGCGGCACGGCTCCTCGCGCCGCTCGAAACCGACCACTCGATCTACTTCGTCTGCTTCACGGCGGAGGAGATCGGCTTGATCGGCAGCGAGCACTTCGCCGCCCAGGCCGCGGCGCAGGGGCTCGACATCCGCGGCATGCTGAACCTCGACATGGTCGGCTATTACGATCCGGCCGACGAGGACCTCTGGCTGGAGGGCTTCTACGACGGAGTACCCTCCGTCTGGCTGATGGAACTGCTGCGCGACAACGCGCGCGCGTTCACCGACCTGAGCGTCTTCCTTTATGGAGGCAACGGTTGGGGCTCCGATCACGTCCCCTTCCACAACCACGGCTTCCCGGCCGTGCTTTCGATCGAGAACGAATGGGCGAGCTATCCCTGCTACCACTCGACCTGCGACACGGTCGGCTGGCTCGACGACTTCCTCTGGCGCGGCATCGCCGGCACGAACGTGATCTCCCTCGCCCAGCTCGCGGGGCTACAGGCCGAAGTCGGAGCGATTGTGGGTGAGGTCGCCCTGGCCGGCGGCGGCGATCCGGCGGGCGTCGTGCTGCAATTGGAGGGCACCGCCTACGCATCGCGCACCAGCGACACGCTGGGAGGCTTCGCCTGGAACGCCCTCTTCCCCGACACCTACACGCTGATCGCGACGCATCCGGAGTGCGCGCCCGACACGACCGCGATCGTGGTCGGCTCGGGCGAGACGGTGCCGGTAGCACTCCTGCTTCAGCCCGATTCGAGCAGCGGTGTAGCCGACGGCGTGGCAGGTATGGCGCGCGCGACCTTGAGCGCGAACGCCGGACTGAGCGATGGAGGCGTCGCTCTGACGCTCACCCTCCCGGCCCCCGACAGTGGTCGCCTCGTGATCTACGACAGCAGCGGAAGAGTCGTGCGCCGGCTCTATTCTCCGGGTAGGCTGGCGGCCGGTACGCACACGCTCGCCTGGCATGGGCATGGCCCAGGGGCGGCCCGGGCGGCGAGCGGCGTCTACTGGGCCCGCTGGGAAGGGCGGCAAGCGATCGCCACGGCGCGCATCTTGCTCGTACGCTGACCCGCCACCGCCCCAGGAGCCGCCGGCCGCCCTGTGCCTCCGGCCGCCGACAGCTCATCGCTCCGCGGGGCGGGCAAGACGACTCGGGCCAGGCGCGACGCTGCGTGTAGAACCGTGGAGAGCGGAAGCGGTCGCGAGCATGGAGGGCGCTACGACGTGAAGCGGGAACGTACGCCGATTGTCTTCGTCGTCCTGATCCTCATCGCCGCCGCGATCTACGCCGGCATCGCACTACAGCCCTACACGCACTATCCGCAAAACTCACCGGTCTCGACCGACGCGTTCTACTACTTCTCGATCGCCGAGAACCTCGTCGCCGGCCGGGGACTGACGCACGACGGTACGGTCACGACCAATGGCTTCCAGCCGCTCTACCAGGCGCTTCTCGTCCCGCTCTTCGCGCTCGCGCCCGACAAGTACGCCGCGGTCAACGGCGCCCTGTTGCTGGCGCTGCTCTGTCACCTCGGGTCGGTCCTACTGCTGCGCGCCTGGTTGCGACAACGCTACGACCGGACGACAGCCACGATCGCCGCCGCGCTGTGGGCCTGCTCGCCCGTGGTCGCGCGCCAGATGCTCAACGGCATGGAAACGCCGCTGGTCGTGCTGGCGCTGGTTGCGCTGCTCTACGTCTACGCCACGCGAATCCGCCCTCGCCCGCCCGCCGCGCTGCCGGCGCGCTGGGCCCTCGGGGCGGGGGCGCTCGCCGGGTTCGCCTATCTGGCGCGCGTCGACCTGGCGCTCGTGTTGCTCGCCTTCGCCGCCGACTACATCTGGGCACACCGGCGCTCACCCTGGCGGGCGAAGCCGCGTTCGGCTTGCTCACCCGTGCTGCTCGTGGCGCTCGCGGCGTTGCTCGTGATGCTCCCTTGGACGCTCTACAGCTGGCTCGCCTTTGGCGACCCGGTACCCAAGAGCGCCGAGGCGAGCCGCCTGCTCGCCCACTACGCCTCGGCCCGCACACCGGCCGGCATGTGGGCCGCAAACCTCGGCCGGGCGGCGACGACTCTCGCCTATCGCAATGATCCCCTCCTCGGCACCCTGACGCTGGCCGGCGAGCGTGTCTTGAGCGCCTCCGCCGCGCAGGCGCTCTCGACCGCGGCAACGCTCCTCGGGGCGATGCTGCTCGCGGCCGGACTGCGGCTCACTCGCCTCGCCGGCGTGCGGCTGCTCTTCGCCGCCGCCGCCCTGCTCGCATGGCTCTACCCGGTCGTCGTGCCGGCCAACTGGTTCTACCCGCGCTACCTCGTGCTCGTGACCTTGCTCTTTGCCGGGGTCTACGCCGAGCTCCTCGCGCGCCTGAGCGCCGCCGGTCCGCGCTGGCGACGGGCGAGCACCGCCTGCGTGGCGCTCTTCCTGGTCGGCTGCCTCGGGCTCGACACGCACTACCTGCGCACGGCTCATCCACATGCCGCCTACCAGGGCGCCATTGACTGGATCGAGCGCGAGACCGATGCTCGTCACGATCGGATCGGGATCTATCAGGCGGAGATCGTCCCCTACTACATCGAGAACCGCTTCATCAACCTCGACGGCAAATGCAACGCCGACGCAATGCAAGCGCTGATCGAGAAGCGCGCCTTCGACTTCGCGCGTGAGGCGGGAGTCGACTACATCGTCGACCGCAATGACGTCCTCAATGCGCTCCTCTTCCGCCGCTCCGCAGCGAGCGCACGCGAGGCGCTCGAGAAGGTGCACAGCTACACCGGCAGCGGTCAGCAGTGGACGATCTACGCGCTGCGCCGCGATCCTCGAGCCGTTCCGCCCGGGTCAGCGGGCTAGCCGCCCCACAGATCGCCCGTGTGAACCGACTCGCCCTGCAGCTTGAGGTAGTAGAAGAGCTGTCCCTTGTGGGAGGAGAGGTGCTCGACCATCTGCAGCAGGCGCTGGCCGAGCGGGAGCTGCATCGCGTCCCAGGGCGCCGGCGCCGGCTTGGTGGCGAGCTCTTCTTCCGAGCAGCGTTCGAGCATCTCGAGTGCCAGCGCTTTGTCTTCGGCGAGCAAGCGCTTCGCCTCCGCCTTGCTCGCGACCGCCGGCAGCTTCTCCGCCGGCAGCAGCATCTCTTCGGGCTTCATGTTCTGTGGGTCGAAGCCCTCTGGCATGCCCCAATCGCCGGTGACGAAACCCTTGACCGAAGCGCCGCACGCATCGGAGATGTGCTTGAGCAGCTGCCCGGTCGTCATCCAGTTCGTCCCTGTCGCCGGCTTCCAATCGAGCGCCCCGTCGTCGACCCGGTCGATCAGCTTCTCCGCGACGGCGTAGTTGTACTCGATCGCGCCCCGAATCATCTCGTGGTAGTTCATCGTCGGTCTCCCTCGCCTTTTGCCCCCGGTTCGATCGACCAGCCTGAGGCGAAACTCTGCCGCGCAGCACCCGTAGTCGTCAAGCGAACTTGTCTTCGCGCGCCGGATGTGCTCGACTCTGCGCGTAGCGCATGCCCGCCGCTCCATTTCGCGACCGCAGACCGCGCTGCAACCTTGCAGCAGATGAACCGAGGAGGTGATCAATGGAACCCCGCACGCCGCCCCCCGCGGGAGAGACTCCGCCCGAACCGCAGTCGCCGCCGTCCGCCGGACAGACTCCGCCCGAGGCGCAGTCGCCACCCCCCACGTCCGACTCCGCCGCTCCCGGCGCGAAGCCCCCGGATCCGGGCCCCGACGCAGCACAGATCCCGCGCTCGGCCCGCAAGGGGGCGATCCTGTGCCACATCATGGCGCTGGTCGGCCTGCTCGGCAATGGCATCGGGTTCGTGCTCGGGCCGTTGATCGTCTGGTACATCAAGCGCGAGGACCATCCCTACATCGATCGCCAGGGAAAGGAAGCGGTCAATTTCCAGCTCACGATGGTCATCGCCGCGATCATCAGCGCGTTCCTGACCGTCATCCTGGTCGGCTTCCCGCTCCTGGTCGTCATCGGCGTGATGATGGTCGTCTTCCCGATCGTCGCGACGATCAAGGCCGACAACGGGGAAGACTACCGCTATCCGATCTCGATTCGCTTCTTGAAGTAGACCGGCGATCACCACGGGGGGAAGCACGTCGATGCCAGCGCTGCAAGGCCGGCTGCGGCCGGCGTGGAGGTTCGCCCTCTGTAGCTGGATTGCGATCGGGTGCCTGACGCTGGTGGCGGTCGGCTGCCGGCCGGCGAGCCGCGCACGCACACCGGACCCGACGCGCACCGCCAGCGAGGCGGCCGCCGGAACCTCAGCCCGCGCGCTCCTTGCGCCCGCCACGCGCATCGCGCACGAGCGGATCGATGAGTGTAGCGGCATCGTCTGGCATGGCGGCGCCTTCTACGTGCACAACGACAGTGGCGATGACCCGCTGCTCTACCGCAGCCCCGAGCTCGACTTCGCCAGCGCCGAGGTGCTTGCCGTACCGGGCGCACAGGCGATCGACTGGGAAGACATCACCGTCTGGCGCGGCGATCTCCTGGTCGGCGACATCGGCGACAACGGCCGCCGTCGCGAGCAAATCGATCTCTACCGCGCGCGCTACCATGCCGGTGCCGGCGGGAAGCCGGGGCGCCTCGAACTCGTCGCTCACTACCCTTGCCGCTACCCGGACGGCGCACACGATGCCGAAGCGCTGCTGGCGATCGACGGGCAAGTGCACATCGTGATCAAGAATCGCGGCGAAGCGAGCACGTTCGTCTACGCCCTTCCGACCCTGACGCCGCGCGACGAACTCGCTCCCGGAACGGTCAACGAAGCGGTTCGGGTCGGGCAACTCGACATTGGCGCAGGCGCTCAGGTCACGGCCGGGACCTACGACGCTGCGACCGAGACGCTCGTCCTGTTGACCTATACGCATATCCTCCAGTACCGGCACGGCCGGCTTGCGGGGCAACCGGAGAAGCGGACGCTGGTCGCCGCCCGCCAGTGCGAGGCGCTCTGCCTGCAGGAAACGCGCCTCGTCTTCACCAACGAGCAGCGCGACGTCTTCGTGATCGACGACTTCCTGGCGAGCGACTGGCGCTCGCTCCTGCCGCCGCGCGGCGAAGCCTACCTGCCGGTGCGCGGGCCATCGGTGCGCGCCGCGGATCTGAACGCCTGCCGCCGGCATCCCTGCACGAGCTGTTGGGAGGCGGTCGCGCTGCAAGACGCCGTTGTCGGAGAGGCCGTGCGCTGGCAGGTCGCCGACGGATGCTTGCACCTCGCCGGGCGCCTGCGCTATGACGAGGCGTTGACGCCAACGGCGATCGCCCCGCCGGCCGCCGGCGGAGAAGCGCCCCGCCCGCAACTCGGCTCCGCGCTCCTGCTCGCGTTCGGCAGCGAACCGCGCTGGCGGCTGTCGGCCCAGGAAGTGATCTTGGCGGCTGGGATCGACGCCGCCGGTCGGGCGCGGCTCTGGCAGCTTGACTTCGTCTCCGGTCCGTTTCGCATCGAGCCCTGCAGCTACGGGCAGATAGAGCTCGAACGACGCGGCGGGCCGGAACGGGAACTCGCCTTTGAGCTCGCGCTGCCGGTCGCGCGCATCTGGGGTACGCCCTGGCCCGAGCGGCTGCTCTTCGATCTGCACGGTTACCGGCTGCGGGAGGAAGATCCGGTGCGCTTGAGCGGCATCGACACCGGCACGCTGATGCGCCCCTACCTGTGGGCCGATGTGAGACGCGGGGCGCCGTGACGACGCCCCGCGCTTGAGGTCACGCTGGCTTCTCGCTGCGCCGGTCGCCGCTCGGCTTACCGACTCATCACCACGCGTCGCACGGCGCTTGCCTGCGGCGTTTGCAGCCGCACGAAGTAGACACCGCTCGCGACGGCGCGGCCGTAGGCATCGCGCCCGTCCCAGCTCCATTCCTGCCTACCGGCCGGCAGCGCGCCCTGGTGCAACGCACGCACCCGGCGGCCGGTCGCATCGAAGATCGCGACGTCGGCCTCGGTCGCTTCCGGCAACGCCAGCGCGATGCGCGCTGTGCCGCGCGCCAGGCCGGGAGCGGCAAAGCTCAGGCCGGAGGCGAACGCCTCCTCTTCCGGCACGCTCGAGAAGCTGTTCCCCTCGTCAAAGGCGATGTCGTCGATCCAGAAGCCAAGGTCGTTCAGCCCCCAGTCGGAGCCGAACTTGATCCGGAAGCGCACCGTCTCCGAAATGTAGTCGCCGAGATCGAAGACCGCTCCCTTCCAGCCGCCGGTCGAACCCGACCAGCCGCTCTGGTACTCGAGCCCACCGAGGACGAGCGAGTTGTAGTCCTCGAACGGCCGCACAAGATCCCACTCGCCGGTACCGTTGTTGTAGACCTGCACGTTGGCCCCGTCGAAGCCCGGCTCGGTCTCGCACCAGAAGTGGAAGCTCAGCCGCAGCTCGTCCGCGGTCGAGAAGTCGTAGAGCGGACTCTCGAGGTAGCCGCTCGCCTGGTCCGGGTAGTTGTCGCTCATCCCAACGCCCCAGCAGCGCGTGCCGCTGAAGCCGGTCGCCGGACCGCCGGCGGACGGTGTGCCATGGCTCCAGAGCGGATCGCCGGAGGTCGTGAAGCCACCGTCGTCGGACTCGAAGTCCTCGTCGGTCAGGGGGAGTTGCACGATCAGGCCGTAGGCCTCGCGGCCGCCGCTGGCGTCAACCGTATCGTAGTCCGCGCCGTAGCCAACCAACTGGTCGAACAGGAAGCGATAGGTCTGCCCGTCGGGCAAACCGCCGAGCGACCAGTCGCCGGTCGGATCCGAGACGACCGCATCGAACGGCACCGCCAGCGGGGTGACGCGCACACCTTCGAGCGGCGGCCACCCCTCTCCGCCGAGCACCCGGCCGGTGACCGCGACCGTCGGGCGCGGAGTGAGCGCCACCGGCAACTGGGCGATCCCGCCCGCGCTGACGCCGACCGTCTCCTCGACAATCTCGTAGAAGAAGCTGTCGAAGACGAGCGTGCGACTGCCGGCCAGCAGCGGGATGTAGTAGGCCCCGTCGGCGCCGGAGTGGACGAAAGCGCCCGATTCCTGATCGGTAATCAGCACTTCGGGAATCGGATCGCCGGTGACCGCATCGGTCACGAGACCGCGCACTGCTCCGACCCCTGTCGAGGCGAGCGCCCAGGCGGCGGTCAGGTCGGGCCGTGGGCCGATCTGCTCGGTGCCCGACTGCGGGGTGCCGGTGGCGACCAGGATGTCGCGCGCGAGCTTGGCGCTGAGCGAGATCCCGAACGCCTCCTGCGTCATCGTCTGCAGCAACGCCACCGAGCCGAGGACGATCGGGGACGCGCTCGACGTGCCGCTGAAGCTCTCGGTGTACCACTCGGTCTCCGGGCCGCCCTGCAAACCGCCGTAGCCACACGTGACGACGTCGTAGCCCCAGCCGTGCAGATCGACGCGTGAACCGTGGTTGGTGAACCAGGCGGGTTCGAGCGAGCTGCCATTGCTGGCGCCGCACATGATCGCCCCCGAATCGCGCACGTTGCGATCGAAGAGCCCCATGTAGACCGGGTCGTCGAGATCCTGCTCGCCATTGCCGGCGGCTTCGATGCAGATGCGCCCGTTGGCCGTTGCCAGCTGAATCGCGTCGAAATTGTCCTGCCAGAACTCCATGCAGACGTAGCCGTGTTGCCCCTCGCCGTTGGCGTTCGGGCCGGGCGAGTGCAGCTCGATCAGAAAGATGTCGCCCGGGTCGAGGTTGGCGCTGGCGGTGTTGATCGCATCGGCGACCGAGAGCTCGGCGACGGAGACGCCGCCGACCTGAGCATCGTGGGCGATGCCGGTCACACCGTAGCTGTTCATGGTGCCCCGAATCTCTCCCAGGACGGCCGTGCCGTGGTTGCGCCAGCCCTCGTCATCGAACTGGCCCCCGGCGGTGAAGAAGGGGTCGGGCAAGTCCTCATGATCCCAAAGCCAGGCACCCTCGATGTCGAGCACCTTGAGCCCATCGCCCGTACCGCCCGGGTTGGCCCAGACGCCTTCAGCATCGATGCCCGTCGGCGCCGCGTCGAGGTAGCTCTGCATGTCGGTGAAGTCGGGTGTCGTCGGCAACAGCTCACCCTGCCGCAGTTGCACGACTTGCGGGGGCTGCGGGCCGCTTGCCGATGTGCCGGCCGGTAAGCGCGCCGCGGCGGGATCGAAACGGCCGGTAAAGGCATCGAACCCGAGCGCCGCCGGGACAGCCACCGGTTCGAGGAAGGCGGTCTCGATCGCCGGGTCGCGCCGTAGCTCGGCGACAACGTCGAGCAATCGCTCCCGATCGAACCCCGCCCGTGGGACGAGCCGCGCGTAGCGATTGAGGTTCGGCATCACCCGGCCCGTGCGCGCCTCGGCCTGCTCGCGCTCGCGCGCGAGCTGCGCCGGGCTGCGCGAGAAGTGGCGTTCGAGCTCGAAGTCGGGCGCCACGGTCTCCAGGAGCGCCTCCAGGCGCGAGGCCACCGTCGTCGCCGGCGAGATCCGGCCCTGCTCAACGGTCAGCCCGGTGGCGTCCTGGAATTTGAGGACGATGCGACCGGTCGGGGCCGGCGTCTGCCGGGCGCGCCAGTCGTACTCCGCCGTCCATGCCGCCCCGCCAAACCCGATCAGGGTGGCGAGCAGCAGGAGGAGTGTGGTCCGCAGATTGAGGGAGTAACGCATCCTGCACCTCGCTTCCTTCTCTGCGCGGAGGTGCGAACCGGGGCCGCCCCCTCCGCCCGTCGTCTCGGCGCCGCCTGGCCGGACTGCCGAGGCGTTACCTCCCGCGAGGAAGCGCGTGCGACCCGAGGCGCTTCCGTGCGATCAACAACCATCCCGATCCAGTATACCACACGGTTGCTGCCGGCGCGGTTTCGCGGGACGTGGCGTGAAAGGCGATCCGCGCTCGCAACGCGCATTGCGATCTCGGTTTGCAGCGCAGGCCGCGCAAGCAGAAAGGCGGCCCCGCGCGCGGCGGGACCGCCTCCGGCTCATCAGCCCCAGGGGAGAAGTCGCTATTCGTCCCCGTCGGCGCCTTCCTTCTCGAGCAACGCTTCGATGTCGGCCGGGTAGGCAAACGTCTCATCGGCGATGTCGACGTTGTGCTCCACGCTCTCGGTCGTAAAGA
>Ga0180435_10006219_pt1 | contig 11439 bp, 10 predicted proteins | sample SS_ome_3_FD_132467 | JGI IMG/M metagenome (GOLD analysis project Ga0180435, IMG submission 132467) | Hypersaline lake sediment archaeal communities from the Salton Sea, California, USA - SS_3_S_1 metaG | ecosystem: Environmental > Aquatic > Non-marine Saline and Alkaline > Hypersaline >...
CAGACCTAATGTAAAGCCTTCATAAGGTATAAGTAATGCGCCGGCAATCATCGCGCCAAGCATTTTACGAGCTGGTAATTTACGCACTGGTGAGTCCCCTATTCATCCTGTCGCCACCAGGTTTTACGTATGTAATCAAATACATAAAACCGGCATGAACCACGATTTATTCTTATTTTTTACAGCCTGGTATGCCGGTAACCAGGTACGAAAAGCAGTACAGACTATCGCACAAAACGATCGCACAAATGCACGAAACCAGATAAACCGGCATACGAAAAGCCAATTATTAACAATATACTTTAAGTATGCAGATATAACTATAGGTTATAAATATTGTTTTATCAAAATCTCAGCGATTTGTACGCTATTTAATGCCGCACCTTTTCGGACGTTGTCTGCTACCACCCACATATCCAGTCCGCGTTCGTGAGAGATGTCTTCACGGATACGGCCTACATAGCATGCATCGTTGTTCGCGCCCTCGGTAACAGCTGTAGGGTATCCGCCGTCTTTGCGCTCGTCGAGGACTTCGACGCCCCCTGCTTTCGACAGCAGCGCACTGGCTTTTTCTGCGCTGATCTTGTCACGGGTCTCGATATGTACCGCTTCAGAGTGACCATAGAAAACCGGAACGCGTACCGCGGTCGGGTTCACTTTAATCTGCTCATCTTCGAAGATCTTCTGTGTCTCCCATACCATCTTCATCTCTTCCTTGGTGTAACCGTTGTCGAGGAAGACATCGATCTGGGGCAGTACGTTGAAGGCGATCTGTTTCGGATAGACTTCGCAGTCGATCGGTTTCGCATTCAATAACTTCGCCGTCTGGGTCGCCAGCTCTTCGATCGCTTCCTTACCGGTACCGGACACTGCCTGGTAGGTCGCCACATTGATTCGCTCGATACCGACCGCATCATAGATCGGTTTCAGCGCCACCAGCATCTGGATGGTCGAACAGTTAGGATTCGCGATGATGCCGCGGTCTTTATATCGAGCGATCGCATGCGGATTCACTTCTGGCACAACTAGCGGAATGTCATCATCGTAGCGGAACTGTGAAGTGTTATCGACCACGACACAACCAGCCGCTGCTGCCTTGGGTGCGTACTCTTTTGAGATAGAAGCACCGGCTGAGAACAGTCCGATCTGGGCTTTCGAAAAATCGAATTCAGCCAGGTCCTGAACCACCAGCGTCTTGTCACCGAATTCGACGCGCTTGCCTGCAGAACGGCTGCTCGCCAGCGCATAGACTTCACCGACCGGAAACTTACGTTGCGCCAGGATAGACAACATTGTCTCACCGACAGCACCGGTGGCACCCACTACTGCTACATCATATGTTTTGCTCATAATCTTTTCTTCACTAAAAATCTAAATATTAAAAATTGTTTTGAACCGCGGAGGCGCTGAGACGCAGAGAAAAATCTTTTATATTTTCTGCGCCGCAAGCGCAACAGCATAATAAACACTGCGCCTCCGCGCCTCTGCGGTTAATATCTTTTACAACTCAGCAAGTACCGCTTCACCGATGGCCTGTGTACCCACTTCGGTACAACCTTCAGCCATGATATCCGGCGTACGCAGACCTTTATCCAGCACCTTGCCCACAGCTACTTCGATCTCGTCAGCCAGATCAGCGTGATCGAGGCTGTAACGCAGCATCATGGCGAGAGACAGGATGGTTGCCAGTGGATTAGCCACATCCTTACCGGCGATATCCGGTGCAGAGCCATGGATCGGTTCGTACATACCTTTAGAATTTGCATCCAGTGATGCCGATGGCAGCATACCGATAGAACCGGTCAGCATCGCTGCCGCGTCAGACAGGATATCACCGAACATGTTCTTGGTGACCATGACGTCGAACTGCTTCGGCCATTTCACCAGCTGCATGGCCGCGTTATCGACATACATGTGGCTGAGCTCAACTTCCGGGTAATCATTACCATTACGTGTCACTACTTCACGCCATAGCTCGGAGACTTCGAGCACGTTGGCCTTATCTACTGAGCACAGGCGTTTGTTACGTTTCATCGCGATATCGAAAGCAACACGACTGATGCGATCGATCTCGCTCTCTTTATAGACAAGCGTGTTGTAACCCATGCGCTCGCCATCGACTACATCGATGCCTCGCGGCTGTCCAAAATAGATACCACCCGTCAGTTCACGCACGATCATGATATCCAGGCCAGAGACCACTTCAGGCTTTAACGATGAAGCATCCGCCAGCTGTGGATACAGGATAGCCGGACGCAGGTTGGCAAACAGTTCCAGCTCGGAACGCAGTGCCAGCAATCCTCGTTCAGGACGCAGTTCACGCGGCAGTTCATCGTATTCCAGCCCACCGATGGCACCGAACAGGATGGCGTCTGATTCCCTGGCAAGCGCCAGTGTCTCATCCGGCAGTGGCTTGCCTGCTGCGTCATAGCCGGAACCACCGACAGGCGCTTCTTCCATCTCGACGTCGAGGCGGCCATTACTCTTGTAATGTTCAAGAATTTTTACGGCTTCAGCAACGATTTCAATTCCGATGCCATCACCCGGCATCACTGCGATTTTTATACTCATGATTCACTCTTTATAAATTGTCGTCACATCTTTCAACTGTGACCCTATTATTTGCGCCTGTCATCTCGAACGAATGTGAGAGATCTTAAAAACTTAAAGATTTCCCCCCATGAAAACATGACTCGAAATGACAATACACTATCTGATATCTGTTACCTCGTACTGATGCTTAACGAATAGCAACAACGGTTAGCTACTTCGATCGAGTGCTCAAAACAACCAGGGTGCACTCTGCTTACGCTGCTCCTCGTAAGCTTTTATTTCATCCGCATGCTGCAAGGTAAGCCCGATATCATCGAGGCCATTGAGCATGCAATGCTTACGGAACTCATCGATCACGAAGTCCGCGATCTTCTCACCTTCACAGCTCACCGTCTGCGCTTCGAGATCGATAGAAACTTCCAGACCGGGCTTCGCCGCGACACGATTGAACAGGTCATCGACCACATCGGTATCCAGCGCGATCGGCAACAGGCCGTTCTTGAAGCTGTTATTGTAGAAGATATCGGCGAAGCTCGGTGCGATGACCGCACGAAAGCCGAAATCATCCAGCGCCCATACCGCATGCTCACGAGATGAACCACAACCGAAGTTCTCACGAGCCAGCAAAATGGTCGACTTATCGAATGGCGACTGGTTCAGCACGAAGTCCGGGTTGATACGGCGACTATCGTTATCGATCTCGGGGCCACCTTCATCGAGGTAGCGCCAGTCATCAAAGGCATTCGGTCCGAAGACTGAACGCTTGATCGATTTCAGAAACTGTTTTGGGATGATCGCATCGGTATCGACATTGGGACGATCCAGCGGCGCGACGATTCCTGTATGTTGGGTAAATGCTTGCATGATAATTAACTCAAAATTCTATTCACAGGGTCGTATCTAAAGGGCCATATCTCACTGGGTCACGTCAGCAAAGTGACCATTGATGGCAGATGCTGCAGCGATAGCCGGACTCACCAGGTGGGTGCGTCCGCCCTGCCCCTGTCTGCCTTCGAAGTTACGGTTCGAGGTTGATGCACAGCGCTCACCTGATTCAAGACGGTCAGCATTCATCGCCAGGCACATCGAACAACCCGGTTCACGCCATTCGAAACCGGCATCGATGAAGATCTTATCCAGACCCTCTTCTTCCGCCTGCTGCTTGACCAGGCCGGAACCCGGTACCACCATGGCCAGTTTCACGTTATCCGCCACTTTCTTACCTTCGGCAATCTGTGCGGCAGCGCGCAGGTCTTCGATGCGCGAGTTGGTACATGAACCGATAAAGACCTTGTCGACAGCGATAGCTTTGATCGGTGTACCCGCTTCCAGCCCCATGTAGGCCAGTGCCTTACGCATACCATCCGCTTTTACACTGTCTTCGACATCGTCAGGATCAGGCACGACATCATCGATGGCAACGACCATCTCTGGTGATGTTCCCCAGGTCACCTGCGGCTTGATACTTGCTGCATCGATGTGCACCACCTTATCGAAACGGGCGCCATCATCGCTGTGCAGCGTACGCCAGTATGCTTCTGCTTTCTCCAACATTTCACCGGAAGGCGCATAAGGACGACCTTTCACATAATCGATCGTGGTGTCATCGACTGCGACCATACCCGCACGCGCACCGGCTTCGATCGCCATGTTGCATACGGTCATACGACCTTCGATCGACAGCGCACGGATCGCATCACCACCGAACTCGATAGCATACCCGGTACCGCCGGCGGTGCCGATCTCACCGATGATGGCGAGCACGATATCTTTTGCAGTGACGCCTTTTGCAACCTGTCCATCGACAGAGACCAGCATGTTCATGCTCTTGTTCTGCATCAGGCACTGTGTTGCCAGTACATGCTCGACCTCGGAAGTACCGATACCGAAAGCCAGCGCACCGAAGGCACCGTGTGTCGATGTATGCGAGTCACCACAGACCACGGTCATGCCCGGCAGGGTTGCGCCCTGCTCCGGGCCGATCACGTGCACGATACCCTGACGGATATCAGACATGTCAAATTCGGTCAGGCCGTACTCCTTACAGTTGGCATCGAGTGTTTCGACCTGCAGCTTAGCTACCGGGTCGGTGATACCAACACTACGATCGGTGGTCGGTACATTATGATCAGGCACAGCGACGATCGAGCTGATACGCCATGGTTGACGACCCGCTATACGCAGACCCTCGAATGCCTGTGGTGATGTCACCTCATGCACCAGGTGGCGATCGATATATAATAATGCCGTGCCATCTTTTTCGGTACGTACCACGTGGTCATCCCACAACTTGTCGTAAAGTGTCTTTGCGTTACTCATTAAAGTTACTCTTCATTGTTCGCGTGACGATATTGCCCTTATAGCCATCTCGATAGCCTATCGATAACCCATCGATAACAATTTCTTCAAGGCTATTTATTGATAGAGTAAGAATAGTGCTTTCTTTAATATAAAACAAATTCATTATTTTTATATTATTGATTACTTTTAGTTATATATAAAATATACTCTATCTCAACATCTACCGAACATACAGTCGAGGTGATTCTTTGGATATCCAGAACATCAGGGCCTTTCTTGCTGTCGCAGATACCGGATCATTCTCACGTGCCGCCGATAAGCTATTCATCACTCAGCCAGCGATAAGCAAGCGTATCTCGACGCTGGAAGAATCACTCGACTGCCAGCTGTTCGACCGTCTCGGTAAAAGTATCCAGCTTACCCAGGCAGGTGAAGCACTCATCCCAAGCTATCAGCGGATACTTGCAGAGATAGACCAGACTGAGCGTATCGTCAGTTCCTTACGCACCAAAGTCAGCGGTCACCTCAGATTTGGCACCAGTCACCATATCGGCCTGCATCGCCTGCCACCGGTATTACGTCAATATACCCGGCAGTTTCCCGATGTCGAACTCGACATCCAGTTCATGGATTCAGAACAGGCGGCCGCATTGATCCTGAAAGGCAGCATCGAGCTGGCGCTCATCACCCTGCCGGATGAAATCGAAAAACCACTCACCACCATCCCTGTGTGGACCGATCCGATGGAAGTGGTCGTTGCCCCGGATCACCCGCTGTCGAAACAGAAGACAGTCACTGTACGCCAGTTGACTGAGTACGGCGTACTCATCCAGTCTCATAGTACACACACGCGTAACATCATCGATGATGCATTAAAAATTGATGACGATATCAGGATCATTATGGAATCGAACTACCTTGAGACGATCAAGGCTATGATACAGAACGGCCTGGGATGGGGCGTGCTACCTGAATCGATGATCGACGATTCTCTTCACCGGATAAACATAAGAGGAGTAGAGATGGAGCGGCATCTGGGGGTCCTGCTGCATGCATCGAGAACCTTATCCAGTTCAGCGAATGCCTTGCTGGAGACACTAAAAAATTCAGCTTGATCCACCTGGAAACAGAGAAGTCACAAGCTGTTTAGCCGCCCTCCCTGGATGACAGCTCCTGCGATGATTCAGCGTGTACAAAACGCCAGATGATGAAGAATGCGATGACGGTACACAGAGACACGAAACTGAACAGCCACGCTGCGCCCAGACCATCCCACACCAGGCCACTGACAAGACTGCCTGCGGCCACACCGGCACCGAAGCTGACACTTGAGTACAATGCCTGCCCCCTGCCCTGATGACTGCCGGTAAAGTAATCATGCACCAGCGAGATACCGACGGCATGAAACACACCGAATGAGAACGCATGGGTGAGCTGTGCTATGAACAGAATAGTCAGGTTATCGACGTAGAAGCCGATCAATAACCAGCGTAATGTAGTCAGCGCAAAGGTAAACAGCAGTAACTTTCGTGCACCGAACATCGGTAACAGGTGGTGCATTAAAAGGAAGATCACCACCTCGGCTATAACACCTACAGCCCACAGTATGCCGATGACCTGAGAACTATAACCATACTCTTCCAGGTAGATGGTATAGAAGGTGTAATATGGTCCATGACTGAACAGCATCAGGAAGCAGGCGATGAGAAATGCCATCACCTTCGGTTGCCTGATGACGTGCCAGATCGGCGAATGGTCGGGATGCGGGGTATTCAGTTTTTCCGGCACCATGAAACTTGTGATCGAGATCAGGACGAAACAGGCAAGCACGACCAGCGGGATACTGCCTTCGCCATAGCCATCGATAAGGTCACCCATCAGTACCGCGATGACGATGAAGCCGAGAGAACCCCACAGGCGCACCATGCTGTACTTGTGTGTATCATCACCCAGGTGATTCAGGGTCATCGCTTCGAACTGCGGCAAGGTGGCATTCCAGAAGAAACTGAACAGCAACATCACCACCGTCAACCACCACATTTGCTGGTCGAGGAATACCGGCAGGAAGCACAGCAGGGACAGGATGCTGGACAGGCGGATGATCAACATGGAACGCCGCGTATGGTCTGCCAGCCAGCCCCAGATATACGGAGCGATGATTTTTGTCGCCGGTAATATCGCGACCAGTGAACCGATGGCCAGGCTGTTGTAACCCAGTGACTTCAGGTACAGGCTCCAGTACGGAATCAGCACACCGAGCGAGGCGAAGTAGAAAAAGTAAAAGCCGCTCAGACGCCAGTACGGAATCCCGTTAACCCTGACCATCAGATCGTGCGTTTACTTTTCGGCTGGAATGACAGGCGTCTGTGAATGCACATCCATATTCTGTCCTCGCTGGCGCAACAAATGATCACACAGCACGATAGCGAGCATGGCTTCACAGATTGGCGTAGCGCGGATAGCGACACAAGGATCATGACGGCCATGGGTGACCAGCTCGGTGGCATTGCCATCGATATCGACAGTATCTCCAGAAAGGCGGATACTCGAAGTCGGTTTGAACGCGGTATGCACCACGATGTCCTGACCAGACGAGATGCCACCCAGTACACCGCCTGCATGGTTGGTCTTGAAACCATCCGGTGTGATCTCGTCACGGAACTCGGTACCTTTCGCTTCGACGCAATCGAAACCATCGCCGACCTCGACACCTTTTGCGGCATTGATACCCATCATGGCATGGGCGATATCAGCATCGAGTCGATCGAAAACCGGCTCACCCAGACCTGGTGGTACGCCTTCGGCAACGACGGTGATCTTGCCGCCGACAGAGTTGCCCTCTTTGCGCAGCGCGTCCATGTAGTCTTCCAGCTCTTTTATCTTCGAACTATCGCCACAAAAAAATGCATTGTTGTTGATCTCTGCTTTATCGTTCATCGGCATATCGATCGGGCCAAGCTGTGACATGTAACCATAGATCTCGATACCGTAACGGTGTTTGAGGAATTTCTTCGCTACGCCGCCGGCAGCAACGCGCATCGCTGTCTCACGTGCCGATGAACGGCCACCGCCACGATAGTCACGCACACCGTATTTCTGCTGATAGGTGTAATCCGCATGACCGGGACGGAAGCTGTTCATGATATTGCTGTAATCCTTGGATCGCTGATCGGTGTTTTCGATCAGCAGGCCGATACTGGTACCTGTGGTTTTACCTTCAAATACACCGGAGAGGATCTTCACCTTATCGTCTTCACGACGCTGTGTGGTATGGCGTGACGTGCCTGGTTTACGCCGATCCAGATCGAGCTGCAGATCTTCTTCGTTTAACTCGATTCCAGGCGGGCAACCATCGACCACACCGACGAGTGCAGCACCATGTGACTCACCCGCGGTGGTTACCGTGAAGAGCTTTCCTATCGTATTTCCAGACATAAGACCAACTTGTTTTCAATTCCTAGATTTATAATTCTTAGACCAGTGCCATATCAATCAGCAATATCACCCACTAATTTTACTGGGCAATATTAGCACGCTTGAATTCCGCCTGATACGTCCGCAACTGCTCAGCTGTCAGTACGAACACGCCATCACCGCCATATTCGAAGTCGACCCAGAAGAAAGGCACATCGGGCAGCGCCTCCTCTAGTGCAGGCTTGCTGTATCCAACTTCGACGATGAGGATACCGTCATCGCTAAGGTAATCGGGCGCCTGTATCAGCATGGGGATGACGATATCCATGCCTTCGGGGCCAGCTTTTAATGCCAGATCACCGGGCTCGAAATCGAACTCAGCCGGCAGCTCATCGACTTCCTGTATAGAAACATAGGGCGGGTTGCTGATGATGACATCATATCGATTATCAGGAATAGACTCGAACAGGTTGGATTCGATCAGACTCAGTCGCCCTTCCAGGCCATGATTTTCCCGGTTGATCTCTGCAACCGCCAGCGCATCTGGCGAGATATCGCTGGCATCCACCCGCGCATGCTCGAAAGCATAGGCACAGGCGATGGCGATGCAGCCACTGCCAGTACATAGATCGAGGATGCTGTGTACTTCATCCGGATCTTTCCACAAGGAAAACTGCTGCTGGATGATCTCGGCCATCGGTGAGCGCGGGATAAGGACGCGCTCATCTACATAGAAACTGAGGCCGGCAAACCAGGCTTCATTGGTGATATAAGCCGCCGGTTTACGCTGGCTGATGCGCTGCTGGAACAGATCGAGTACGTGCAGACGCTCATCCATGGTCAGTACACAGTCAAAATAGTCGACGCTGAAATCAGGTGGCAGGTGCAGCGCACTGAGGCAGAGGTAGACAGCTTCATCGATTGCCGTCGGCATCCCCTGGGCGAAACACAGCTCGGCTGCATTGAACTGGCTGGTTCCCCAGCGGACCAGGTCCCGGATAGTGACCAAATCGTTAGCAATCTCGCGTTTATTAATCATCGCCGTATTGTACACAAAAACCGGCCGTCGAAGTCAGGGCAAGCTGCCTTCCATCACTAGCACTAAGCGTCTATAATTCCCTGGAATTTCAGATAATTTCCCAGTCATGATGTCAACTCGATACAGACTTTTTTCATCAGCACATCTCATCTGGCGCGAACTAACTGGCACCGTCTAACTCTATACCAGGCAATACACCATCACTGCCACCATAAAACCATGAACGTCAAAGCACTACCTACTTTATTCCTGATCATACTTGCTGCTATCTCCTGTACATTCTCTATACCTGTTTCTGCCGCCAGCAATGCACTGTCAGTGGACAATGCATGGATTGCGGAAGCCCCACCGGTAAGCAAGGTGATGGTCGCCTACATGTCGATCAGCAACAGCTCTGACGAAGATCTGGAGATCATCCACGCCGAATCTGATACCTACAGCAGTATCGAGTTTCATGAGACAGTACACGAAGACGATATGGCAAGGATGATTCGCCATGACAGCCTGCAAATAGATGCTCACAGCAGTATTGAATTAAAGCGTGGCGGCCCACATCTTATGTTATTCAATCCAACGCGCCGCTTGAAAGCCGGCGACAACGTCGAGATCGAATTAACCTTGTATAACAGGCAGACAATCACCATTTCAGTCCCAGTCAAGAAAGCCCAGCATTAACCAGACTGCTGGCCAATAGAGCATAACCACCACACTCCATGAAAGATAAATTTCTCGCCTCACTGTTCTACATCCTTCCACATCATGCGATAAGCTGGTTGATGTTCAAAGGCGCCCGCATCGAGTGGTCACCGCTAAAGAACCTGATCATCCGTATCTACACCAACCTCAACCCGGTGAAGATGCATGAGGCCGTTGAAGAAAACATGTTTGCCTACGAGTCACTCAACGCATTCTTCACGCGTGCGCTTAAACCTGAGTGTCGCCCATTTGATGAAGATGATAAAAACTGGTTATGCCCGGTCGATGGCTCGGTGAGCCAGGCACAGTCGATCGAGAACGGGCGCGTATTTCAGGCCAAGGGACATGACTACAGCCTGCTTGAACTTGTCGGTGGTGATAAGAAGCTGGAAGAAATATTCAGGGATGGGCAGTTTGCAACATTATACCTCTCACCCCGGGACTACCATCGCATCCACATGCCGACCACGGGTAAACTGAAACACATGCAGTATGTACCGGGCCGTCTGTTCAGTGTGGCAGCGTATACCGTCAGCAACATCCCTCGCCTGTTCGCCAGAAACGAGCGCTGTGTCTGCTATTTTGAAACCGAACAGGGGCCGATGGCGATGATACTCGTCGGCGCCATCAATGTTTCCGCCATCGAAACAGTCTGGCATGGACTGATCACCGGCAGAGCAAAGAAGATCAAGCGTTTCGAATACGGCGAGGATAGCATCACCCTGAAACGTGGCGAAGAGATGGGACGGTTCAACCTCGGCTCTACCGTCATCGTGTTAGCAACCAATCAGATGAAGATAGACGAAGCCATCTCAGCAGAACGTGAGATAAAACTGGGACAGTGTCTTGCAGTACCCGCTCAGGCCAACGCTTAAAGCTGAAGGTTTCGAGGTTCTGATGAGGTAGAGGCCCAAAGACACACAGATTCTGGCATCTACAGACTCAGGCCTGACGTTCATCATCAGAAAATGATGGCGCGTGAACTACGGCAGGTTTGGCTTCCACTTCATTGGCATCATCGGACTCCGCAGATGGCTCCTCACCTGAAGGCCGGGTATATCGATCATTCATGGTCTGGATGAACTCACAGGCATCGGCATGCACCTGGGTCAACACACGGCGTGTACGCATCGACCAGCCGACAGGCACCGGTCTGAACACACTCCTGAGAGGCTGTGTATTCTTCAGGAATGCTTTGCGGACATTACCTGCGAGTATCTTATGTTCCCCGATAAGCGTCTTATCACTGCCGATACCTGACAGTAGTTTCTTGGCGATACGCTTCGCAGAAAATGCACGAGCCGCGAAATGTACAGCTAGCACGCCGATCACCGTCACCCCAAGCTTGACTGATGACAGAATATCTTCATTAGTAAAATCATACGAGAACAGCGCCCAGGTATCGAACCACTGACCCAACACGGCCAGGATGACGA
>Ga0180435_10006220_pt1 | contig 11438 bp, 8 predicted proteins | sample SS_ome_3_FD_132467 | JGI IMG/M metagenome (GOLD analysis project Ga0180435, IMG submission 132467) | Hypersaline lake sediment archaeal communities from the Salton Sea, California, USA - SS_3_S_1 metaG | ecosystem: Environmental > Aquatic > Non-marine Saline and Alkaline > Hypersaline > Sediment...
ACTGGTCCGGGATATGCTGAAAACAGAGGTGGAGGCGGTCCGCCACTCCGGCAGCGGTTTCGCTGATTATTCCGTCCGCCCGATCAGCTGCCATCGCGCACCGGATCGGCCGGAGAATTCTCTCGCCAAATTTCCTGATAATCGGCGACAAGGCCGTGCCGGATGATCTCCCGATGCAGTCGCTGCAAGTCGATTTCATCCCGATTCTCGCGAAGCACCATTGCCGCGTCCGCACGATTGATCACACGACCCGCCTGGAGTTTGATCACCACAAGGTCATCCGCCCGAACAACAAGCCCGAACAACAAGCCCGTCGCCACCGGTGCAGGCGAGCGGCCAGGGTACGGCCCGCCGCACCGCTTCTCGCTGAAAGTCACTCGCCACAAGCAGCACGTCGAACTGGAACGGTATCAGGGCTTCAGAGGGCTGAAATGTCCGATATTCGTGCGTAAGTTTTTGCCGGAAAACGACTTGCGAAAACCATAGGCTCCCGAGTTTTTCCCTCGAGGCAGGGAATTTTTCTTGCAATAACGCTTTCCAGCGTTACAACAGCGAAGGCGGCGGGCGGAAAATTTCCGGGACTGAGAACCGTAGTGGGTTTTCCGTAGTGGGTTTTCAAGGATTTCAGACAACTCCATGCGGCTTCATTCCACCACCGTGAGGCCGATGACGCCGGTGCCCGAGCGAGACGACTTTGGCTTTGCGGTCCGCGGCCTGCTCTTGGCCGGCTGGCTGCTCGCCCTGGGTCCGACGGCCGGGGCAGCCGATCCGCTCGGCAGACTGGCCCTCGTCGGCGACTCGATCACCCAGGGAGGACCCACCCCCTCCTACCGTCACGCCTTTTGGAAACACCTCGTCGACAACGGCCTCGTCGAGGGAAGTGATTTCACGTTCGTCGGCTCGCAGACGGGGTTTTACCAAAACCAGTCGGCCGGGATCGCGGCGACGTACCGCGGTGAGTCGTTTGCCAATGTCCACGAGGGCCACTGGGGATGGCGGGCGAAGTGGCTCAATGCCGACGAACCGCTGCCGGCGGGCCGCTATGACACGGCCAATCTCGGCAGCGGCACGATCGCCAACTGGACCGGGCAATCGACCGCTTTTGCCACCAGCAACGCCGGCACTGTTGCCTACACCGGCACGACCTCGGTGCCTGACACGGTGGTCGCCATGATCGGCATCAATGACCTTGCCGACGGCAGTTCCGCCGCGGAGGTCTCCGGCCGCGTCGAGCGGATCGTTCGGCAGTATCAGGCTGCCAATCCCAACGTGCGGGTTTACGTCGCCCCGCCCCTGCCCCTCTCGGCGAGCCACGGCTCGGCCGGCTCGGTGAACCCGCAGGTCGCCACCCTGGCGGCCTCACTCGGCACGGCGGCCGCCGGCTGGTCGACCGCCGGTTCAACCGTCTCGGTGATCGATCTGGCCGCGGGGTTTGAGGGCACGACGATGACCTACGACTCCGTCCATCCCAACCATGCCGGTGAGCGGGTGATTGCCGCCAACCTCGCCTCGGCCCTGGGTGTCGGCCCGCGGGACGCCTCGCTCGGTCTTGCCAGGACCGCCGCGGCCGATCTCGGCGGCGTGTTCAATGATTTCGACGCCCTTCCCGGCACGTCAGCGGGCAGCAGCTTCTTCCGCACCGGCACGACCGGCAACTTCACCGACACAACCGCCGGCGACTCGCTGGTAAGCCTCGATTCGCCAGTCGGGCAGGCCTCCTATCTGCGGGCGAACTGGGCCACCGGCAGCAACGCCGCGGTGACGGTCGACGTGCGGCTTCAGATGCTCGACAACGGGCGGGCCGACAACAACTTCGTGATTTGGAGCGACGACGGTGCCGGCGGGGCTGATGCGGGCTTTCTGAGAATCTTCCCCGATCGGCTCGAGTGGGGCTATGCCTCGGCCTCACGGCTGACCCTCGACACGAGCGACAACACCGACGCCCTGCACGACTTCCGCGTGGCCTACGACGGCCAGGGCTACGCCGTCTGGCGGGATTCCGCGCTGATTGCCGACGGCCTCACCGGCGACGCGACCACCTCCGCGGCCAACCTGCTTGTCCTGGGCGACTTCAGCAGCAGCGGCATCAGCACCGCGGCGGTGCTCGACCATGCCGCCTACGACATTTCCGGGGCTTTCGCGGTCGTTCCCGAGCCGGGCCTGCTCCCCCCGGCCGCCTGCTGCCTGGGCCTGCTGGCCCGGGCGGGCTGGCGGCGGATGGGCCGGCGGAAAACTTGCCACGACCGTAATTTTTGACTATTTTGGATTACGACAGCGGGATTGCGAAGGCAGGCGACGAATCGAACGCACAATCCTGATCCACCGGTGATTCATGCCCGTTATTTTGAAAAACACCGTGGTTTGCATGGCTGTTGGAGTGGCTTTTGCTGTCGCCCTCGGCACCGCTGAAAGCACCGCCGCGGTGATTCTCTCCTACGACTCCGGCGTCACGGCGGCCGGTGGCAATGCCGGGGCCGCCGATCCGGCGACGCAAGGCTGGACCTACTCTGGATCCGGGAGCGGCTATGCCGACGGCTACGACTCGGGCAACGGCGGCTGGCGGCTTGTTGATGGCACTACCGGGAATTTTACCGCCTTCAGCACGACTCCTGACAGCAACGCGACAGCAGCCTTGACCACCGCCGGTGGCTGGCAGCTTTCTTGGACGCTTGCCCTTGATCGCAGCGCGTTGCTCGAGGGAGGTGGCGGTGTTGCAAATTACTACGCGGGCCAGGGAGTGAGCCGCCAAAACAGCCAATACATGATTCTGCAGATTCCCAACGAATACAATTTCTATTTCAGCCACAGACTGGATGACAACGACCAGGTGTTCATCCGCAACGAACTCGACACCAGTCAGACCTATGCCACAGGTGTCTCGCTGGGGACCTCCGATACGACACCGAATTTTCTGACTCTCACGCTCACCTATGACGATGCCACCAACACCGCATCCTTCGATCACGTGGGTGGCACGACCGTCATTCAAAACGGAAGTACGACCTCTTCGAACCGGCTCTTCTGGGGCTCCGGCTCCTCCGCCGGCCAGGGCTCGGCGATCTGGAACGAAGTCACGCTGGAAACCGTCGCCGTGCCGGAGCCGCATGCGGCTCTGCTGGCTGTGCTGGGAGCTGTCGGCATGATTGCCGGCCGATTCGGGCGGCGTTGCGATCGTTGAATCTGAGCCGCTGCAGCCGAGACGCGGCGATGCCGGAGGCGACGCGATGAGCATGCCTGCTGAGCCGTTGTGGGGGCGGCTTTGGGCCTGCCTCCTGATCGCCTGCCCATGCTGCTTGGCCTGTCTGCCGGCCCCCGCCGCGGAGGTTGATGTCTATATCCTCACCGGGCAGGCCGGAGTTCGGCTTCGCCCGCACGCTCACGTCGCTCGGCGGCTCCAACACGCTCGTCATCAAGGCCTCCCGCGGCGGCGGCTCCAATGCCCTCTGGGACAAGGCCACCTTCGAAACTTCCGACGATTCAGGGCACATGTGGGGCCACCTGCGAGACACTGTTGATGCCGCCCTTGCCGCCCTCACGGCAAGGCCCGGGGAGAGTTTCCGCGTTCGCGGGCTGCTCTATCTGCAGGGTGAGAGCAACTCCACGTCCGACGCCACCGCCGCGGGTACCAGACTGGCCACCCTTGCCGGCAACCTCGCAGCCCACATCGACGCGGCACATCCCGGCACGACCGACGGGATGAAGATCGTGATCGGCCAGATCGCGGCAAGTGGCAGCTCTTCGGCCCGCACCACGACCACCACCGCCCAGAGGAATCTCGCCGCCGAGAACGACGCGGTCGCCTCAGCCGCGGGAGCCACAAGCCTCATCTTCGACACCGCCGTGCCCGATGCCAATGGCGCCGCCAATGGCGTCACCGGAAGCTTCACAGGCAGCTACCAGGGGTTCGCTGATGGGGCCGGAGGACAGGCGGCCGCGGGGGTGCTCGTGGAGGGCTCGGCAGGCTCGGTGGTCTTCGCCGACTACTATGCATCGCTCGTCACCAGTGACATCACCGGCGGCGGCGATCCGGCCAATGCCAATTCTGGAACGAGCGTGACCTTCTCCTTCGTCGATCCGGCGACCCGGGCCAAGGCGGCGGTGGCCGGCCTGGCTTTCGAACTTCGGGCGGCCGGCGGCGACAGCCTGACGGCCACCTTCCTCGATGCCGACGGCGTGGTGCTCCACGAAACCGGCCTGCTCGCTGATGGCCGCTACGGCTACGAGTCGTTCGACGCCTTCACCGGCCAGGCGGCGAGCTTGATTCACCAGGTCGTCTTCGAGGGCAATGCCGGTTCGCTCTGGACGCTCGGCCATGCCGGCGACACGGTCACGGCCGACTTCGCCTACCACGGCCTGGTCACCGTCGCCGATCGCCGCATCCTGCGGCGGCAGACGTGTTCCAAAGTCTGCTACTCGCCGGCGGTGAGATCGAAGTCGAGCACGACTTCGCCGCTGCCCGAGGCGAAGTCCGCCTCGAGAGTGCTTTCGGAGTTGTAGCGGCGAGGAATGGTGAGCTTGGCCGCCGGCGGCCCGGCTCCCTCCTCCGCCAAGGCCGGCTCAGGCGGCACCCGGCTGGTGATCGCCACGCGGTAGCGGCCCGGCAGGATGCCACCCCGGGCCGTCACGGCGTAGTCTCCCTCCACGATGCGGGCACCGTTGGCCGGCCCGGCGGTACCCACGATCGGCTCGAAGCGGATCTCGCCAAGCGGCAGCGGTCGGCCCTCGTAGCGAACCGTGCCGCTGACAGCAATTGTCTCCGGGCGGCCCGAACAGCCAGCGAGCGCGAGCCCCACCGCCGAGGCGGTCGCGAGCACCAGCAGTGGGCAAAGATTTCTCACGTCGATAGGCATGGTGCTCGACACGCCGTACTCCCTCAGGGAAGCACCACGCTGCCCTCCGCCTCGCGGCCCTTGCGGGTCGTCGCAGCGGAGAGCACCCGCTGGTCGATCATCTCCGAGAGAAAGTGCACGCTCCCGTCACCGAGGGCAAAGTGGCAGCCACCCTGATGCCAGCTGGCAAATCCCGTGTCACGAAAGGTCGTCAGGACTTTATCGGTTTCTTTGTCCGTCCACTTTCCTCCTCGAATCGTGAACGGCCCATTGACCCCGTCGCGCGTGTCGAGCAAGAGCCAACTACCCCAGAAGTGTCCCATATACGTCTTGGTGCCTGCACCGAGCACTTCGCCAATGGCGAGTGTGCTCGAGAGGCCGTCGATGATGCTGCCTGACCGGGCACCATACCGCTCGCCCATGAAGCCATTGCTCTTCGTGAAGTCCTTGGCGGCGATGCCGTTACACGTCCAGTCGACGCTGTCGGCAACACCCACGACATTGCTCATTCGCACGTCTTCCATGGGGTGACTCCCCATCGACCAACCGCTGCAGCAATTGATCAACTCGCCCCCCTGCGGATCACTCGGGCAGGCGACGAGTTCAAGTGACGTCGCAATCGCGGGGCGATTGTCGGGGGAAGAATAATTGCGACTCAAATCGATCGAATCGTAGAGATTCTGTTGCTCGATCTGGGGGAGGATTTTCGTCACCCAGCTGAATCCCTCGAAATACGGCCGGTCGCGGGCCCCGCAGCTCGACTGCCCGCGGCTATCGGACTGCTCGAAGCCCGCTGGAAACTGCCCATTGGTATTTTCATACGCGGCCAGGCCGACCATCAGCTGCTTGAAATTGTTGCTGCAGTGGGTCTTACGAGCCGTCTCGCGGACCGCCTGAACCGCCGGCAGCAGAAGCGCCATCAAAAGCCCGACGATCGCGATGACCGCGAGCAGTTCGACGAGGGTGAACCCGCGAGTTTTCATGCATCGCCCCATGCTTGCCACTCGACCGCCGGGAAGCCTTTCGAAACATACGCATCCCAACAGCCAATTCTATGCCGCGTTATAACGCAATTCAAGCAGAGGGATCTGCTGAGAATCCTCCCCACATGAACCCACCTATTTTCCCAGTGGTGTCAGTCGCTCGCCGTCCGCCCTGCGGTCAGGGATTCGGGTCGAGCAGTTCCGCGATCGGAAGCCGCAGGAAGTACAGCTCGGCCAGCCCTTCGTAAAGCACGCCGACATGTTCCGCATCGGCCTGAGCGAGGCAGGAATAGCCCAAGCCTTTGCGAATATCGTAGAGCGTGTGCCGATCCGCCGGCCAGCTGAGCCCCTCGTCAGCGGAGGCCTTGATGGTCATCGTGTGGCGGCCGCGGGTGGTGGCGGGATTGGAGAAGAAGAGGTGCGGCCCCCTGCCGGGCAGGTCGAGCCGCAACAGGCTCGCCATGCAGATACTCTCGGGCAGCGCCCGGCGATCGGTGGGATGGGGCTGCCAGGTCCGGCCGAGATCACGGGTCACCGCCACCGTGCGGCTCCCTCCGCGGTCGTCGCGGCAGTTGATCATGATCGAGCCATCGGCAAGTTCCACGAGCTGGCTCTCGGTCGTCTTCGACTTGACACCGCTGCCGATGTGCCAACTCGTTCCGTGATCCTTCGACCAGATCAAGGTCGAGTGCGGAACGTTCTTGGCATCCTTGAACTGGGCCGGGAAGACGAGTGTGCCGTCGGCCAGCGTGATACCGGTGCCAGGGCCGGCGAGCACCAGCCGCCAGGCGGGATCCTTGACCTGCGGGGTGATGTTCCGCGGGGGCGACCAGCTGCGGCCGTCGTCATCGCTGGTGGCGATCACCAACTGGCCGGTCTCCTCGGGGGTCATGCCCGGCCCCGAGCCACGCCAGGCCCGATTGCCGTGACTCCAGAGGGCGGCCACGAAGATTCTCCCGGTTTCGCGGTCGGTGAAGATGCACGGATCGCCCACCCCGTCGAAGCGGAACTTCGGCGAGCGGCCCATGTCCAATGCGATTCGCATCGGCTCCCAGGTCTTGCCGCCGTCAGTGCTGCGGGAGGTGCCCACGTCAATGTCGGCCGGCAGGTCGGCCCCGCCGCGGTAGCGGATGTCGTAGGCCGCGATGAGGCTGCCTGTCTTGGTCTGCACGAGGCCGGGGATGCGGTAGGTGTCACTGCCGTCGTCGTTTCGCAGCCGAAGTGCGACTCCCATCCGCTGGCTTCCTGGGGGGTCGCCTTCCTCGACCTCGATCGAACGGCCGGAGATCACGACCCGCTTGACCGCCGCATCGACCCGGCCGTCGATGTCGGCGGTGTCGGCCAGCCGCACCGCAGCCCACAGCCGATTGGTCCCCTCGGCCAGCGGCATGCTGCCGGTGAACTCGAGTTCTCCGCTGCCCTGCGGCCGCGGCGTGCCCCCGAACTGCTCGGTGAACGGATCGGTCGGCTGCTGGCCACCGCGGCCAAGGCCGACCTCGGCGATGTCGGACGGGCGGGTCGTGCCGGCGAGTGAGAGCGTGACCGACTCGAGCACCAACGGCTCGAGCATGCCCTCGGTGGTGATCGCGATCATGAGCACTGGATTGACCGGCTTGCGAACGAGCACCGGCACCACCGGCTGGGAGACTTCGATGCCCGCGAGCGTCATCGGGCGGGCCTCGCCGACGCGGAGCGAGTCGATCATCACACCGCTACCGGCCGGTGTTGTGGCTCGAAACCGCAGCCGCGCGGTGCCTGCCGGCACCGCCGCTTGAACCGGGGTCAGGAAGCCGCCGACCTTCACATGGTCCGCCACATGAATCTCGCGGAATGGCCCCCGCGGCGGGGCGGCATCGATCCGGAAGAGAAAGGGTTTGCCGGCGGTCCACCGCTCCGCGGTGAAACTGATCTGGCCCGCCTTTTTCAAGGGCTCACGCAGTTTCAGAATGACCGACGTGTTCTCGCCACCGAGCAGCCGCAGCGACTGCCGGCCCTCGTGGGCATGCTCGGCATGGATCTCGGCCTCAGCCTCACCCGCCTCCAGCCGGCCGAGCGAAGTCTCTAGCGCGGTGAAGCCGCCGGAGGGAAGCGACTCAAACGACTCAAACGACTCACCCGCGTCACCCGCCGAGGCGGCCGAGCCTGCGGCCGCGACAGCCAACGCGAGCACCAACGAAAACAGATCTCGCACCGCAAAAGACTCCGGAAGTTCATGGGGTGTGTCTGGGCTGCAACGGCCACAAAAATCCCGGGCTGCGTCCGACCCGATCAACTCACCCGGCATTTGTTATAACACGCTTTGAAGCGGCCTGCTGCCCGCGGGCCACGCGAGAGGAGCAACGCTTCGGTGTCTGTCAGCCGCGGAGACCCCCACAAGCGTCGCGGTGCGGACGGAAACCTGTCGGCCGCGGCGGCCGCCATTGGCCTGGCGGTGGTGGCCTTCACCACAGCCACCGCACGCCCCACGCATGCCGGCACGTTCGAGCTGGCGGAAGTCTTCGGTTCCGGGATGGTGCTGCAGCAGGCGCAGCCGGTGCGGATCTGGGGCCGCGCCGACACTGGTGACCGCGTGAGCGTGTCTTTTGGCGACGACACCGCCTCGGTCACGACCGATGAACGTGGTCATTGGATTGCCACGCTGCCCGCGAGGCAGGCCTCGTCCGAGCCGGAGTCGCTCGTCGTCTGCCGCGATCAGGATCGCCGCCAACTCGACAATCTGCTCGTGGGCGAAGTCTGGCTGGCCGCCGGTCAGTCAAACATGCTTTTGCCGCTGGCGAAGGCCGAAGATGCCAGCCGCGAAATTGCCGCAGCCGAGCGGCCCACGGTGCGACTGCTCATGCTCGAGGCCGCGGCCGGCGGTGACCGTCGGCGATACACGCCCGCACAGATCGCGGCCCTCGAGCCGTCCCGCTTTTTCCGCGGCTCGTGGCAGCCTTGCACGCCGCAAACCGCCGCCGGCTTTTCGGCGGTGGGCTCCTTCTTCGGAGCCTCGCTGGCCGACCAACTCGGCGTGCCGGTGGGAGTGATCTGCGTGGCGGTGGGCGGATCACCCACCGAAGCCTGGGTTCGCCGCGGGGCCATCGCCGCCGACCCGGCCCTTGCCGCGATCACCGAGAAGCCCTGGCTCGACAACCCGGCGGTGGCCGGCTGGTGCAGTGAGCGGGCACGGCTGCAATTGGCCGGTGTCGAGGTCGGGTCGCTTCCTGGCGATGCGTCGGGGCCGAACCATCCGTTCAAGCCGGGCTTCCTCTGGGAGGCGGGCATCGCCCCGCTGGTGCCGCTGTCGATTCGTGGCGTGGTCTGGTACCAGGGTGAGTCAAACGCCGAGTCACCCGACCGGGTGGCCCAGCACACCCCGCTGCTCTCCCGGCTCATCACCGACTGGCGACGGGCCTGGAATCGGCCGCGTCTGCCGTTTGGCGTCGTGCAGCTGCCGGGCATGCAGCGGCCCTCCTGGCCCGCGTTTCGCGAGAGCCAGCGACGCCTCGCCGAGAGCCTGCCGGGGGTGGGCCTCGTCGTCACGCTCGACCTCGGCCTGCGGAGCGACGTCCATCCGCCCGACAAGCGGCCCATCGGCGAACGGCTGGCTCGCTGGGCGGCAGTCGAGGTCTACGGCCGAGAGGGAACCTCGACGGGGCCGGTTCCCGAGCGGGCCTTTTGCCGCGAGGGCTCAATTGTGGTCCGCTTCCGCGACACTCCCGGCGGGCTGGCCACCACCGACGGCAAGCCGCCAAGGCACTTCGCGGTTCGTCGCCGGGAGGGCGTGTTCCAGCCGGCCGACGCCACGATCGAGGGTGACTCGGTGCGGCTTGAAACAACCATGCCCGCGGCGGAAGTCGCCGTCGTCGGCTACGGCCAGGCGGGATTCCCCGAGCCACCGGTGAACCTCACCGACACAAGCGGCCTGCCGGCCACGCCCTTTCTGCTCGAGATCGATCAATCCCAAACGCGGTCGCCGGCCGAGCCACCGCCGCCGATCGCCGACCCGCCGTGATTCCGCATCAGCCCCGACGGCTCGCGACTCGCTTGCGGCGGGCCGGCTTGGCCTTGGGGGCCTTCCCTCCAGATGCCGCTGCCGGCTTTCGCGGCGAGCGGGCCAACCGCTTTGCCGAGGGCTTGCGGCCACGACGCGAGGGCCGCAGCTCGGCATCAACATTGCTCGACCCGCACATCGCCGGATCGGCGTCGTTTGCCTCGAGGTAGCCGAAGACCTCACGGCGACCGGTCTGCACGTGCTGCCGCACGATCTCCGCAGCCGAGTCGCCATCGCGGGCGGCGATCGCCCGGATCAGTCGCCTGTGGCTCCGCCAGGTGGTCACCGCCGCGGGCAGTGTGAGAAAACTCGGGATCCGTCGCTGCGGCGAGAAGCCGAAGGCCATCAGCTTCATGTCGGCGGCGATCTTGGAGAGCCAGCGGTTGCGGGCCGCTTCGAAGACGACCTCGTGGAACCGCTGCTCGTCGGCAAGCCAGTCGTCCATCATCGCCTGATCGGCATGCTTCTCTTTTGCAGCGGCGATCTGGCGGATGATGGCGAAGGATCGGCCGGCAAGGCCGCGGAGTTCGTCGATCTCCAGGGGCGTCGCGTAGAGGGCCGCCTGGGCCGCGGCGACCGGCTCGAGGGCCTCACGAACATCGTAGAGCTGGGCCAGATCCTGCCGGGTCATCCGTCGCACGAAGGCTCCCGCCCCGGGCACATGCTCGACAAGCCCTTCGCTCGCCAGCCGGGTGACCGCTTCGCGGACCGGCGTCATGCTCATCCCGATCGCGTCGGCCAACTTGCGGTTGACCAGTTGCATGCCCGGCTCGAGCTGGCCGTGCATCAGCATCCGTCGCAGCTCGTCATAGGCCTTCAGGCCGAGGGTTGCCATCATGGGCTGGGCCACCGGGGTGTTGCGTCAGGCAAAGACATGGAGCTCTTACCCTTGTTGGGTGGTGTAGTTCCCTTCGAGAGCCGGGTCAACCGCTGGCTGATCCGGCCCGCTCCGACAGCCATGCGGGCCACGCGGTGGCTTCTCAGCGGGCGTGTTATACCATACAACCCGCCGCCCCCCCTGCGACCCTACGGAGCCTTCCCATGACCCCCACGGACTTTCGCGTGCGCCATGCCCTTGTCGTTGCCGCGGCCGTGCTCGCCGCGGCCTCACAGCCATCGGCCGAGGCCTGCACCGGCATCCGCCTGAAAAACAGCGACGGCTCATTCGTACACGGCCGCACCGTCGAGTTCGGCATCCCGATCGAAATGGATATCGCGTACGTCCCGGCCGGCCAGTCCTTCACCGGCACGACGCCGCTGGGAGCAGGGCTGGCCTGGGAGGCGAAGCATGCGGCCATCGGGCTGGTCTGCTTCGGCAACCCGGGAATCATGGACGGCCTCAACGATCAGGGCCTGGCCGCGGCCGCCTTCTACTTCCCAACCTTTGCCAGTTATGCAGAGACCACCGAGGAAAACCGAGCTCGCTCACTCTCGCCGGTCGACTTTTCAAATTGGATTCTCACGAACTTCGCCGACGTCGCCGAACTGCGGGCGGCGATCGAGGCCGATACCGTGGTGGTGGCGCCCACGATCGTGCCGGGATGGCCGGCGGAGCCACAGCCCTTTCACTGGGTGGTGTACGACGCCGCCGGC
>Ga0180435_10006221_pt1 | contig 11437 bp, 10 predicted proteins | sample SS_ome_3_FD_132467 | JGI IMG/M metagenome (GOLD analysis project Ga0180435, IMG submission 132467) | Hypersaline lake sediment archaeal communities from the Salton Sea, California, USA - SS_3_S_1 metaG | ecosystem: Environmental > Aquatic > Non-marine Saline and Alkaline > Hypersaline >...
ACACTCAACTGAAAGCTTGACACAAGGCTTCAAACCATTTAATTCATCATACATATACCGGATTACAGATAGACGCCATTCCCGACATCGGAGGAGAACCATGACCGCAGACGATATTAAGCGAGTATTGATAATCGGATCAGGAAATATGGGCCAGCAAATTGGATTTCTGTGCGCAACCAACGGCTTTGAAACTGTTTTATTCGACACAAACCCCGACGTTCTATCCGAGGCTGTGTCCCGCACATTAAAGCTCAGTAAACGCTATATCGCAGATGGTCGCATGACAGAAGAAGAGGCGGAAGCCGCCCTTGACAGAATATCCGTCACAAACACACCTGAAGAAGCGGCAAAAGGCGTCGACCTGATCAGTGAATCCGTGCCGGAAAACCCGGAGTTGAAAGGAAACGTGTTTGGTATGTTCAACAACTTGTGTCCCAAGCACACGATTTTCACAACCAACACGTCCACACTGGTCCCATCCATGTTCGCAGACGCCACCGGCAGGCCGGATAAATTTGCAGCTCTCCATTTTCATGACGTTCGCATCACCAATATTGTCGATATTATGCCGCATCCCGGCACCTCAAATAAAACCATCAAAATCATAAAGGATTTTACAAAAAAGATAGGCCAACTGGCGATTGTCCTCCAGAAAGAAAACAATGGATACGTGTTCAACAATATGTTTTCAAGTCTTTGTGCCGCCGCCCTGACCATGGCGGAAAAGGAAGTCGCCTCGATTGAAGATATTGACCGATCATGGATGGGTATTATGCATACCCTTGTCGGTCCTTTTGGAATAATGGACCAAATCGGTTTAAAAACCATTCATACCGTTACCGACTACTGGGCACAGAAAAAAAATGACCCCCAGGGCAAAGCCAATGCCGCTTTTGTAAAGCAAATGATTGACAAAGGGTATCTTGGTGCGCAAACAAAGAGAGGATTTTATACTTACCCCGACCCTGCGTACCTTCAACCCGGCTTTCTGAAAGGCCAAACAGATAAGCCATAAATTAAAGGAAAAAGGCAATGTCCCTAACTCTTTACTGGCTCCAATGCGGCGGATGCGGGGGAGACACCTGGTCATTGTTCAGCAAAGAATCGCCCGATATAGTTGAGCTGTTCGCATCACTTGATATTGAACTCCTTTGGCACCCATCCATCTCCCGGATGACTAATAGCGACCATGACCAATTAAAAAAGGATTTGATCGCCGGAACCCAAAAACTGGATATCCTTTGCATTGAAGGTGCCATTATCCGCGGACCAGGGGGGACAGGGATGTATGATTCGGTTTTAGGGAACCCCAAAAAAAACCTGGTTGCCTCCCTGGCCTCGCAAGCCGATTATATCCTTTCCGTCGGAACATGCGCCAGCTTTGGCGGCATTGGGGCGGACGGCGTCATTGAGGCCACCGGTATGCAGTTCTTGAAATGGGATAAGGGGGGATTCATGGGTGAGGAGTTCAGGACCCAAAAGGGGCTTCCGGTAATCAATCTGCCGGGATGCCCCTGCCATTGCGACGTGATTGCCGGCGCCCTGTCTGCCATTGTATTGGACATGCCGCTTGAACTGAATGTATATAATGCTCCCCTTGAATGGTATAATGTTATGGTTCACCAGGGCTGTACAAGAAACGAGTACCATGAATTCAGGGTCGAGGAAAAAGTGTTCGGTGAAAAGGGGTGCCTTTTTTTCTACCTGGGATGCCATGGCCCCCTTGTTCTGGGACCATGCAACAAGCTTCTATGGAATCGACGATCATCAAAAACCAGGGTGGGTGTGCCGTGTTTTGGCTGCACCCGTCCGGATTTCCCCCAGCATTATCCGTTTTTTGAAACCCAGAATATAGAAGGCATACCCACCGAGCTGCCGGATGGCGTCAGCCGGGCCCACTATCTCGCCTACAAGGGCATGGCGGCGGCGGCCGCGCCAAAGCGCTTGAAAACAAGGAAAACCGGAATTTGACCGGGAGTTTTACATGACGACAAAAAAAAGAATCCAGATTTATCCGCTGAACCGGGTTGAGGGTGACCTTGAGATTTTTTTAGAGGTTGAGGATAACATTGTCCGCGATGCCTGGAGTGCCGGCACCATGTATCGGGGGATTGAAAATATAATGGTCGGCCGGGGGCCCCTTGATGGGCTTGTCATCACTCCGAGAATCTGCGGAATATGCACCAACTCGCATCTAAGTGCGGCCGCAAAAGCGCTTGATATGGTATTTAATGCCTCTGTCCCTGACAATGCAAAGCGGGTAAGAAATATCGCCACGATTGTCGAACAGCTTCAAAATGACATGAGGCAATCGTTCCTGCTTTTTATGCCCGATTTTACAAATAAAAAATACAAAGACCACGATCTTTACGAAGAGGCGGTCAAACGTTACGAACCCCTTAAGGGTAAAACAGCCATTCAAACAATTACTGAAACAAAGCGGTTGCTGGAAATTATCGCCATGCTTGGCGGACAATGGCCGCACTCTTCATTCATTGTGCCGGGAGGAGTCCTGTCCATTGCAAGCAAAAGTGAAATAATGCAGTGCCGTCTTCTTCTCGGTTCGTTCCGCACATGGTACGAGACCTATGTTCTCGGTTGCAGCATGGACACCTTTAATGAAATAAAAACCAAAGGCGACCTCTATAGCTGGCTGGACGAGTCAGAGTCCCACCAAAAAAGTGAAATCGGCTTTTTCCTCCGTATCACCGGCGCCTACCGGATGGACAAGTTGGGGTGCGGCCATGATACCTTTATCAGCTTCGGGTCTCTTGATATGCCGGAAGACACCGATCTTTCACCGGTTAAAAAAGGGGTGTTGTTTTTCCCTGCAGGGTTTTCAAAAAAATTAACCATCAGCGAATTTAGCCAGGAAGATATAGTCGAAGACATCTCATCTTCATGGTTTGACAGCAGCGAGAAAGAATCCCATCCGTTCAACGGGCTGACTAACCCATATGCCACAGGAGGTGAAAAGCATAAATACACCTGGGCCAAGGCCCCAAGGTATAACGGGCATCCTGCTGAAACCGGCCCTTTAGCTGAAATGCTTATCTCTTCCAACCCGCTATTTACAGACCTGGTTAAAAAAGACGGCCCGAATCTAGTCAACAGACAGCTTGCAAGAATAGCCCGCCCGGCAACACTCATGCCCCTTATCGATACCTGGCTCAACGAACTGGCCATTTCAAATGACAACTTTTATAAAAGCTATCGAAAGGCCGAACAGGGCGAAGGATTTGGATTAATTCAGGCGCCCCGAGGGGCACTGGGCCACTGGGTGAAAATTAAAGACGGAAAAATCAATAAATACCAAATAATTACGCCATCAACATGGAACGCCTCCCCCAGGGACTCAAAGGGGGTGCGGGGGCCTTGGGAAGAAGCGCTGATAGGCACCCGGCTGCAGGATACCGACAACCCGGTTGAGGTGGATCATATCGTCCGCTCGTTTGACCCGTGCCTTGTGTGTACGGTCCATACCATTGATGGTCGAAAAAGGACTATAATCTAAACATGAGTCAAAACAGCTTCTCCACACCCCTGTCTTTAGACGCCATTTATATTCAGGCTCTGGCAGAAGAAAATAAAGCGCTCAGGGAAGAAATTCGCGTATCCAGGGAAGCGGCTGAAATTACGGCGAGCCTTGTGGTCAAGCAATTTGAGGAAACCGAAAAACTGCTGAACCGGTTTCAGGTTGCCAATGCCCAAAGACGGGCTGTCCTTGATTCCGCATCACAGGTCTCCATTATCGCCACGAGTATACTGGGCATCATTTCCGTATTTAATACAGGGGCTGTGAATCTTCTCGGGTACCCGGCTGAAGAGGTCATTGGGAAAGAAACACCCGAAAAATTTCATCTGGAATCCGAAATCGCCTCCCGGTGTAAAAAAATCACGGATATTGGAGGAAAAATCCACGACCCCCATGACCTTTTTGAATACGTGCTTCACGTGCAAAATGAACAAAGTGAATGGACGTATATTAAAAAGGACGGCACAAAACTGACGGTTAACATGTCAATCAATACATTGAGGGAGCGGGACGGTTCGGTCGCCGGTTTTCTCTTCATCGCAAACGATGTTACCGAAAAAAAGCGTTCTGAAAAAGCTCTAAAAGAAAGCGAACAGAAATACCGGCTGCTGATCAACAATCTTCCAAACATTATTTACAAAGGCTACGCGGAAGGGTCCCTGGATTTTATCGACAATAAAATAGAGGCCCTCACAGGCTATTCACGGCATGATTTCCTGACTAGAAAAATAAAATGGCATGATATCATTGTACCCGAGGACATGGACATAGCTGTCAACAGTTTCAGGAAAGCGCTTAAAACCGATAAATCCTATATCCGGGAATATCGAATCAAGGCTAAAAATGGTAATGTTATATGGATTGAAGAAGGCGGACAGATTGTTTGCGATGAAAACGGCAAAATTGAATTTATTACCGGCGCATTCCTGGATATTACCGAGCGTAAACTTGCCGAACAGAAACTTTATGAATCTGAAGATAAATACCGTTCACTTTTTGACAGTGGGCCCAATCCTATTTTTGTTGTCGACATGAAAACCCTGGAAGTGATCGATGCCAATCCAAGCGCTGAAGAGACATACGGGTATGAAAGCGGCGAGTTAATCGGAAAACTTTTTTACGAGTTTGGAGCAACCGAAGGCGAAAAGCCGAACCCCGTTTTTTTCCGGGACACTTCAGGATCAAAGGTCAGCGTCAACAAGCAGAAGGTGCGGCAGTATACCAAAGACAAAAAACCCTTTTTTATCAATTTTAATACATGCCCAACCATTTATAAAGGGAGGGAAGCGATTATCCTGGCGGCAACGGATATCACCGCAATGATGGAAAAGGATGCTCAATTAATTCAAGCCAGTAAAATGAAAACCCTGGGTGAAATGTCCGCGGGTATTGCCCATGAGTTGAATCAGCCGTTGAACACCATCAAAATAGGCAATGAGTTTATCAATACGCTGATAAGTAGCGGGAAGGAAATACCCACCGACCAGTTAAAGCAGGTGGTTGATGAGGTCATCAATCAGGTTGAAAGAGCCTCGGATATTATTACCCGCCTCAGGGCATTCGGGCGGAAGACCGATTTCAAAAAGGAAGCTGTCGATATCAATAATACCATAAGAGGGGTATTAAATATCATAGGCAGGCAGCTCGGCCTCCAAAATATTGACGTGATCAGCGACCTTGATGAATCGATTTCTTTGATTGTTGCTCACAATAATCGTCTGGAGCAAGTTCTGTTCAACCTGATAACCAACGCGCGCGATGCAATCAACCAAAAAGGCCCCTCCGGTCCCAGGCCCGACTCAAGGCAAATTCGAATCAAATCGTATGAGGCCAAGAACAGGGTTACGGTGTCGATCTCCGATACGGGTGCAGGAATGCCCAAGGGAACTATTAACAAGGTCTTTGATCCCTTTTTCACGACAAAAGAAGTGGGAAAGGGAATGGGGCTGGGCCTTTCCATCATTTATGGCATCATTAAGGACTACGGAGGGGAAATCGAGGTAAAAAGCAAGGAAGGCAAAGGTACGGTATTTACCTTTTCCTTTCCAAAAATATAAGAACGGGATCATCGGATTCCACGGGAGGAGAGTATGAGTGGAGCAACAACAGAAATCACCGGACCCGACAACCTGGTGGATATTTTCGAACAGGCTGTGGAACGATTCAAGGATAACAACCTCTTCGGGACGAAAAACAAGACGGGAACAGCTTATGACTGGGTAACCTATGGCGAGGTCGCAAAACGGGTGGATAATCTCAGGGCAGGCCTCGCTGCCATCGGTGTGGAGAAGGGTGATGGCGTCGGCATTATCGCAAACAACCGGACGGAATGGGCCATTGCAGCCTACGCCACCTATGGCCGGTGTGCCCGATTTATACCCATGTATGAAGCGGAGCTGACACGAATCATGAAATACATTACGGAGGATTCAGGGATTAAGGTTCTGTTTGTAGCCAGAGATGACATCCTTGAAAAGATAAAGACCTTTCCCGATGAGATAGAAAGCCTCGACACCATTTATGTGATTGAAGGTGACGGAGAAAACTCCATGGCGCATCTGGAGCGCATCGGCGAAAACAATCCGTCTCCCTCGGTGAAACCGGACAAAGATGACATTGCCGGCTTGATTTATACTTCCGGGACCACCGGAAATCCAAAGGGCGTCCTGTTAAGTCATTATAACCTGGCGAGCAACGCACTGGCAGCATCCGCCTGCCTGCCCGACACCATCGGTGCCGGAGACAGATCTCTTTCCTTTCTGCCGTGGGCCCATTCATTCGGCCAAACTGCCGAACTCCATATGCTGATTCATTTCGGGGGACAAACCGGCTTTGCAGAGAGTCCGCAGACCATTGTTGATGACCTGGCGCTGGTTGAACCGACCCTGCTGATTGCCGTACCCAGAGTGTTCAACAAAGTGTATACCGGTCTTCACGACAAAATGGAAAAAGACGGCGGACCGGCGAAGTTTCTTTTTGACATGGGGCTTCAAGCCGCCGAAAAAAAACGGGCCGGCGGAGGCGATGCGGGATTTTTAAACAACGTGAAGTTTGCCATCGCCGACAAATTAGTATACAGCAAAGTCCGAGAAAAATTCGGCGGCCGAATGAAAATGGCTCTCAGTTCAAGCGCCGCACTCAATCCAAAAATAGCTGAGTTCTTCCATGATATCGGGATACCTGTATATGAAGCCTGGGGCATGACGGAGCTTTCTCCGGCTCACACAGTCAATACACCCGCCCACAACAAACCCGGAAGCGTCGGCCGGCCGATTCCCGGATCTTCGGTAAAAATTGACAGATCGGCCGCCGCCGAAGGCGGCAAGGAAGGTGAAGTGATCGCCTACGGGCCCAACGTAATGGTTGGATACCACAATCTTCCCGAAGCGACAAAAGAGGTTTTGCGTGACGATGGCGGCTTGCACACCGGCGATCTCGGCTGGGTGGATGAGGATGGCTATTTGTACATTACCGGCAGAATTAAAGAGCAGTACAAACTTGAAAATGGCAAGTATGTGTTCCCAGTGGCAATCGAAGAGGCTATAAAACTCAGCATGTTTATCGAAAATGCCATGGTCTATGGCGCCAACAAACCGTTCAATGTGGCTGTTATTGTTCCGGACTGGCTGGTGGTCAAGCCCTGGGCAAAAGAACAGGGAATAACCACAACTAATGCGGAGGAGCTCATAGCCGAACAAAAAATCATTGACCTGATGGAATCTGAAGTGAAAAATGCCTGCAGGGAATTTGCCTCGTATGAGGTGCCCAAGAAAATCGCTCTTCTTCCCAATGCATTTACACCTGAAAACGGAATATTAACCCCCACCTTGAAACTCAAACGACGGGAAGTTCACGGCCGCTTTGGCAACAGCATTGAAACACTTTACGAGGAGTAAACCGATCTGTGCGGCATAATTCCGGCAAACCGATGAAAAAAGGCCGATGCGGGGATTTCCCTGCATCGGCCTTTATGTCTGAATATGGCGGAGAGAGAGGGATTCGAACCCTCGAACCAGGTTTCCCCGATTACTCGCTTAGCAGGCGAGCGCCTTCAGCCGGCTCGGCCATCTCTCCGAATAGAATGGCGGAGGGAGTAGGATTCGAACCCACGGAGCTTTGACACTCAACGGTTTTCAAGACCGCCGCCTTCAACCACTCGGCCATCCCTCCATCCCAAAGTCTCGTTTTATAACATTCACCCGTTTTGAGGTCAATATTTTTATTGGCGCCATTGACTTTAATTTATTGACATAAGAAGATTTACGTTTATTATTACCGATGAACTTGATGGTGTCATGGAAAGTACCAATCCCATCATTCCGGCAAACGTCAGAGTCCAGAACCTACTGAAATAACTGGACAGGGATAGACCAGGCTGCACATCCGGCCACCGCGGGAATGGCATGAAGCGGATTTTTCGACTTTTTTCGTGATTGTCAAACTTTAATACTATATAGACCAAACCGGTTTGCCGGTCACAGGAGGAACTATGAGACAGAAATATTTAATTATACCCGATAAAGACAGCTTTACAATAAAAGAGTCATCTGAACTGGATAAAGGCGTGTTTCAGCAGGTAGGCGAAGTCACATATGACAACGGTATTGTTAAAATCGTAAAGGAGGGGAATATAAAAGAGCTGGCCGGTGCCTTGAGATCCCCTTCATTCTACCCGGCAAATGATTGTGCCACAAAACTGGCAGAAGCAGTGGTGACGATCTATAAATCGGCCAACTATGACCCCGTGGAAGTCCCCTTCAGTGATATTGATCAGTTGGCCAGTGGCGAAATGAAGCTCAATGATGATAATGATACGTCGGTTGCCATTGATGAGCTTCTCGATGACAGCGATGATGAGGACCTTGATGGAGATGACCTTTTAAAAGATGATGATATTAAAGATCTTTCATCAACCATTAAAATAGCCGACGAAGATGATCTGGTGGACGACGACGACACCTAACCATTTAATGGTGCTCATGGTGCGCCTTGCCCATTGGGTGCCGATGGTAATGGCTGTGAAGATTCTCAGACGGGCCGTCATAGAACAGGTTACCGTCTTTCATTTTAAAAATATCTGTTGTTGTCCGGGCAAGAAAACCATATTCATGGGATACGATCATGTAGCTGATATCCAAACCGTTTAAAATAGTCATTATCCTAAGGATGGTGTCTTCATCCAGACCGGTTGTCGGTTCATCCAGGAACAAAACCTTAGGCTTCATTACCAGAATGGTGGCAAGTGCCACCATTTTTTTTTCTCCACCGGACAATCTATGCGTCACCCTGCCCTCGAATCCATTTAAATTAAGTTCCGACAGTATGTTATATGACATCTCCTTTGCTTCTTCAGGTGATTTACCCAGGTTCAGAGGCCCGAACGCCACATCCTCGAGAACCGTGGGGCAAAAAAGCTGGTCATCGGCATTTTGAAACAGAAAACCGATGCCCTGCCTTGCTCTGCGGAACCCTTTTTCCGTCTCCACGGTTTCCCCGAATAACCTGATGGTCCCGGCATCGGGTCGAAGAAGACCCATCAGTATATGCAGCATGGTTGTTTTGCCGCTGCCGTTATGACCGATGACACCGATCTTATCCCCTTCGGAAAGCCTGAATGTCATGTCCTGGAACACCCTCCTGCCTTCCGGGTATGAAAAACATATTTTGTCAAGTTCCACTATTGGATTATGTTTTTCCATTCCATAATCTCCAAAAGGGTTGTTAAAGCGATCATAAATATGACCCACACTGCGTCGATTCTCTTAAATGAAAATTCGTGCAGACTGAAAAAAGTACCTGAAAAGCCGCGGCATATCATAGCCTGGTGCACCCGTTCCGCCCGAACCGAAGCGCGGACAAACAGCATCCCGATTAAATACGCATAGGTTTTATACGAATGAATATTGGTTCCGGAACGGAAACCACGAATTTTGACCGCTGTCCGGAGTCGTTGGTATTCATCCTCTATCACGAAAAGATACCGGTAGGTCATCAGGAGCAGATGGACAAGTTTATCCGGAAGCCGCAGACTGTTTAAAGCGCACCCCAGAGTAGCAATCGTCATTGTTGCGATCAGTACCATAAAAACCAGCAGGATAGCGATTGACTTCAATGTGATCTTGGCTGACAGAAGCACGCCCGGGAGGGTCATTGTAAGCGGCCCGATAACATAAAGCCCCTCCCCTTCAAAGGTGAGGGGTAAAACCGCCCATATAAGTATTAAAAACCATAAAACAACAGCCAATCGCCTGCCGACCTCACGCAGATTAAGGCGGGCAAGACAAACGAGAATTAATGAGACGGCAAGGGCTGTCAGCAATACAGGAAACCGGTTTGAGAGCGCCACCGCAAGAGAATATACAACTGCAGAAACAATCCGCACCCTAGGATCAATGCGGTGAATCCATGAATTTCCAATGGCAAAGGGTTCCTTAATCATGGCTGTAAGGCATCACTCTTTCTTCTTTCGATAATTAAAATACGCGCCGACTCCGACAAGGCCGAAAATATAACCGATGCCGCCAAAGATATCGGAGACGCTTGGGCCATGATCAGGATCCAACGATTTATTGAGCTTGTTTATAATAGGTTTGAGTTTTTTATCCAATGTTTTTTCCACAACATCTTGGACGTCTTCCGAAGTGAGACAGGGTGATGTGACTGTGGTTTCGTCGGGCATGGATTCAGGTTCGTTTACCGTGTCGGGCGGTGTTGCCTTAATGTCTTGAGAGGCGGGATTTTGTGAATTTCCTGAATTCTCTTCCTCAAATTCATCGACGGAAATCGTCCACTCGCCTTTATGGCCCATTCCGGCCACAAGCACGATGTTCATCTCGGTTTTTTTGGGCGCTTTGAATGAAAATTCACCGTTCTCATCTGTTTTTCCCTCAAGAAGCTTACGGCCTTGGCTGTCAAAAACTTCTATAGGCGCGTTCTTGGCTTTTCTTCCGCCACTGAACTTGCTTTCCGTATAAACCGTGTCGCCTTCGACCCAGGCAAATACGGTGACCCTGTGGGCAAAAGCGTATTCAGTCATAATAATTAAAAACAATAATGCATAAACAAGGCCGCCAAGCATCGTCTTACAGTTGAATTTCTTCATATTATTATTCCTTTGGCATATGGAATACTGTCTTTTTTTTTATATGGTTCATGCGAGATAGCCGGGTAATATTACGGGATGAACCTTTTTTAAAAAAGCAATGCAAAAAGCAGTGACAATCCCCTCGATGACCATTACCGGAAGGTTCGATATGATCACTAACATCGACACTTCCCAAAAATTTTCTTCTGTAAAAACCAGTGACATTGCCAGCAAAACTGCTGCGAAAAAAACCGACAGAAAGCCGGCGAAAAAAGACGCGACTATTGCAATGGAATGATTCTTTTTTATTAAGGGACCCAATAAAAGATAACAAAGAACTGCCGGCAGCGCCATGTTGACCGTATTAACTCCCAAGACTGTTATTCCTCCGAATTGAAAAAACAACGACTGAAGCGTCAACGCAACCAGGATGGCGGGAAATGCCGTCCACCCGAGCAAAAGGCCGACAATGCCGTTTAGAACCAGATGAACACTTGAAGGGCCGATATTAAAATGAATGAGCGAGGCTATAAAAAAAGCAGACGAAAGGATACCGACCTGTGCAATCCGGTCATAATCCATATGTTTAAGACCGACCGCAGTTCCTGCGGCGGCAAGCGCCCCCCCGGTTAAAAGAACAGGTCCCGACAAAACACCTTCTGATATATGCATGGAAACTCCTTACTGCGGTCATCCGTCATCGGCAACTCCGGGAGAGGAATAACACATGAACCCGCCAATGACAAATGACCTATGACCATTACATACGCTTTTATTTCATTTGCCAGTCCTGAAATTCCACCCAGATGACGGCG
>Ga0180435_10006222_pt1 | contig 11437 bp, 8 predicted proteins | sample SS_ome_3_FD_132467 | JGI IMG/M metagenome (GOLD analysis project Ga0180435, IMG submission 132467) | Hypersaline lake sediment archaeal communities from the Salton Sea, California, USA - SS_3_S_1 metaG | ecosystem: Environmental > Aquatic > Non-marine Saline and Alkaline > Hypersaline > Sediment...
AATATCGCCGTCAGAGGTGTGATAACCGTCATTTAGATAATCGTATCCTTCGGGTGACGGGCAATACATGACCTCGTGCCGCAACGCCTTGGTCTTGATGTTACATCCTTCATAAACGCCTTCAGCCATTTGATTGATCTTAAAGGAATGAGGGCCAGCCGCATTGACGACCACCGGTGAATCGATTTGAGTCCCGTCCTTGAGCGTTACACCCAATACCTGATTGTCTTTGCTGCGAACACCGACGACTTCGGCATTAAACAAGAACTCACCGCCTTTGGATTCAGTCGCCCGCATAATATTATGGGTGGACAATTCCGGGTCATTCACATAACCGCCTTCGGGACAAAACAGCCCACCTTCAATCATTTTAGTCGGCTCGTCAAAAAACTGGGGATCCTCGGGGCGCCTTACAGGCCAGAACTCGTGTAAATCATATACCGGGACCATTTCATTGATTTTTGCATTGTCCCATTCTTCATAGACGACGCCAACAGCATCGTAGTGCTTTTTGACTTTGCGCCAGTCGTGCCCCTGGGATTTAAGCAGAAGGTTTCCGGTATTCATAAATTTAGCTAAACCTTTCTCGTCTTTTACGTGTCCAAGATAATTCTCCCAGTCCAGCCAGTATTTGAAACCCTCGTAAGCCAAGGCCACACCATCCTCGGTCGAATAGCTGGCCCGGACGATAGCACAGGATGCGGCGGTGGAACCCGAACCGGCATCGGGCAACTTATCAATGTTCAAGGTTTTATAGCCCATACTGCATAGTTCATAAGCGATGGGGCTGCCGATAATACCCGCTCCGATAATAATGGCATCGTATTTCATATCCATGGTAAACCCTCCTCATTTATTTAAATTTCATACGTATCTGTTTTTTTGTAAAAAACGTCTAATGCATTTGAAGCCATTTGTAATACCCCAATTGAGCGAAAACGCTCAATTGAAGCAGTCAGCATTCAGCTATCGGCACTCAGCTTAAGGTCTTTTGATTGGACATTTATAAAATTGATATAGAAGACATAACAAATTTATGTTCAAAATTCCCAGGCTGAAGGCTGACCGCTGATCGCTGAGGGCTCCCTAATTGAGTTTTGACTCAATTAGGGTAATACATAGACGAATTTCTCTTATCGATTGTCACTGTTCAGTTTTTTCTCCTGAATGTGTGTTTCGCTAACCCGAAAACTCATTAAGCCAGTTGGTTATAGCGGTCTCACCAGCGGGGCACAGTCCAAATTCTTCTCCTGCTTTTAAAATCCCTTCCACCATAGACTCTCCGTAGCCCCTGGAACAAGTGAAAAGAACGACGATATGCTCATCACTTTTTTCCAGGCATACGATCTGGCAGGGGACATGTAAGATCGGACCTTGAAGCAAGAATGGCGTTTTTCGTTCAGGGGAAATAAAATCCAGAGCACTTATTTTTTCAATAATCGAAAACACCTCTTTTCCCATAAGCGCTAAAAGCATAGTGGCGTCTGTTGTCTCCGTATATGCGGATTCCCCCGGAACTGATGGGCTTGTTTCGCACAGGTGCCAACAAGCCGCCTGAGTTCGATTCATGCGGTTGATGAGAATGTTGTTTTGAAACACACACTGTCCCGGGGTTTGTGGTATGGTCACGCCCCAGGGTTGAAATTGCGTTAGATCGGTATCTTGCAGATCCCATTTGGCACTATGGCTTAAATCGATCAAATACGGACCCTTACCCTCTTCTTCATATTCTAAAACAACTTTCCATCCATCCCGTTGTTCTGAGTGGGCCGGCCTCCCTTTGAATGATATGGGAGAGCGTCGAAGAATCTCTGTCATCATTTCCACCTCACATCCTTAACCGTTTCCCTTCGGGGTCATAAAAGGGTGTTGGCACCACTGTCGCATAAAGGCGCGCATCACCACTGCCGTCGCCAAAAATTTCCAATCGGGTTCCCTTCTCGGCAAGCTGAGACTCCACCAGTGCCAACCCCACGGATTCTTTCAGCGTGAAGCTCTTTCGTGCGGTGCAAACGAAACCTCGAATTTCATTGTCTACAATGAGGGAGCCATCTTCAGGGCAACTGGAGGCGTCTTCCATTCGAATCCCGATGAGTTTGAGACGCCCCTCCTGATGTTCGGTTTGTTTCAGTGCAACGGCTCCAACCGCCTTTGCTTCTGGCTTCTCGCGAAACCACAGAAACCCCAACCCAAGGTCGTGCAATGTGGTACGGATCTCGGATTCTTGTCCAATGATGACGTGTCCTTTTTCCATTCGAAGCGCACTTTGGGCCTCCAGTCCGAAAGCGCAAATTCCAAACTCCTTGCCCGCATCCATTAACAGGTCCCAAACTGCCTGTGTCAATGAGGCAGGCATGTGAATTTCGAAGGAAAGCTCTCCGACGAATCCAAGTCGCATGACCCGGACCGGGAGTGTTTCAGCGATGGTGAAACTGCGATAGCCCATGAACGGAAATGCGTCATTAGAAATGTCCGCATCGGTGAGCTTCTGGAGGACCTGTCGCGCGTTGGGGCCGGCCATGTTAATAGCACCGAACGCATCCGTAAGATTGACTAGATGAAATTGCCACCCGTCGTACCGCGTGTGATATCGAAACCATTCGACGGTGGCACCCGCTCGGGCAGTAGAAGCCGTGAAATAGTAATCGTTATCACCAACCTTTGCAATCACGCCATCATCGATGAGATTCCCGTCGTCGTTACACATGGCCGAGTATTTGACTTTTCCCTCCGGAATTTTTGACATGTCTCCCACATAAACCCGTTGAAGCGCCTTTAACGCGTCAGGTCCAAAAAGACGAAATTTGCCCAGAGTGGAAACATCGATCAGGCCCACGTTGTTGCGCACATTTTCGATTTCTGAACGACATTTAAAATCCTTGGAGAAATATCGGGCTCGTCTCCATACGCCAATTCGCCGGAAAATAGCGCCCGCCTTTTTCTGGGAGTCGTGCAACGGTGATCGTTTAACCATATCATGGTTGGTTCCAGCGTATGTTGCCATAAACGTTGGAACGAGGGGCGCGCGTATTTTAGAAGGAAGGGCCGGTCCGGACGACTCAGCATGATACTGCGAAATAACAAGCGGCAGGTTGTGTCCGGGGATACCCCCCTGACCCGGACCTGTGCCAGCTGCAGTAAAGCGCTTCGAGAGCTCAACTGCATCAAATCCCATGTCGCACCCCTGGTAGATGTTTTTGATAGTGGTATCTTCATCAAAACAGATAAAACTCTTTTTCCCTTTAACCGGGGCCATCACTAATTTGGACCCTCTCACCGGACCCGGCAGTTCCTTCATTTTTTCCTGAGCATCTTTCAAAAGGGTTTTGACGGGTGCACCGCAATTCGCTGCCGCGGACAGTCCAGCCAGTCGACCCGAGGCCTCAATAGAAAAAGGGTCGTGAAGGCCTAACATGCGTCCGGCTGCGTGAACCTTTGGCGGTAACTGCGTTGGCAGATAGAAGCCGGTATGGAGATCAAAGCTCATCTTAGCTTGAACCAGCGAAAGCGGGCCAGAAACAGGTGTAAACCCCGCCGAAGCCACCAGAACGTCACAATCAAACTCTCGATGTCTCGTTCCTTCGGTTGTGCTCAATGTCACTTTTCTGACGCTTTTGTTTCCATGGGCTTTGGATGCGATCCAGCCCCTCAGGAAAGGGATTTTTCTCTCTGCAAGACCTTCCACTAACCGGGGGTCCTGACCATCCTGTCGAGAGTCGGCTACAGCAAGAACGGAAAGACCTAAATCCGAAAGATCGATCGCCGCCTCCAGACCCAGATCGTGACCGATGCTGAAGACGGCATGCTCGCCGGGCAGCAGTCCGTAGGTTCGGCTTAACCGGTGGGCACAGCCAACCTGCATGACACCTGGCCGTTCGTTGTTCTCAAAAATGAGTGGACGTTCGATACATCCTGTGACAACCACAACGCTTTCAGCTCGGATTTCGACATAACGCTCCCCAAAAGCATCGCCTTTCCCACCGACTTGAAACGCGGTCACGAGGGTGTTGTTGTAGGCGCCGATCATGTGAGTGTGAGCAAAAACACGAATATTGGAAGTCTCTTCAACTTTTTTAGCAAGTTCTCTGGCTCGCTTGTATAGAGGGATGCCCTCGGCATATTCTGTAGCCCGGTAGTCAAAGGAGCCTCCCAGCCATGGACGAGATTCCATCAGGACAACGCGGAGTCCTTGTTCAGCTGCAGCCAATGCCGCCGACAAGCCGGCAGGACCGCCTCCGATCACACACACATCCCCATTTGGGTATACCTCATCATAGTTATCGTCAGGGGCAAACGAGGGCTTGAGAACTCCAGATCCGGCCATTTTGCGGATCTGTTTCAGACAGAAAGGCCAGAGTTTGTAAGGCTTGTGCATCCAGCGATAATAGAACCCGGCAGGCATGGCCCAATCCATCCGGTCCAAGAAGCCCAGCAGATCCCGTTCAGGGCTCCCCCACACATTTTGTGGCTTCACAACCATGCCGTCTCTGAGCAGTGTTTTCTCGCTGCGGACATTGGGAACGCCGTCAATCTCTAGGCTCGTATTGCTGCATTCTCCATCAAGGCTGTATAACCCTCGCGGACGATGGTATTTAATGCTTCTCGCAAATATGCGGACGCCGTTTGAAAAGAGCGCCGTCGCTACCGTGTCTCCTGCCATCCCGCGGTATTGTTTGCCCCTGTAAGTGAAAGAAAGGAATTCTGCTGGACTGATTCGCAGGGTGGGCAGGTGATTGAGCCTATTCATCATTTCCCCTCCGGTTCATCCGTTTCGAGATTTGTTAAAGTATTTCTGTAGATCGTGAACCAAACGCCGCATCCATCCCGGTGATACCACCATTCTTTTTGAACCCCACCTGTATTCGGACGCATATGAACATATTCACACCAACCTTCCGGGTTCAATCCCTTCTCATCAGGTCTCGGCCCGCGCTCCACTTCACCAAACTTGAATTCGTATGCGTTTCGCTTTCCGCAAATGGGGCAGGTAATGGTAAATGACATACTTTCTCCTTTCCTAATTATATGACCCGTAGTTGCTGGGGGTGGCTGTTTCTCCCATCAAACGGTGTTGCTCAAAGCGACGCAGTGTGAAAGGTTTTAGGATTTCGGGGCATTGGCCGGAGGCTATGAATTCTGCCATATACTTACCCGTCACGGGAGCTGACTTGAAACCGAAATACCCCCATCCGCAATCAAAATAGTAGCCTTCTATAGGATCATTACCATCCACGATTGGCGCCATGTCCGGTGCCATATCGGCCAGGCCGGCCCAATGCCGCATGAATCTGAGACCCTTGAAACAGGGCAGCATATCCGTCAATGCCTCTGCCTGATGCTTGATATAGTGGGCCGTCGTTTGTGTGGTGTAGTTCGGCCAGGGGTCCATATGCGCACCTGTGGCAATTTCCCCTTTAAGCGTTTGATTCGCATATACGTGGTAGGCACCGGATGAAACGACGTGGTTCAGTATAGGTTTCAAGGGTTCCGATACCATGGCCTGGATAGTGAGAACGTTGATGGGAAGGGGAATGCCCAGCATTTCGTAAGAAAGACGCGCAGAGTATCCACCTGCTGCTAATAGAACCCGTGATGTGTTGATCGTCCCTTTTTCCGTTTCAACAGAAGCGACTTTTCCGTTTTCAATACCGATCCCAAGTACTTCAGTTCCTTGGTGGATATGAACCCCGCGTTTTGAAGCGCCCTTTGCTAAGCCCCAGACCACTGCATCGTGTCTAAGGATTCCACCAGGAGGATGGTACATGGCACCCAGAATAGGATATTTGGGCCGATCCGAGATATCTAAAAGGGGACATATGTCCTTTAACTGTTTTTCATCAAGCAGTTCGCTTTTGATCCCGTAAAATTGTGCTGAGGCCACCTGCAAACGAAGGGCATTCATTGCAGCTTCACTGTGCGCCAGATTCAGGTTTCCACAGTTGAAAAACATGAGGTTAAAATCCAGTTCATCTGTCAGTTTTGGCCAGAGTTTCAACCCTTCGTCGTATAGGGGAAGGTTTTCTTTTGTCCGCTGATTTGCGCGGACAATGGCTGTATTTCTACCCGACCCGCCGAAACCGATATAGCGTTTTTCTATCACCGCCACATCATTTATTCCGTGATTCCGAGCCAAAAAATAGGCAGCGGCCAATCCGTGCAAGCCACCCCCGATAATAACCACATCATAACTTGATTTGAGGGTCGGTTTCCCCCACAGACGTTTGTACTTTTTAAACATAGAATCTCCCCTCGCTCATCGAATACAAATAAACCCCAACGTTGCATAAATATTTGGTCCGAAAACGCTTCGCTCGGTCTATATCAGGCCATCAAGAAACGATTGCCCATTTTCAAAATCTCACCGTATGTTCGATACGCTTTCGTCCTTGAAAATGTTCGATCGCCCCTTGCTGACCCAATCTTTACCGTTTTGAACTCAAATTTTATGCAACGTTGGGGTAAAGTTTAGCAGAAGAATCGTTATAAGGTCAATAAAACACTGTAGAGATGCTAACGCATTTAATTGACACCTGGGAATAGCATGTTAAAATAAAATATAACAAGCGGATGACGAGGAAACTGATGCCGAATTACGCTTCAGAGGGGGGAGCATGATTGATTCGGGAGCTGTTGAACAGCGTCAAGTTTTTTTACGTGTGTTGAGCGATGATCAAATCTTGGAGATCCAGCGAGCAGCGTTCGACATCCTACAAAACGTAGGCGTTAAAATCCTGCACATGAATGCGCGCAAGATGCTGAAACAGGCCGGTGCTCAAATCAAGGACGAGCATGTCAGGGTCCCGGAGCACATCGTTCAGGAATGCCTTCGGACAGTTCCCAAAGGCTTTGTTCTTTACGACCGCGGCGGCCGAAGAGCCATGGAGGTGGAGGGACGCAAAAGCTATTACGGCACATCAACTGCGAGCCCCAACACCAAAGACGCGGTTACCGGGAAGATTCATCCCACTCGGGTCGCCGACATCGCCACCGGAGCCAAAGTAGCCGATGCATTGGAGCACATAGATTGGGTGATGCCCATGGGCTCTTCCCAGGATGTGCCGGCTCTGGCGGCTGACATTTATGAGTTCGAAGCAGTGGTGACCAACACAGTCAAACCGATGGTGTTTATCGGCTATTCACCACGCGGAACAGAGCTGGTTTTTGAGATGGCCGCCGAAGTTGCCGGCGGTCTGGATCAACTGCGAGCCAAGCCGTTTGCCGTTCTGTATCCAGAACCGATCTCGCCGTTGGTCCAGCCGGAAGACGTGGTGGATCGCATATTCATAGCGGCCGATCTCGGCATGCCCCAGATGCCGGGGCCAGCTGTTTCCCTTGGCGCCACCGGTCCCGTGACCGTAGCGGGTACGGTGGCGCTTTTGACAGCCGAGTCTCTCATGTGCCTCGTTTTGGCCCAGCTGCGCAATCCTGGCTGCCCGTGTTGCTTAGGCGCTAATGTCCAGGTGCTGGATATGTCCACCGGGCTTTTTGGCGTTGGATTTCCCGAAATCAGCCTGGGCATCTCTGCCCAGGCCGAGGTCGCGCAGGCCTTCGGGTTGCCCACTTGGGGCTATGCCGGCTGCACTGATGCAAAGGTGCTGGACGCCCAGGCGGGACTCGAGGCAGGCGTAACTGTGCTATCTCAGGGTCTTGCGGGTCTGAACCTGATTCACGATGTGGGCTATATGGATAATGCCATGGTGTGTTCCCCGGCCCAGCTCGTCCTGGGAAACGAAGCCATTGGATGGACCAAACGGTTTATCAGAGGTGTGCGAGTCAGCCCGCAAACCGTCGCCCGTGATATTATCGCTGCTGTCGGCCCGGGCGGCCACTTTCTGCAGGAAAATCATACCGTTCAACATTTTCGTGACGAGCTCTGGCGATCTAAACTGTTGACCCGCAAATCTTACTCAGCTTGGGAAAGGGATGGGGCCAAAGACATGGCACAACGGATTCAGGAAAAACTGCTAGATATTCTCGAAAACCACCGAGTCCAATCGTTACCTGATAAGACACTGCAGGCCCTTTCTGTTATCAGAGAAAAAGGCGAAAAAGAGTTGGCAAGGCTTGCGAAATGATAGGCCACCGATGCAGTGTTGGCTTTGGATGAAATAGGCCTCTTTGTACCGTTCGTGGTGGCATTCGGCATTAAATCGCTGACCGTTTGAGGGCTTCGATGAGGTCTTCGCTGCAAAAGATTCATGATGCATCCATGGTGATTCTGCAGGATGTTGGCATTCGCTTTCATCACGAGGAGGTATTGGACCTGTTGCGGGACCATGGCGTCCGTGTAGAGGGTCAAACCGCCTTTTTCTCAGAGAATCAGATCATGGACCGGCTTGCCATGGCACCGGCCAAATTTACCCTCCATGCCCGTAATCCAAAGCATTCTATCGTCATCGGTGGAGACATCACCCATTATGCCCCTGGATACGGTGCTGTTTTCGTTGGTCAGGGCAATGGCACTTATCGGCAAGCGCTTCTCCGAGATTATGTAAACCTTGGTAAGCTTATTCAATACAGCCCATATTTCAGAGTTAATGGCGGTATTCTCGTCCAACCCAGCGACATCCCCCATGAAGCGGCACCCCCCCTTTTACTTTACTGTACGGCCCTGCTGACGGATAAATGTCTGCTTGCTGCCGCGGGCGGACCCACAGCCACCGAAATGGTGATTGATTTGCTGGTCATTCTGGCGGGTGGGCGCAAAACACTTCACGCGAGACCTCAGGTGATCGTGCCGATTAATACCTTTAGCCCCCTTCAGATGGATTTCCATTCGCTGGAAATGCTGATGCAGTATGTCCGAAATGGTCAGCCGACTATGATTTCCCCTTGTGTGATGGCCGGGACTACCGGTCCGGTTACCTTGGCCGGTACAATCGCGCTGGCCAACGCAGAAGCGCTGGCTGGTATCGCATTGGCCCAGATGATCCGGCCAGGTGTGCCCGTGGTATACGGGTTTCAGTCCACTGCCGCCGACCTTAGAACCGGCGGCATTTGTATCGGCGGCCCTGAGCGATCATTGTGTATTGCTTATGGTGCTCGGCTTGCGCGTGCATATGGGTTGCCGAGCCGCGGCGGCGGTGCCGACAACGACGCCATCGATCTGTCCGGGCAGAGCGGCTACGAAAGCATGATGTCGATGCTGGTTACCCGTTTTGAGAAAATCAATTTTGTTCTGCACAGTATCGGCATGTCGGCCAGTTTTGCGGCGGTCTCCTATGAACAATTTATTTTCGGCCTCGAGATTCTGGGGATGATCGAGCGGTATAAGCGCGGTATCAGGATTAATCCGGAAACACTGGCACTTGATGTTATCAAGGAAGCCGGTATCGGGGGAGAGTTTCTGACCAAAAGGCATACAATCAGACATATGCGCAAGGAACTCCATGTCCCTCTGATCAGCCACCGGTTTCGGATTGGGCTTGCATACGACGACCAGATGATGAAACAGGATATCCAGCTCAAATTACAACGAATGCTCGCTGAATATCAGCGACCGGATCTGTCAATCCATTCACTGGAACAAATGAGATTTTACTTAGCCGATCGAAAGATCAACACCCATGTCGTTGACCGCCTGCTGGAGTGAGGAGCCGTTTTTGCATGATTCGCAACGGATACCGGTCAGCATTAGATGAATGAACTACCCCGCCGCAGAGCAGCGGGGTAGTTGTAAAGGCAATGAAACGTCGCAAGCGGCGGGGAATTAACCCTTGTCCGCCGGTATTGTGGCGGACTCGTCCGCCTCTGGCGGATCAAAATCATCCAGGGGTCCAGCACCAAAAATATTGCTTTTTGCTATTCTCAGACCGATACCCATGCACAAATTGAAAGGATATGATCAGAACTTAGCACCCGATCTTCCTGATTTGACCATCTGTGGCAGAATGTCTCATAACGGGCGACGCTATGGCCATGGGGATGTCCTGAGTGATGTTTTACCGCATTTCAAACGTGTGCCCCATCTGCTCCACAATTTTTGCATCAAATGCATTCAGATCCGGGTCTGACCGGTATTGGCTCCGGGGACCTATTGGTCGGGTTTTCAGGGCAATAAAGCCTTGGCCAATTTAGTGGCTGATCCCGCATCCGGGGCATAACCGTCGGCACCGATTTCAGTTGCATACTCCTGAGTGACAGGGGCGCCGCCAACCATTATCTTGACTCGATCTCTAAAACCGCTTTTAATCACTGCATCGATGGTTTGTTGCATCATAGGCATGGTTGTAGTTAGAAGCGCCGAAAGACAGATCATATTCGCATTTCTATCAGTAATTTCTGACACAAATTGATCAGGGGAAATATCTACACCCAGGTTGTACACCTCAAATCCTGCACTCTCAAGCATCATGGCAACAAGGTTTTTCCCAATATCATGGAGATCTCCCTTTACCGTGCCGATGATTATCCTCCCCATGGCGCTCATATCTTCCTCTGCCAAAAGCGGTTTCAAAATGCTTACAGCAGCGCTCATGATTTTTGCCGCCATCAGAACCTCAGGGATAAACATATCTTCGTTTTCCATCTTTTCCCCGACGACATCCATCCCTGCAATAAGACCGTGATTCAAAATTTCCTTAGCTTTTATTCCTTCCTCTAAAGCATTCTGAACCAAATCCAGCACCTTCTTTTCATCGCATCCAACCAGGGCATCTGTGATCGCTTTTGAATTTAACATATATTTCTCCTTTGTTTTGTTAGAACAGGATATCTAATCCGCCGGAGGCGGACGAGTCCGCCACAATACCGGCGGACGAGTGTTAATTCCCCTCCGCTTGCGGCGTTTCATTGCCTTTATAGATACCTCGCTGCTCTGCGGCGGGGTAGTTCATTTTTTTCGCGGATAACCTGATCTATTTCTTTTGGAATATAGTATATCGCTTCTTCTGCAAGCAATGTTCCAACAAACTCCCTAGCCCTTGCAAATGCATCTTGAGAGTCTTTCTTTTCCCAGTTATCTCGGCTCGTTGCATCGGTCAACCCATTCCCATCAAAGGATTCTTGTCATATAGTTTTTAAGGTATGGGGTGACGTCATGAAACCGTCATAGGCTTTTTCTGGGATATTTGTCGGAATAAACGGTCTGACCAGAAAGCGGATATTATCCAGTTGATCCACCAGCCGCGTTAGTTGATACACGTCTTGAAGGGTGATTGATCTTGCTTTACCGGTCTCAAGATCGAGGATCTTTGCAGCTGCCCCTCCTGTGCCCAGATGAACGCGCTCTTTTGTAAGATTCAGATCATTTTTGCCATCCCTGTTGTACATTATGACCTGCTCGGGGGCTTTTGCTTCCTGCGCAATTACCAGATCCTTGGGGAAAATAACCCGGGATTGATCCCGATCTACGTTCACGCCTGACTTTTCAAGCAGGGTCAGGGTGTCATCAAGCCCGGATTAATAGGTGGAACCTGGTTTTCCCGGGATTTAAGGT
>Ga0180435_10006223_pt1 | contig 11436 bp, 16 predicted proteins | sample SS_ome_3_FD_132467 | JGI IMG/M metagenome (GOLD analysis project Ga0180435, IMG submission 132467) | Hypersaline lake sediment archaeal communities from the Salton Sea, California, USA - SS_3_S_1 metaG | ecosystem: Environmental > Aquatic > Non-marine Saline and Alkaline > Hypersaline >...
ACGCTGCTCGAATCGGAATTGTTCGGTTACGTGGCCGGAGCGTTCACCGACGCGCGGCGAGACAAACCGGGCCGGTTCGCCGTTGCCGATGGCGGGACGATCTTGCTCGATGAGATCGGAGACGTGTCTGCGGCCATGCAGGCGAAACTCCTGCGGATTCTCCAGGAACGGTGTTTCGAACCTCTTGGGTCGGTCAAGCCCGTGAAGGTGGATGTGCGGGTCATTGCGGCAACCAACCGGAACCTACATCAACTCGTTCGAGACGGCGAGTTTCGCGAGGACCTGTTTTACCGAGTCAATGTTGTGCGACTGGAAATCTCACCTCTTCGCGATCGGCGCGAAGACATCCCGCTGCTGGTCGAGCATTTCATCTCGAAATTCAACCGTCTACAGGGCAGACACATTGTTGGCGTGTCGGACGAAGTCACAGCGGTGTTGATAAGACATGAATTCGCCGGTAACGTCCGGGAATTGGAGAACATCATTGAACACGCCTTCGTCCTTTGTCGTGGACCGTTCATTGAACCCCAGCACCTGCCACCCGAGGTGTGTGGCGGCATGGAACTGGTGGCACGAGCCCGTAGCAGCGGACTCACGCTAAAGGGCCTAGAGGCGATGTACATTGCCGATGCGATTCGACGCCATGAAGGCAACCGGACGGCCGCCGCGAAGGAATTGGGGATCGACCCCAGCACGCTGTTCAGAAAAACCAAGGCATTGGGAATCGAATTGCCCGAGAAGGATGGCCGCAGCCACGCCACGTGACGCTCACCTGGCAAGCCGTCTCATAGGTCTGCGTTACCGCCGTCCACACGCCCGGCGGAAAACCGAGCTCTTGCGCCCGCACGAAGGCGGCTTTCGGCGTGGAAGCTCGATCGGTCATTTTGTGTACCGGAAAGAGCCGGCTCACATGCCAGCGCATGTCGTCTCGCCATTCGTCAATGATGAATTCCTCCAAGTTGCGCAACTCATGAGGATCGTCGTTAGTGCCGGAACATCTCGAACTGGCGCTTTCCGCGTGCGAGTGGAATCATGGGACACTTGCAGATCGCAATGGTAGGCACTGAGGACGTGCCGTACTTTGCAGCGATTGACGCGGGGTCAGTGCATTTTCACGACAGCCGTCGAACTTAAAGAGATCTGGTTTGATTGCGGGGCACCGCGATATCAGCACTGGCATGGAAATTGCCGCTGTCCCCCTGTCAAAGGTACGCAACTAAAAACCTTGAACGATTCGTCGCCCAATTGACTCGATTCGTCTCGGCAGCACCGGGGGCACCGTTTTTGGCAGATCGCGCAGTTGTTCTCGGCTATCCGACAGGAAAAAATCGAACATGGATTACTTCAGGCATCTTTCGCGGCGGCAGTATGTGTGGCTTGGCGTAACGCTCCTAGCGGCGGTGTTGGTGATTCTCGCCGGACGGTTCGTTAATCCGCAGCAAATACATAACGACCGGGTTGATTTCACAACTGACATGTCGATCAAAGAGATGGCCCCGCAACTGGACGTTACTGGCAAGGCGTTGGCTCGCGAGTTCGAGTTGCCGTTGGACGTTCCGAAAAAGCGACCGGTTCGTGACCTGGGCGTGAATCAGGCGCAGCTCGATCATGTGACGGCGCACCTACTCTCTCACCGGCCAAGTGTATTCAAGTACTTCGTCTTCGCCGCGATTGCGCTGTTGGCGCTAGTGTACCTCTTGCGACTCGGTCGGCCGGACAAGTCGGCTGGCCCTGGTCCAAACACACAACGTCTTCAGTACCCGCATGCCGTGTACGTTGGCGTACTTATCGTTGCCGTGGTCGTTTGCGGATTTCTGCTGGGAAAATCCCCCAATCCGATGGAGGGAGTCGTCAAGCTGTTCAAATCGATGGTCGGACTTTACCCGTCCGTGACGGAAAAGGTAGCAGCCTTCACATTCTTCGTCGCGCTGGCCATCGTCGGGAACAAGCTGGTGTGTGGGTGGGTCTGCCCCTTTGGCGCGTTGCAGGAGTTGATCTACAGTCTTCCTATCCTGAAGCAGTTGAAACGCTACAAACCGCCGTTTGCCGTGACGAATGCTGTCCGCGGCGGTCTATTCATTCTGATGTTGCTCCTGCTTTTCGGAATTCTCGGTCAGCGCCGCGGTTTCGTTCTGTATCACGCCGTGAACCCTTTCAACCTATTTGACCTGTCCTTCGAGATGGTCTCAATCGGCGTCACGATCGTGGTCGCGATCGTGCTGTCGCTTTTCGTGTACCGTCCCTTTTGCACGCTGATTTGCCCGTTTGGATTCGTCTCATGGGTTTTCGAGAGACTCAGTTTGGCGCGTGTCCGTATTGATCGCGATCGTTGCACTGCGTGCGGTGCGTGTACGACAACGTGCCCCACCCACGCCGCGGCCGACATTCTCAACGGAAAGCTTCTGCCTGCGGATTGTTTTAGCTGCACCCGATGCCTACGCGTGTGTCCTCACGACGCCATCCGTTACGGTCCGGTCTTTGTTCCGCTTTCGCCCTCAACAGCCGAAAACAAAACGGCCTCATAGACGTCGAGCATCAGCCAATCCACCGGAACTACCGACTTCCGTCTTCGACGTGGCATGCGCTGACCGATTCTGGTCTCGTTGACAGTGGTTTTGAGGAAGACGTGTGAGGAGATACGTGAACCGCTTCCCGAACGGACGAACCCACGAAGAAGAGGGCATTTCGTGGGCATTTTTGAATTGCAGCTTCATAGTCGGCTTGCGGATCGTATTTGTCATAGTCGATTCGTGGCAGGTTTCCATCCATCTCGATGGCCTCGACGTTGCGGGCACGTACCTTGCAACCGAGGCATCCCGTTTCGCAGACTGCCTTAACATCCGCTCCGAAGTCCTGATTCGAACAACCCACCACGAGCATACGGGCGGATTTGAAAGGCACCATAGAGATGATCCCCCGCGGGCACGCATCCACACAAGCCCGACAGCCGACGCACTTGGTGTAATCGACGGTGGCCAAACCATGCACGACCCGGATCGCATTGAAAGGACAGGCGCGGACGCAATCGCCTAGTCCCAGGCAACCGAAAGTACATCCTTGGACATCAGCCACGAGATTTGCTGCCGCGCACGTTTGTTCGCCGCGATACTCTGTACGTTGAAGCCGTTGGTTCTCGTCGGCCATGCAATGCACGACTGCCCGAGACGGCGAAGTATCGGCAACCTCGACGCCCATGATCTCGGCCAGTTGCCGCGCACAACACGGCCCTCCCGGCACGCAGAGATTCGTTTCCGCTTTCCGGCCGGCAACTGCCTCAGCATATTCCCGGCAGCCCGGGAAACCGCAAGCTCCACAATTGGCTCCCGGAAGCGCCTTCAGAATGGCTTCTACTTTCGGGGTCGTTCTCACATAGAACACATCATTCGCCCATCCCAATAAGCCAGCGGCGGTAACTGCCAGTGATCCCAGGACGAGGGTTGCCAGGACAATTGTGCTGGTGACAAGCATGGTATGGCCATCCTTAGTTGTCGCCGAATGCGGTCGGATTACAACGCGACTGCATTCGGCGATTGTCGTCCTCCTACAACTAAATCGCGACGGCCACTGGTTCGCCGCGCCTTTGCGGATGTCCGTTGGAGCGATGATCCAAGTCGCTTTGATCGGAGAACGTCACGTTCGTTCCCGCACAGCAATCAAAGCACCTGCTGGGAAATTGGGACCAAAGGTAGGCGGTAGCCAGTGCGCCCGTACAATGGGCGGGACCAATTCGCTCGACGCCGTATCGAGTGAAGGCCTTAGCCGTCGCTCTAAGGCGTTGAATATCTGCATGTAGCAGGTGCATTCCCCCCGAGTACGGCGTGGATCTTCTTCTTTCCCGTCAGGTCCGCAATGTAGTCGAGCGTGTTGACGACGCCCGCATGAGCACACCCTAGCACGACAACGAGCCCAGCCGGTGTCTCGATGTACAGAGCCTGGTCGTCGAGCAGCGGATCAGGCGAGGTACAAGCCTCGTCTAGGAAGAAGGCTCCACCATTGTCCTCGTACTCAGTGCGACGGGGAATCTCCCCTGTGAGATAGATACCTTCTGCCACTTGTGTCGGTTCGCAAGTTTCGATTGACTCTCGCGATTGTATGCGCAGAGCAGTTCGCCCTGCCTCCGACATTCCCACGTAGGCTGACTTGCAACCATCTACTTGGGCGAATTTGGGTCTCAAGGCAGCCGGATGAAAGTACGCGTCAGTTCGTACGCCGAGTCGCAGCAGCAGTTCCAAACCACCTGTGTGATCGTAATGGCCGTGGCTCAGGACAAGCGAATCCGCTTCCTCTAACGGTACGTTCAAGCGAGCGGCGTTTCGAGCGAGTGCCTCCGCCCGACCAGTGTCGAAAAGGACCTTGTGGTTGTCGGCCTCGATCCAAAGAGCCAAACCGTGCTGTCCCAACAACTGGGAGTTTCGCACGGTGTTTTCTACGAGGACGGTAACGCGAAGATTATTGATCATTGTTTCCAATCGCCTCCAACTACGAGCAAACATACCGACAAGCCCTCTCTACGGGCAGTGGACGGCGTCCATCGGCCGGCCAACGACTCAAGCAGATGCAATCGCCGTGCCCACACGGTGTCGATCCCTCAAGATAGGCGAAGACTCGTGATAGCCGAGGAACTTCGCTTGTGGGACGAATCGAAATTCCCAGGCAAAGTGCAACACTCAGCCGCTGACTATCGTGGCGGCTTGCAATTGCGCACGCTGGGCCACGGGTGTGATCACGGTCGCCACAAGCCCTCGACAAACAATTCTTCGGTCGACACTTCCGCTTTTCGGATATGGGCATGGATGTTGCTTATGTCAAATCACGTTGAAAGTGATCGCATTGTTGATGAGTGGCCTCTGCTGCCCTCACTGTGGCGAGCGCATCGACCTGTTCAAACGCGGCGGAGGGACGGTTCTGGCGAAGGAGATGGGCGTGCGATTCCTGGGGCAAGTTCCTACCTGTTGGGACAAACGACGTGACGAGGTTGGATGAGAAAATGGCCACTCGCCCAAAACACCTGACGACTGACGGGAGCTATTCCCCGAAAACGAACGCTGGTCATCCCCGGCGCGTGACGACGCTGCCTCCCTCGATTGTCGGATCGTTGCGCATGATGGCGCGGGAACTGCGAACGCACGCGCCGTTTACGTTGCTTGGGACGCTCACGGGCATTGTGATTATCGTGGTGTTTTCCGTGGCGTCCGTTCCCCACTCTATCTCAACCGTGCTGTTTTGGACGCTTCACCCAACCCACGTTATGCTCAGCGCTATCGTGACTGCCGGGATGTATCGGCTTCATAGTGCCGGGAGGTTGTGGCCTACAATCGCCATTGGATACGTTGGTTCGATTGGAATCGCGACGCTCAGTGATTGCCTCATCCCCTATGTCGGCGAGATCTTGCTGAATCTGCCGAACAGGGAAATCCACCTTGGTTTCATCGAAAAATGGTGGCTGGTGAACCCACTTGCCGGAGCGGGAATAGCGTTTGCCTACCTCTGGCCCCGAACGAAGTTTCCTCACGCCGGACACGTCCTTCTGAGCACGTGGGCTTCGCTCTTTCACATGACGATGGCGCTGGGCGCCAGCCTCAACCTGTTGGTCGCGACAGGCGTGTTTGTTTTTTTGTTCCTGGCCGTGTGGATCCCGTGCTGTACAAGCGACATCGTATTCCCGCTGCTTTTCGCCAGCACGGGCGACAGTCGGGCCACCGGAGAGTCTCGAAAGCACAAAGGAGAATCACCGTGAAATACATGAGCATTGTTTTGGCAGTCGCCATCCTCGTCGCGATTCTACCACTCCCGACAGCAGTAGCCGACGGCGAAAAGGGAGAAGACAAAAGCTTCACCGTTCGTCCCATCGGTTGGGTCAGGAAATCGGAGAATCGCACATACATTGTTCTGGAGGAAAAGTACGAGCCGGCACTTCTGGGTGTCGACAAACTGTCCGAAATCACAGTCGTGTGGTGGTTTGACCGCAATGACACGCCGGAGAGGCGATCTATCCTCCAGGTTCACCCTCGTGGCAACAAGAACAACCCTCTGCGAGGCGTGTTTGCGACGCACTCGCCGGTGCGTCCAAACCTGATCGCCATCACACGCTGCAAAGTTCTTTCGGTGAACGACAACGTGATAGAGATCGAGAGCATCGACGCGTTTTCCGATACACCGGTACTCGACCTCAAGAGTTAGGACCGCCGGAACAATAAGCGGCGGGATTTTGCCTTGGGATTGCGAATACCCAGGATAATCCGAAGATAAGCCGCCACTTAAAATTCCGAGGGTTCTTAGTTTGCGCAGGAAAAAATGGTGGAAGCGAAGATCATCAGTGCTGGAAACCAATGAAAAGGAGTACGACCCATGAGAACTGCAACTATTCTGAGCGTTTTGGTTGCGTTAGGTCTGACCATGTCAGCGGAGGCGCAAGTCGTGGTGTATTCACCCGTCTGCGTGGATCCGTGCGTCACTTGTGACCCAATGCCAGCTGTTATTGGCCCCGCCGTGGTGGTTTCTCGACCAGTCATCGTCTATTCGCCGGTTGTCGCATGCACCCCGTCGGTTGTGGTGCGCTGTCCGGTGGCAAGACCATATTTGGTTGGACGCGACATCATCGGTCAACCCACATTCTATGTGCCGGGTCGACCTGTTCGCAACACGCTGAGGTTTCTATCGCCGTAACAAGAACACCGTTTTGTGGAAGTGTTTCACGGACGTTTTGGCAGGCATCCTGCCTCCGTCTGTCAAACCAAGTACAGGAGGATCGAAACAATGAGATATCGAAGAGTTGCTCTGACGACCGTGACGCTGTTGTCGTGTGTTTTCGCGCCGTTCGCCTATGCCCAAAGAGGGATGGGGGAATCGGACGGTGTGGCTCGACGGGCTGTCAAACCTGAAGTTGTCGCCGTTTCAGGGACGATTATCGAGTTCAAGACCGAGCCTTGTGAAAAGTCCACGGGGCCGGCTGATCTCGGGACCCACCTGATACTAAAAACGATCGATGGCAAGAAACTGAACATACACCTTGGGCCGGCAGACGAGGTCGCCTTCGCCACCAAGCAATTGCACGCGGGCGACAGGGTAGCGGTCAGTGCCTTTCGCACGGAAAAGATGCCCAAGAATCACCGTGTGGCACAGTCGCTGGAGTTCCAAAGTACCACCGTTCAACTACGCGATGAGAGCCTTCGTCCCGTCTGGTCTCAAAGTAACACGGCGCAGCGTGGTCCTGGCGCGGCTCAGCGGAATTCTGGGAGACGATGGGGTCGCGGCTGGAAACATGCACCAGGCTTTGGTTGGAGCAGGAAGCGTGGATAGCGGTGGCTGGGCGTGTACCCTGGACACGAAGAAACACTGCGTCGAGGTCGTAAATCTCACGACCGTTAGCTACCGTTTTTCTCGCCACCCAACAACGTGCCTGTATTAAGTTGTGCCCCCTTAGCCGCTCGCGGGCTCAATTTCATACCGGTTTTGCACAGGAGGACAAGAAAATGAAAGTGACAATCGATGAAGATGCGTGTGCGTCGTGCGTACTATGCGTCGACGTGTGCCCGGAGGTATTCGACACGAACGATGAGGGGATAGCAATCGTCAAGACGAATCCCGTACCGCCGGAATCGGAGGAATCTTGTCGCGATGCTGCCGATCAGTGCCCAACGGGTGCGATTCTGATCGACGAATCGTGAATGCACCGGGACGATTTTGCATCGAACGAGTCAAGACAACCGTGGATTTCGCAATGGCCCAAGTACACGACCTGTTGCATTTCGCAATGCAGTGATCTGCGGAATCACGGATTCCTAAATCGTAGAACTGGTAGGTTTCGTATGGTTCCGTGTGAAAAGATGGTTCGTTATCGCCGTTGGCACACAAATCGCAGGGAACGCTTCATCGTTTCTCTTCAATACGCGCGGGTGGACAGTAACACATCTATAGGAAGAACGATGAAAATCGCGATCTCGACGAAAGATACGGACCTGGACAGCCTCGTAGATCCACGGTTTGGCAGAGCGCAGAGTTTTGTCTTGTTGGATACGGACTCCGGTGAATCAACCGGCCATAACAATGCGGTGAACCTCAACGCGTTACAGGGATCGGGAGTGCAAGCGGCTCAGTCGATCATACGATTGGGAGCGGACATCGTGTTGACCGGACACATCGGCCCGAAAGCGTTCTCGACTCTCCAGGCCGCCGGCGTGAACATCCACACCGGCATCTCTGGCACGGCGCGAGACGCCGTCGAACAGTGGAGGGCGGGCAAACTCGAAGCGGTCGATGAGGCAACTGTACAGGGGCATTGGACATGAAGGGTGTGTCCGGGGGCTGTTTTCGGTCCCGCGCGAATCGCCTTTCTTCACATTACATGAAAGGAGCTTTACTATGCCGGCAGGAGATCAAACGGGACCAACAGGAATGGGTCCGAGAACAGGCCGCGCGGCGGGTTACTGCAGCGGATCCGATGTACCGGGTTTTGCGAATGTCACCGACTGTTTAGGTCGTCGGGGTCGTGGAAGTGGAGGACGCGGCCGGCGAGGAAATCGACGGCGTAATCGGTTCTCCGCCGCCGGACCGATGGGTGTGGAGCGTGTTTCCAGAAGTCGATCCACTGACGAGGTTGCGCCGGTTCCTCCGCCAAGCTCCATTTCAGACGATGAGCTTGAAACACTAGATGAGCAGTTGGTGGCCGCGGAAGCGTCGATTGAAAAATTGCAACACCGGATCGACGGCCTAAAAAGACGAATCCGCAATACAACGGCGCAATCGCGTTCGGACGAAATATAGGGAATCACTCGATGCAGATCGCGATCGCCAGCGGCAAAGGTGGTACCGGCAAAACGACGGTCGCAACCAGTCTGGCCTTTGTCGCCGCGAGGACGGGTCGAAGCGTCGCCTATTTAGATTGTGACGTCGAGGAACCAAACGGCAGCATCTTCTTGCGTCCGGCGGTGGACTGTGTCCGGCCGATCGAAAGGCTTATTCCGTTGGTCGATAGTGATCGCTGTATTCACTGCGGCGAATGTGCTCAGTTCTGTTGCTTCGGTGCTATCGCGAGCCTGCCACAGAAAACGGTGTTCTTTCCGGAATTGTGCCATTCGTGCGGCGGATGCAAGCTGACTTGTCTTACCGATGCGATTCACGAGAAACCGCGCCGAATCGGCACGCTTCGAGAAGGGAACAGCAAACCCATCCGCTGGGTCGAGGGGGTACTCAACGTGGGCGAGACGATGAGCCCACCGGCAATTCGAGCGGTCAAAGCGGCGGCCCCTCCGGCCGATCTTGTAATACTTGATGCTCCCCCGGGCACATCCTGTCCCGTTGTCGAAACGATACGAGGCTCCGATTTCGTCCTGCTTGTGACAGAACCAACTCCGTTCGGTCTCCACGATTTGACACTGGCAGTCGAGATGGTTCGGTCGATGCGCCTGCCTCATGGAATCGTCGTCAATCGGGCAGGCGTTGGTAACGGAGAAGTGCGAAGCTTCTGCGAGAGAAACGGCCTTTCCGTGTTTGCGGAAATCCCGGACAGCCGCGAAGTCGCCGAGACATACGCTCGCGGTCAAACAATCGTCGAGTCCGTGCCCGCGTTCGCCAAGTGCATCGACGAATTGTTGGCCCGGCTCAACAGGGAGTTGGCAGCATGAAGGAACTCGTGGTCATTAGCGGCAAAGGCGGTACCGGCAAGACGTCCTTCGTGGCGTCTTTCGCTGCCCTTGCGCGGCCCATCGTCTTGGTGGACTGCGATGTTGACGCCGCCGATCTCCATCTCGTCGTTGAACCGCACATCCGTCGGCGAAACGATTTCGTAGGCGGCAAAAAGGCCGTCGTGACATCCGGGCATTGCACCGCGTGCGGCAAATGCGCAGAGCTGTGTCGTTTCGATGCGATCCACTTGGACAGTCCCGGCAATGGACGCGTCACTAAGACATACCGCGTTGACGCCTCTGCGTGCGAGGGATGCGGCGTTTGCGTAGAATTCTGCCCCGAAAACGCGATCGCCTTCTTATCCGAAGTGTCTGGTCAATGGTTTGTTTCAGAGACTCGTTGCGGACCCATGATACATGCCAGACTTGCTGTGGCAGCGGAGAACTCTGGAAAACTCGTGACGCAGCTTCGCCGTGTTGCCGAAGAAACCGCCAAGATTCAGTGCTTGGATCTGGTGATCTGCGACGGGGCACCCGGCATCGGTTGTCCAGTGATCGCCTCGCTCACCGGAGCGGATCTGGCATTGGTGGTGGCCGAACCAACCGTTTCGGGACTACGCGACTTCGAGCGACTTGCCCAACTCCTGCGTCAACTTGGGATTCCGGGACTGCTTGCCATCAACAAGGCCGATCTTAACGCAGACAACGTCGACCGGCTGGAAACGTCCGCCCGCCGGATGGGAATATCGCCGGTGGGCCGAATACCGTATGACGTGGCTGTAACCAAAGCACAACTTGTACAGCGAAGTGTTGTCGAGACTTCCAACGGGCTGGCAGCCAAGGCGATTCGTGGTCTGTGGAGGATCGTCGAGGGTTGCCTTCGAAGCGCCACCCCAAACGACTCGTTAATGAACATTGGATCCCGCACACCGCAACCTCCAAAGACGGCTGTGCCCCCATCACTATGACAATCCCTTTTTCACGAGAGAGGTTTCTATGAAGTTCGCCATTCCAGTTACGGGCGACAAACTTTGTGCGCACTTTGGACACTGTGAAAAGTTCGCGCTCGTGGACGCCGATAGATCGAAGCCTTTGGCGATGCAGTTATCTTTCGTTACGCCCCCGCCGCACGAGCCAGGGCTCTTACCAGGCTGGCTCGAAAAACGGGGGGTTCGCATGGTCATCGCGGGCGGAATGGGCCGCCGCGCACAACATCTGTTCGCAGAGTACGGGCTGGAAGTCGTTGTCGGTGCCCCGCCTGAATCGCCGGAGAAACTGGTGTCCGACTATCTTGACGGCAGTTTGCAGACCGGAGAGAACACCTGTGACCACTGAGCCACACAAGTCACTCAGGCAAACGCGTCAGGTCCACCACCCGCTGTGCATCGTTTGTGGCAACGTGAATGGGAAGGGACTGGGATTGCAGTTCGACACGCCGAGGCCCGGTGTGGTCGAGGCCTGCTTTCCCTGCCCGTCGGCACTCCAAGGATACGAAGGCATCCTGCACGGCGGCGTTTCTTCGGCGCTCTTGGACGGTGCCATGACGAATTGCCTGTTCGCCATGGGGCGGCCCGCAGTAACCGCGGAGATGCGGATTCGTTTTCGTCACCCCGTGCAAACGGGATGCCCAGTCCTCGTCCGCGCTTGGCTGGAATCGTCACACGGGATACTGCATTTGGTGACGGCGGAACTCAGGCAGAACGATCGCGTCATGGTCACCGCCTCGGGCAAGTTTGTTGACAAGCCGCTGATGTCGAAACCATCATGACCATCACACGTAGCGGCAAATCACTGATCGGCCCGTCAAATCGAT
>Ga0180435_10006224_pt1 | contig 11435 bp, 7 predicted proteins | sample SS_ome_3_FD_132467 | JGI IMG/M metagenome (GOLD analysis project Ga0180435, IMG submission 132467) | Hypersaline lake sediment archaeal communities from the Salton Sea, California, USA - SS_3_S_1 metaG | ecosystem: Environmental > Aquatic > Non-marine Saline and Alkaline > Hypersaline > Sediment...
GAGTTGAAGGAAGCCGGCGCCCAGATCATTCTGGGCAACACCTACCATCTTTACCTGCGTCCCGGCTGCAAGATTATCGGCCGGTTCGACGGGCTGCACCGTTTCATGCATTGGGACAAACCCATCCTGACGGACAGCGGCGGATTCCAGGTCTTCTCCCTGGCAAAACTGCGCAAGCTCACCGAGGAGGGCTACAACTTCCAGTCCCATATCGACGGCAGCCGCCACCTGCTGACACCCGAAAAATCGATCGAAGTCCAGGTTTGCCTCGATTCGGACATCATCATGTGCCTGGATCAGTGCCTGGAGCATCCGGCCACCCATGAGCAGGCGGTGGCTGCCCTGGAATTGACCACCCGCTGGGCGCAGCGATGCAAAACCTTCTGGCAGGAGCATACCGATTGCCGCAACAGCCTTTTCGGCATTGTCCAGGGGGGGATGTTCGCCGATCTGCGGGCCCGGTCGGCCCAGGAGATTGCCGACATCGGATTTCCCGGTTATGCCCTCGGCGGTTTGAGTGTGGGCGAACCCAAGGAGCTGATGATGGAGATGGCGGCCCACACCCTGCCCTTGCTGCCGGAAAACCGGCCGCGCTATATCATGGGGGTGGGGACGCCCGAGGACCTGGTGGAACTGGTGGCGCTGGGCGCCGACATGTTCGACTGCGTCATGCCCACCCGCAACGCCCGCAACGGACAGCTCTTCACCGAGCGGGGTACCATCAACATCAGCAATGCGCGCTTTCGGGAAGACGAGCAGCCGCCGGATCCCAACTGCGGATGCTACACCTGCCGCCACTACAGCCTGGCCTACCTGCGGCACCTGTACACGGCCAGGGAGATCCTGGCCTACCGCCTCAACACGATTCACAATATTCACTATTACGTCAACCTGGTCAAAGACATGCGGGCCGCTATTTTGGAAGACGCGTTTGACCGGTTTAGAAAGGCGTTTTATAGTAAACGACAGTAGCGGGTCCGTAAGCCATCCGATATCTGCGCTATGCTTCATCCCTCGTCAGTGCGGCGTGCTTCATTTACGCCTCCTTCCCCGGGACGCGCAAGACTTGAACTCGAATGCTGACGGATCCGCCTTGAGGTTACCTGTATAACGGATTCATCTGCCGAAGGAGAACGAATATGAAAGAAAAAGTAGAAGCGGCCATCGATAAAATCCGCCCCATGCTGCAGGCCGACGGCGGCGACGTGGAACTGGTCAGCGTGGAAGACGGCATCGTCAAGGTTCGCCTCCAGGGTGCCTGCGCCGGCTGCCCCATGTCCCAGATGACGCTGAAAAACGGCATCGAACGGGTGCTGAAGCAGCATATTCCGGAAATCAAATCGGTCGAATCGGCTTGATTTTGCCTTAGCGGCCTGATGGTGCCGGTGCGGGGAAGGCGTTTGCGTGCATTATTTTCCCGCATCGGTGATATGCCTTGCATTTGAACGTTTGGATCGTTGAGATCGTCAAGAGCGCGATGGTCCTCGCCCGTTTCCCGGAGGCCGTTCGTTCAGACCGGCGGACGGATTCAAACAGGCACACTGAAAATTTCCAATCCCAAAATCCCTCAATTCCCAGCGATTCCCTGTTGACATAGGCACAAGCCATTCTTTACGCTGAACAGCTTCGACGGCCATGGTCATCGATTTTATTCGTCCAGCCCGTCCGGTAGACGGATGGCGGGCTTCTGATTTGGGAGAAACGGATGGTTCGCCTATCCCGCCGGTTTTCCGATCTGCGCATCCGGTACAAGCTGCTGATCAGCTATTCGGCCGTCTTCATCCTTTCGTTGACCGTCGGCAGCGCGATTATCTTCTCTTTCGTCAAAGAGGCCATCGAAGCCAATATCGAAAGCGAGCTGACCAACACGACCCAGACGATTTTGAACATGGTGCGGACCGCCGCCGATGTTTCCATCAAGAACCACCTGCGGGCTGTTGCCGAGAAAAACAAGGAGATCGCCCAGCATTTTTACCGCCAGGCCCAAGAAGGCGCCCTCAGCATGGAGGCGGCCAAGAGCCGCACCCGGGAGGTGATGCTGAGCCAAACCATCGGAACGACCGGGTACATCTACTGCATCGACAGCCATGGGGTTATCCTGATCCATCCGGAACCGGCGCTGGTCAATGCCGATTTATCGGAATACGGGTTCATCGCCGACCAGAAAAAACGAAAAGTCGGTTATCTGGAGTACGACTGGAAGAATCCCGGCGAGACCCATCCGCGCCCCAAAGCGCTCTATATGACCTACTTCGAGCCCTGGGACTGGATCATCTCGGTCTCCTCCTACCGCAACGAGTTCACCGAGCTGGTCAATGTGGATGACTTTCGCGACAGCATCCTCTCCATCGTCTTCGGCGAGACCGGCTACTCCTACGTTTTGGATACCCAGGGGAACCTGATTGTCCATCCTTTCCTGAAAGGCAACTATTTCGCGGCCATCGACGAAAAAGGGCGCCAGTTCATCCAGGAGATCTGCGCGCGCAAGAGTGGCAAGATCATATACACCTGGGCGGCCCCCGGAGAGCCGGAGGCGCGGGACAAGCTCGTCATTTTCAACTACATTCCGGAATATGAGTGGATCGTGGCCTCGTCCAGCTTCCTGGAGGAGTTCTATGCGCCCCTGAAAACCATCGGCCACCTGATCCTGGCCACGGTGGTGATCTCTTTCATCCTGGTTCTGCCCATCACCTTGCGCATCAGTTCTTCCATCACCAATCCCCTGCAAGAACTGATGGCCCGCTTTGCGTCGGGCGCCAAGGGGGATATTTCGGTGCGCATGCAGCGCAGGAGCCGGGACGAGGTGGGCACCCTGGCCGCCTATTTCAATACCTTCATGGAGCAGTTGGAGGCTTACAGCCAGAGCCTGCAGGCGGAAATCGCCGACCGCAAAAAGGCCGAGGCGGCCATCCGCAAGAGCGAGGCCAAGTATCGTGAACTGGTGGAGAGTGCCAACAGCATCATCCTGCGCATGACCCCGGAAGGGGAAGTCACCTTTTTCAACGAATTCGCCCAGCACTTTTTTGGTTTTACCGAAAAGGAGATCCTGGGTAAATCGGTGATCGGCACCATCGTTCCCGAAGACACGCCGGGCGGCATGCGCATGATGGTGGCGCCCTCCAACCGGCGGGGGGAACGCGAATATGCGAACGTGCTGTGCAGTGGCAAGCGGGTCTGGATTGCATGGACCAGCCGGGCCACCTACGATCCGTCCGGAGCACCCAAGGAATACCTTTGCATCGGCACGGACATCACCGAATCGCGCAAGATGGAAGCCATGATGGTCCAAACGGAAAAAATGATGAGTGTCGGGGGGCTGGCTGCCGGCATGGCCCACGAAATCAACAATCCGTTGGGGGGCATGCTGCAGAGCCTGCAAAACACGATTCGCCGTCTTTCTCCCGGGCTGGCCGCCAATGAAGCCGATGCAAAGGCCTGCGGCACCCGGCTGGAGACGATCCGCTGTTATTTAGAAAAAAGGGAGATCTTCGATTTTCTGGACAACATCCGCAAGTCCGGCGAGCGGGCCTCGCATATCGTCGAAAACATGCTCAGCTTCAGCCGGCGCAGTGAATCCCGCAAGGCACCGGTAGATCTTGCCGAGCTGCTGGACAAGGCCGTCGAACTGGCGGCCCACGACTACGATCTGAAGAAAAAATACGACTTCCGTCATATCCGTATCGAACGCCGCTACGAAGCGGCCATGCCGCAGGTCCCTTGTGCGGCCACGGAAATCGAGCAGGTGGTGCTCAACCTTTTGCGCAACGCCGCCCAGGCCATGGGGGATGACCCCGCGCAGGGCCCCTCGCCCCGAATCACCATCCATCTGAAAAGGAACGGCGAGGATGCCGTGATCGAAATCGCGGACAACGGTCCCGGCATGGACGATGCGCGGATCAAGCGCATCTTCGAACCTTTTTTTACCACCAAGGAGGTGGGGGTGGGCACCGGCCTGGGGCTGTCGGTTTCCTATTTTATCATCACCAACAATCACGGTGGTGCCATGACGGCGGAATCGGTTCCGGGAGAAGGGACCAATTTTATCATTCGTCTGCCGCTGGTGGAGAGGGATAACGGTTGATCGGTCAGAGGTTTCGCAGGATAAAAGGCGCAACAGAACAAGATAAATAAGCGAAACTACCATCATCAAAATTCAAATGACAAATAAATCCCAAACCCGAAAATTCAGGCAGGTGCTGCGGATCGTTTGAATTTTGTGTGATTGTTATTTGAGATCTGGTGTTTGAAGTTTGTAATTTTTCGTCAATTGGAATCAGAAAATACAACAATTAAAACAATGGATACTACGCAGCCTTCCAAAAACAACCAAGTACTGATTATCGACGATGAGGAGATCATCCGGGGCAGCATTGCCACCTACCTGGGGGACAGCGGTTTTACTGTCCACCAGGCGGGGGACGGCCCCGAGGGGCTGAGGCTGTTCAGGGAGATCCATCCGGACGTGGTCCTGCTGGACCTGCGCATGCCGCGCATGGACGGGCTGGAAGTGCTGGAGGCCATCTCCGGTGAGCTGGACCAGGTGCCGGTGATCGTGGTCACCGGAGCGGGGGTGCTCCAGGATGCCGTGGCTGCCCTGCGACTGGGTGCCTTCGATTTCGTCACCAAGCCCATTGTGGATCTGGCCGTTCTCGAACACGCCGTGGTGCGGGCGCTGGAGCGCAACCGTTTGAGGGCCGAAAACCAACGCTACCAGACCCACTTGGAGGATGAAATCCGGATTCGGACCCGGGACCTTCACCGGCGGACCGAAGAGCTGGAGGGGGCCAATGAGGAGCTGCAGGCCGAGATCCGGATCCGTGAAAAAACGGCCGCCGCATTAAAGCAAAGTGAATCCCGCCTGGCCGAAATGGTCTCCATTTTCGAAGGCTTTATCTATACTTGCGATGCGGATTTTCGTCTGGAATTCGTCAACCGGACACTGGCCCGGCATGTGGGCGAAGATGCCGTCGGCAGGCGCTGCCACCAAGCACTTTACGGCCTTTCCCAGCCCTGTCCGTGGTGCCGGCACGCCGACGCCTTCCGGGGGGAGTCGGCCCACACCGAATTCTTCAATGAGCGCGACGGGCGCTGGTACGATGCGGTCCAGGCGCCGGTGTTCGACGACGAGGGCCAGGTTCGCCGTCTCCAGGCGGTGGTGCTGGATATTACCGATCGCAAGACCACCGAAGATTGGCTCCGCCAGCGCGAGGCCCAGTTGTCAAAAAAGATCCGACGGCTGAAGTCCAACCTGCGTACGGCCAGCCGATTCGGACGGATCATCGGCAAAAGCGGTCCCATGCAAGTCGTCTACGAAAACATTCTCAAGGCCGCCGAATCCAACGCCCATGTGATCATTTACGGGGAATCGGGAACGGGCAAGGAACTGGTGGCCAAGACCATCCACGACCTCAGCGACCGCGGCAGCAAAAAATTTGTAACCGTCCACTGCGGCGCCATCCCGGACAATCTGATTGAGAGCGAATTTTTCGGCTACCACAAGGGGGCTTTCACCGGGGCGGACCAGGACAAGCCGGGCTACCTGGACGCCGCCGATGGAGGTACCCTGTTCATGGACGAAGTGGGGGAACTGAACCTGACCATGCAGGTCAAGCTGCTGCGGGCCATCGAGGGGGGCGGATACACGCCCATCGGAGGCCGGGAGGTGAAGCAGGTGGACCTGCGCATCGTGGCCGCCACCAACCGCAACCTGCGCGCCAGTCTGGAGGCCGGGCGTTTCCGCAAGGATTTTTATTACCGCATTCACATTTTGCCGATTTACCTGCCGCCCCTCAAGTCCAGGAAAGAGGATATTCCTTTGCTGGTCAACCACTTCGTCAATGATTTCCATCACGGCGACAAGCTTCCTGTGGTGCCCCAGCGAGTCATCGCCGCCATGCAGCAGTATAGCTGGCCCGGCAATGTCCGGGAGCTGCAAAACACGGTTCACCGCTACATTACCCTGGGGGAAATCGATTTTCTGGACCTGCCCCCGTCCGACCCCCAGCCGCAGCAGCCATTGCCGCCAGCTGTCGACGGATTTCAGCCGGACTGTTTCGATCAACCGCTGAGCGAAGCCACCCGCGCCTTTGAGAAAAAGTATATCCAGCACCTGCTCAACCAAAACCAGTGGCACCGCTCCCGGGTGGCCAAGCAGTTGGGGATCGACCGGCGAACGCTGTTCCGCAAAATGAAATCCTACGGGCTATAAAAATCCCTGAACGGGACAAAAAAGACTCAAAATCCTTTTGCCGATATAATACAAATAGTTATTCGATAATTTTTATGCAAATGGGATATTTGTGTCCCGTTTGGGTGCCGGGTGAGGTTTGCCTGAAAATATACCATCAGCCCATCAAAAAACTTGATATATCACCATAAATTGTCTCTTCTCGCTGCTGGCACAACGTTTGCTCCTTCGGGGTCCTGTATCTAGGTCACATCTCACAACCCCAACCCCAGGAGGTTTTCATGTCAGCACCCGGTCAAGGAAATCCAGCAGTCGTCGGTTTGGCAGGTTTCGGTTTAACCACGCTCATCCTTCAGATTCACAACCTCGGCTTGTGTGGAATCGGCCCGGTTCTGGCTCTTGCATTTGCCTTCGGCGGCGGCGCCCAACTGATCGCCGGCTTCCAGGAATTCAAGTGCGGCAACAACTTCGGCTACAGCGCCTTTGTCTCCTACGGCGCCTTCTGGATCGCCCTGGGCATTATCTGGATGCTGAATCACTTCAAAATCTATACGCTTAACCACACGGATGTCGGTTTTTTCCTGGTCGTCTGGACCCTGTACACCGCCATCATGTGGGTCGGCGCCATGCGCATTCACGGCGCCATGGCGACGACCTTCACCTTGCTGCTGTTGGGCTTCATCGGCCTGGACCTGGCCCATTTCGGCTTTCCCGGATTGACCAAACCCACCGCCGTCATCCTGATTTTCTGCGCCTTGATGGCCTGGTACATGATGGCCGCCGCCATCTACGCCCAGGTGTTCGGCAGGGAAATTCTGCCCCTGGGGAAACCGTGGATCGATTCCGCTCCCGAGCCGGTGGGCAGCCTGGCCAAAGAGTCGGCCTAGTGGCGAACCAGAAATGGCCAATTTTCCCGATATCTGCGTTATGCGAAAATTTTTATCCTCGGAATATCAACTATATGCCCGCGGCAAAAATTTTCGAAAGCCTTGATCTCGACCAAATTTGCCTATTTCTGGATGGATCCTTTACCGTTGCCCCGGCACCCCGCCCCCGGCAACGGTGCCAATCCCATCTGTATACCCATGACGATGCCACCTCCTTGTCCGGTGCAGGGCCCCGCCCCGGGCGAGGTGGTGGAACGTCTCTTTGTGATTGCGGAGATTGCAGCGATCATCACCAAGAAAGGATGCACTCATGACCAATCCATACGAAGCGGCATTTGCGGAATCCATTAATGACCCGGAAGGTTTCTGGGGAAAGGCGGCTGAGGACTGCGCCTGGTACAAACGCTGGGACAAGGTCCTGGACGACAGCAATAAACCGTTTTACCGCTGGTTTTCCGGCGGCGTGATGAACACCTGTTACAATGCCTTGGACTATCATGTGGAAAACGGCCGGGCGGACCAGCCGGCGCTGATTTATGACAGCCCGGTGACCGACACCATAAAGACCTACACGTATAAGGAACTGTTGGACGTAACCGCCACGTTTGCCGGTGTATTGGCAGCCAAGGGTGTCGCCAAGGGCGACCGGGTGCTCATTTACATGCCGATGATTGCCGAAGCGGCCGTTGCCATGCTGGCCTGCGCCCGCATCGGTGCCATCCACTCCGTGGTTTTCGGCGGCTTCGCCGCCAAAGAATTGGCAACGCGCATCAACGATGCCAAACCCAAAGCCATCGTTTCCGCCTCCTGCGGCATCGAAGTCAAAAAGGTCATTAAATACAAACCGCTGTTGGACGAAGCCATCGATATGGCCGAGCACAAACCGCAAAGCTGCATTGTTTTTCAGCGGCCCATGGAAACCGCCACGATGATCGAAGGGCGTGATTTTGACTGGAATGAGGCCATGGCTGCCGCCCAGCCGGCCGACTGCGTCGAAGTGGCGGCCACCGATCCGCTCTATATTCTTTATACTTCGGGCACCACCGGCCAGCCCAAGGGGGTTGTGCGGGACAACGGCGGCCACATGGTTGCCCTGAAATGGACCATGAAAAACATCTATGACATCGACGCCGGCGATGTGTGGTGGGCGGCCTCCGATGTGGGCTGGGTCGTCGGCCACTCCTACATCGTCTACGCGCCGCTGTTCAAGGGTGCCACGACGGTCCTGTTCGAAGGCAAACCGGTGGGCACTCCCGATGCCGGCGTTTTCTGGAGGGTCATTTCCCAGCATAAGGTAAAATGCCAATTCACGGCACCCACGGCTTTCCGGGCCATCAAGCGTGAGGATCCCGCCGGAGAGATGATTAAAAATTACGATCTCGCCTGCTTCAAAATTCTATTCCTGGCAGGGGAACGCTCCGACCCCGACACCATTCAATGGTCCGAGAACAACCTCGGCGTGCCCGTCATCGACCACTGGTGGCAGACCGAAACCGGATGGGCCATTGCAGCCAACTGCATGGGGATGCACCCGTATCCGGTGAAATACGGATCGCCCACCAAACCGGTTCCCGGTTGGGACCTGCAGGTCGTGGACGATGCCTGCGAGCCGGTGGCACCGGGGACCATCGGTGCGCTGGTCGTGAAGCTGCCGCTGCCTCCGGGGACCCTGCCCACGTTGTACAACAACGACGAGCGCTTCATCGAATCCTATCTGGATGAATTCCCCGGGTACTATAAAACCGCAGATGCCGGATACATCGATGAAGACGGCTACGCCTATATCATGGCCCGCACCGATGACATCATCAACGTGGCCGGCCACCGGCTCTCCACCGGTGCCATGGAAGAGGTTCTGGCCGACCATCCGGAAGTTGCCGAGTGTGCCGTACTGGGGGTCGAGGACAAACTCAAGGGCCAGATTCCCATCGGATTCCTCGTGCTCAACGCCGGTGTGGATCGCGACCACGGTGAGATCACGGCGGAAGTGGTCAAGATGGTGCGTGAGCGCATCGGGCCGGTGGCCGCCTTTAAGACGGCCACGGTGGTCAATCGGCTGCCCAAAACCCGTTCGGGCAAGATCCTGCGCGGCACCATTCAGAAAATTGCCGACAATGTCGACTACAAGGTTCCGGCCACCATCGATGATCCGACGATTTTGGGAGAGATGGAGTCCGCCCTCGAAGGGATCGGGCTGGCGAGAGCAAGAAAATAATACCGCCGGTTGCGGTCGAGAGACTCCGGCAGATTCCCGATGCGGCACGGTCGCATAATTGGCTCAACGGACCGGTTTTAGGCGTCAAACGATGGCATTCTATCGATTTTCCCATTAAGATTGGATCCGGTCTGCCACTTACCATTTAAGTCGTAACACGATAAACAACAAAGCCTCCCTGTGAGCAGCCACAGGGAGGCTTTTGCGTTTGCCGCTGTTTTTTTTCGATTCGGTGCTCGGGTTCAGGGGGTGCCGAGCAGCGGTGAGGTTGCCGCCCGGGCATGCTCCGCTTCCGGTACGTCCATGGTGCGGCGTTCGATGCCGTTGCCGCCCAATACAAAGGCGCTTAGAAGGATCAGGGCAACGACGGTCGTCAATCCGTTGGGCGTCAGAAGACGGTCGATCTTTCGCTCGAGCCATGCCGCGTCTGCTGCCGAAGATGTTCTCATATCCCACCTCCTGTTTGAAGACGTCCGTGCCATGAAAAACACTTCCGTTGCCTCTGCTTTTCGGTTTCTATTGCTAAAAGAAGCATAATACATTCAAAAGAATATTGAAACAGTAAAATTTGAATGGTATTTAACGAATAAATTTCCATCTTAAGGGGTTGGCTGAATGCCTGGAATGACGCTTTCCAAAAACAACCGCGCCCCCCACCATCCCGGCATTACCAAAAAGGAGCGACAATGAAGGAATCCTTGGTTCCCGGCATCGAGCATGAATTTACCTACCGGATTACCGAAACCAAAACCGTTCCGGCACTCTATCCGGAAGCCGATGAATTCCAGGTGATGCCCAACGTATTTGCCACCGGATTCATGGTCGGTTTTTTCGAATGGGCCTGCATCCAGGCGTTGACTCCGCACTTGGAATGGCCCGCGGAGCAAACCGTGGGCACCCACATCGACGTCAGCCACACTGCGGCCACACCTGCCGGATTCGATGTCACCGCCAAGGTGAAGCTGGTGGAAGTGGACCGGCGCCGGCTGGTGTTCGAGATCGAAGCCCACGACGGTTTGGATAGGATCGCCAGCGGAAGGCACGAACGATTCGTCATCGACAAAGCCAAGTTCGACGCCAAGTTGGCGTCCAAAAAGGCGGATGCCGGACCTTAGTCCACCACAGATCGGTCATTCAGATATCATTTGAGAGACACGTCCCCTGCCAACGGAGGTTGCCCATGACCGCCAGATTGTCCCTTTTTTGCCAAGCCTTGGTCCCGTCGCTTGTGATCGCAATTGTTTTTCTCTCCGCACCGGTCATGGCGGCGGACCTGACCCTGTTCGTCGAAAAAAAAGAGGCGGTATTTTCCATCCGGGCAGTCGGGGCCTATGAGACGGTAGAATTTTCCATCGGCCCCCAGGCCGGGTTCACCCAGAAGCTGGTGCAGATTTATGAACTGATCGAACACGACCCGGACAAGGACGGGACCCTGGAAAAGGTGGGCGGGTTTGTGGACCAGCAGTACCGCACGGTCCGCGATTTCTTTCCCTTTTGGAAAGATAAAAAACAAACCAACAATAGCGGGGAGTCCCAGCTCGACGCCCTTGAGAAACTACTAACAGAAGCCGGGGCCCTTTTTTGGGCTCCCATCGAAACCCTGGTGGCCGTCGCCAGGCACGTCGAGTTCGTGGTCACCAAAGACCACCTGTTTTACCCGTTGGACGTCCTGCATGCCGGCGACAGGCCCCTGTTTCTCCAAAAGAGGGTCTCTTACCGGATTTCCAAAAAAAAGACGACCGTACCCAAAGCCAATGCCAGTTGGCGTGGACTGATCGTTGCGGATGAGGACAGCGACCCCGAAAGGGGTGCCGAGAAGGTGTTAGAGCTGTTTCCAGGGGCATTCGGATTCGAGGCGGAGCATGTCAAAAGAAAAGATATCGCCGGCATCTCCTCTGTCGATTTTATGCTCATCAGTGCCGAGGGCGGCGTGGATGGCTTGCAGATGACGCACATGATTCTGCGGCCGCAGACGATTTCCGGTCTGCAACCGGAACTGGTCTATTTCGATTGTGACCTCTACGGCCTCAACCTGAATTTCATTACCCATTTCAATCAAGCGGGTGTAGCTGCCTTTGTGGCGCCCATTTTCAGCCGACAGACCGGGGCGGCGACGGCCCAGACCATGATCCGTTTTTTCCGCACA
>Ga0180435_10006225_pt1 | contig 11435 bp, 8 predicted proteins | sample SS_ome_3_FD_132467 | JGI IMG/M metagenome (GOLD analysis project Ga0180435, IMG submission 132467) | Hypersaline lake sediment archaeal communities from the Salton Sea, California, USA - SS_3_S_1 metaG | ecosystem: Environmental > Aquatic > Non-marine Saline and Alkaline > Hypersaline > Sediment...
ACCTGGCTGATCCCAAGTCCAATTTCTTCATTGTCGGCTGGCAGAGCCCTGACTCGGTGGGCCGGGCCGCGATGAAACTGACGGAAGTGGTTATCAAGGGAAAGACTATCCCGGTACGGGCCAAGGTAAAAAAATTCGGCCAATTTTCCTCTCATGGGGATCTGACCATGCTCCTGGATAATATTAAGAACTACCAGGGTTTGAAAGGGGTTGTGGTTCAGCATGGAGAGACCGAGTCGGTTCTCAATCTGGCTTACTTGATAAATAAAGCCGACGATATCCCGGTCTTCGTTCCAGCGTTCCTGGACACTCTCTGGCTCGACAAGAAGTCTTTTCTGAAGGTAGAGCACGACTTCACCTTCAAGGCCCAGCAACTTCGCCAGCTCAACTCCGCTCTGGAACTTCCCAAGGCCACTCTACAGAAGAAACACCAGGTAGCGTACAATAACCTGGCTCAGGCGGAAAAAGCGTATCGTGCCGGGAATATAGATCTGGCCCTTAAATACGCTCGCGATGCCATCCGGCGGTACAATGCTCTGGCCGATGCCCATTATCTGATGGGAAAGATATACCAGGATAAGAATATGCCGCAACAGACACAGGCCGCTTTCAAAAAAGCTATTGCCGTTAACTCTTATGATCCCCGCTTCTATCTCGGGCTGGCGCGTTGCTATCTCCAGGATGAAAAAATAACTGATGCTATCCGGGAACTGCGCACCTGTCTTTTTTATAACTCGGAAGACATCGAGGCTCTGGCCCTCCTGGGAGAGGTCTACTGCAACAACGATCTGCAGAACGCCGGCCTGGAGCTTCTAAAGCTCGCCAACTCGATCGACCCCTACGATGAAGAGGTCAGCCTTAAGATGGAAGAGATGGTTCAGAAGAAAGAGAGAAAAAAGGTCTATTACGTCAGTAGCCGGAATGGAAAATACTTTCATTACCCCTGGTGCCCTGTGGCCCAGAAGATTCGGGGAAATTATCAAATCCGTTTCCCGAGCCGCTCCGACGCGCTCAGAAAGAACTACATGCCCTGCATCCAGTGTAATCCCTGATGAACGTAGTCCTCGCTCCGCTCGGGCTACGTTCTGAAGTGCCTAAAGTTTAAAGTGCCTTAAGTGCCTAAAGTTATTCGCTCTCGCCCCTTTCTCCATAACTCGAGTGCTTCGGCGGTACTCGTAGTGCAGGGCTTTAGCCCTGCCCACCGAAGGCACGGTTAAAGCCCTGCACTACTAACTCATTAAAAATCCTAATAGGAACTTAGCGCTTCGCGCTAAGTTTTGGTAGCCGCACCCTTTAGGGTGCGCAATAAACGCAGGCTAAAGCCTGCGGCTACCTTTTTAACTACGTTTATTGTCCCGGTAATATCAATTAAGACAACCGGGATCCCGATGGATATCGGGGAAATTCCGATACAGGAACTTAGCGGGCGTGCATTTTGTCTATCCAGATTCGAGCACGGGTGAAATTCGGATTCAGCCTTAGAGTCTCTTCCATCTGCTTTTGCGCCTCGTCATAACGGCCCTGGTAATAAAACACAACACCCAGATTGAATATCGCCTCCACCATTATCGGATTGATCTGGAGTGCTGATCGGTAAGCCCGCGCGGCTTCATCATACCGTTCCAGGCGGGTATATATCGAACCGAGATTATTATAGGCGCCCGGCTGACCCGGATCAAGAGCGATGGATTTCAGCAAGACCACTACGGCTTCATCCAATCGACCGGCCATGCCATAGACAGCGCCCAGCTTAACCAGACCCTGTGCGCGGTCCGGTTCAAGTCCCGCCGCGATTTCATATTCCCGAACCGCCTCCGGGATCCGGTTAAGGCCGATTAGAGCTTTGCCCAGATTACTATGACTCTTCGGATCCCAGTCCTTGATCCGGATAGACTCCTTGAACTCCCTGACCGCGTCATCCAGCCGGCCTTCGTTCAGATAAATATTGCCAAGATTATAATGGGCCCGGGGACTCTGAGGTGAATACCGCGCGGTGGCCAGATAGATCGTCTTATTGTCCCTCCAGTCCAGATTACGGCGAATAGTGAGTATTGATAAAAAGACTATGACTATCGACAAGAAAAGTATCCCCAGCTGAAAAGTTGTTATCGCTCCTGGCAATCGACCGCTCGTAGTGCAGGACTTCAGACCTGCCTGATCGGTCTTAGGGCAGGATTCCATTCCTCCCTGACTGCTCGTAGTGCAGGACTTCAGTCCTGCCTGATCTCGGCCGGAATATCCAATAATGCTCATGATCGGGAGAAGGAAAAAACCAATCGAGGGGAGATAAAGCCAGTGTTCCGCCATCTCCGCGTTGAGGGGAAACCAGTTCATGTACGGAAGCAGTGCGACAGAGAACCAGGCCAGCCCGAAAAAAATGATCGGAGAACGCCGGTATGCTCTCACTGCTCCAATAACAACTCCAGAGATAATTACTGCGGAGATCAGCACCCCCGGAGAAAATAAAGTGGTAATCGGGAAAACAACCCGTTCCATCCGGAGATGGACGGGAAATATCAGGACCTTAAGATAAAGCAGTATCACCTCCGCGCTGGTCAAAAATCTTTCATAAAAAGAATAGGGATTGGAAGAGACTGTAGTGGACCCCCCGCTGATTATAAGATAGCGAATCGCAGCGTAGATCAGTGCGATCAGGAAGAGCGCGCCATAATACCACCCGGCAGGAGCCAATTTTTCATTATCCGGCTGACAGACACTCTTCCGCAGAATTTGATGATAAACAACAATCAACAGCGGCAGGACAATCGCGGCCTCCTTAGCGGAGAGCGCGATCAGAAAAAAGACAATTGACAGAAACAATCGGCCAATCTTTCTGCGATCCCGGGAAAAATAGATTGAAAGCAGCACAAAGAGAGCGGCCAGCAGATCCGCTCTCCCCGCGATATAAGCGACCGATTCAGTCTGAATCGGATGTATGAGAAAGAGCAGTGCGGTTAAAAAAGGCACCCCACGGGATAACATTCGGGAACCAGGGGACTCCTCGCCATCCCCCACACGGCACTTCATCAGAGCAGAGAGCAGAAAAAAAACCAGGATGGAGTTGGCGATATGGATAAGGATGGAGGTGAGATGGAAACCAAATGGATTCAATCCCCAGCAGGCATAATCAAGCGTATAGGAGAGCGCCTGAAGCGGACGGAAGAAATTCCCCCCGACCTCCGGCGCCAGACCGGAGGAGAATAATTCGGGGATATTCCGTAACGATCTGATCGAAAGATTCCCGGTGACCAGAAGTTCATCGTCCCAGACAAATGAATTCCCGAGTGAATTCCCATAAACCGCGAAACCGACAATAGCCAGTATCACTACCAGAAAAAGATTGGAACAAAATAGATTGATTCGTGGATTCGCCACGGCAACTCCTTAAAAATCAATATGTTAGGGCAAATATGGGGTCATTTCAGGCGCTTAAAGCACTGATTTTTAGCTAAAATCAGACTTATAAGCCACAGGAAGTGTCTCTCTCAACATCCAAGTTTCCTTCTGTTCGTTTCCGATATCATTCTCAACAAATGATTGACGGTACTGATACTGGTTCCTTGCCTTACCAATAAAATCTTTGCTGCCTACTGCCAGCGCTTCAGTCCAATGGGGAACCCTCTCCATATTTCCCAGTTTAATCTGCTTCTGAATACCTTCATTGTGCAGCTGACTGAGTTTTTCATGACTATTCAGATTAAGGACTCGGAGCAGCTTCTCAATATCAATAATACGATAACGCTGACGAGTCCCATTAAGCTCATCATATCCGCACCATCTCCATTCACTCGGGTGATCAACAACTCCACTTCTAACCATATTCATATCCACATAACAGAGGCAATTGATCAAATGTCGCCCATCCTCTATCATAGTGCATTGATAGGGATGTTCCCATACTGAACCTTCATGGTCTTTACGTGTATTAAGTTGCCTGGCAACTGCGCTGGAAGGGAGTTGCATCAACCGGCCGACATCATGTCGATCCGTTGCATGCACTATCACGTGGACATGGTTACTTGTAATGCAATAACCATAGACGGGGACATGATACCGCTTAGAAGCGATCCTCAGCCACTCTCGATAAGCCGTACGCTCCTCGGAGAATTTCAAGAGAAAACGTTTATCATGACACCTATGAGTCAGATGATACGTATAACCCTCAATTAGATATCTGGAAGCTCTTGGCATGTTTATATACTATCACACCGCGTGATCTGTTAAAACCATGATTTCTATTCAAAATCCGCATTCTAAGCTGAAAATATGGGGTAATATCACTGTAACCCATTGCCTTCCAATATATTGTTATGGCGAATCCATACAGTAACCAATCCATACAGTAAAATCTATACAGTAACATACAGTACACAGTACACACATTTCTTTGAGATCTTTAGCTTCAATTTGTTATAGTATTACCTATGAGAAAGATAAAGATTATCGTAGCTGCCGGAGTCATTTTGATCGGAGTATTAATCTGGCTCCTCTTTCTTCGGCAGGGGAAAGAGGACCTCCCCAATCTATTGCTGATCACGATGGATACGACCCGGGCAGATCATCTGGGATGTTATGGATATAACTCCGCCCGGACTCCGGCCCTTGACGCCCTGGCTCAATCGGGGATTAAGTTTAACCGGTTCTTCGCCAATGTCCCCCTTACTCTTCCCTCTCACGCCACTATGATGACAGGCCTTTATCCCCCGGAACATGGCTGCCGGGTGAATGGAGCTCATAAACTAGGAGAAGATATCACCACCATGGCCGAAGTCTTCCGGGAGAACGGCTACCGGACCGGCGCCTTTGTGGCTGCCTTTGTACTCGATTCCCAGTTCGGACTGGACCGGGGTTTTGACACCTACGATGATTACGATGTCCCCACTTCCAATGATATCTATGACGACAATGCGATGTACCGCTACCGGCGGGCGGACCGGGTCACTGACGCGGCGCTTAAGTGGCTTAATGAAGATTCCGGCGAACCGTTCTTCTGCTGGGTTCATTTCTTCGACCCCCATCGCCCCTATTACTTCCAACCTCGCCCCGGAGGGGATCTGTCGGATTCTTATGATCAGGAGATTGCCTTCATGGATAGCCAGATTAAACGCCTTCTGGACTATCTTCGGGACAATGAACTGGATAATAATACTACCGTCATCGCGCTGGGAGATCACGGCGAGGGGCTGGGAGATCACGGCGAAGATGAACATGCCCTTCTCCTCTATAATCCGGTCGTCCGGGTTCCTCTCATAATCACTACAGAAGCCGAAAATCGGGCCATCGGCCCAAAAGAGGTGGACAGCCTTATCTCCACCGAAGATCTCTTCCCTACTATTCTGGAGATTTTTAGCTGGGATCCACCGAGCGGTATCAGCGGCAGAAGTTTTTTCGGTGCCATCAAGGGGATTATACCCACTGAAGACGAGGTCTATCTGGAGACCGAATTCCCTTTGACCGAATACGGATGGAGCCCCCTGGCCGGAATTATTTCCGGGAACTGGAAATATATCTCCGCTCCCCGGGAAGAACTCTACGACCTGGAGAACGACCCGGCGGAAATGACTAACCTGGCCGAGTCACGGGAGAAAAAGACCCGTCAGCTAAAAGACCGGCTTCAGCAACTGAAAGAAGAGATGAATGTAGTCGAGGCAACCAACGCTGACCTGGAGGAAAAGGACCGCCGTGCTCTTGAGAGCCTCGGCTATCTGGGTGGATCGAGCGCCCGGATTACTTCCGGATATCCTCTCCGTGATCCAAAAGACGCCATCGGTTTGAGGAGTGAATTTATCTCCATTCTCAATGAACTCCAGAAGGGAGAACTCACTCTGGCGGAGAACCGGCTGCGGAGTTTAATCGAAAAAAGTCCGGAAAGCTACACTTTTCATTACAAGCTCGCGCTCCTCCTCTTCCAGCAGGAGCAATATGCCAAAGCCCGGGCAGAGTTCCAAAAACTGGCCGAACGCTTCCCGGAGGAGTATAAGACTCATTACAACCTGGGCAAGACCCTCCTTAAGCTGGGGAAAAATGATAAAGCGATAATGGAGCTTCAGCTGGCCATCGCCCTGGACGCGGAGAAGCCGCCGGCTTACAACAACCTGGGGATAGCTTTTCTCAAGAGCGGCCGGATTGAGGAGGCAATTGACGCTTTCAACCGGTCGGTTGAGATAGACTATTCCCAGGTCGATCCTCATAACAACCTGGGAAACGCCTACCTCTCCCTGGGCCGGATAGCGGCCGCAACGGATGAGTTCAAAAGGTCGGTGGAGATCGATCCTGACTTCTTCGAGGGACACTACAACCTGGGACTCTGCCTGATGCGTTTGGGGAAGACCGGTGAAGCGACCCGGGAGTTCAGGGAAGCTTTGAGAATCCGACCGGATTTCATCCCCGCCCGGCAGCAGCTTAACCATGCGCTTCAGGGTAACAACTGATTCCGCGATCATCTCCTAATTAAAAGTAGTCATCTTTCCTGATAGAACTAATTATTCTTCTTCCCCCTCTACCCCCCCCTTTTTTTGTCCACGGATTACACAGATTACACTGATTTGTCCCTTACCACGGCCGCTTTCGGAAATCGCTGATCAACGCGGATCGTTGAAGAAAAAGGTTGTCAGGGTGGCGAGTGGAAAGCCTCTGATCCGAGGAGAAACAATCTGAGTAATCTGTGTACAAAAAAGGGGCCGCGGCGGGGAGAACTTATGCGTATTTTGTGGATTTTTTCGGCTACAAAAGGGGCCAAGGAAGGGGGATTTACATGGATTCAGGAGCAGAGACTCCCAGAATTTCCAGACCCTCCGCGATCACAGCCTGCACTCCACGGGCCAGGGCCAGGCGGGCGGCGGTGATCCCTGGGTCATCCCCGATCACCCGGTGCTGATTGTAGTAACTGTGAAAGATGGAGGCCAGGTCTTCCAGGTAGGCCGGGAGAAGATGTGGTTGCCGGGTAAGAGCGGCGGTCTCAATCATTTCGGGAAAAAGGAGGAGCTTTTTGATCACTTCCATCTCTTCCGGTTCGCTGAGACAGGCCAGATCGACTTTCAGGAAATCCGGCATATCACACCCTGTTCTCTCCGTGTATTTCTTGAATATGCTATTTATCCGGGCATGGGCGTACTGGACGTAATATACCGGGTTGTCGTTGGTCTGGCTCTGGGCCAGCTCCAGATCAAAGTCAAGATGGCTCTCCTTGCGGCGGCGAACGAAAAAATAACGGGCAGCATCCTTCCCTACCCGGTCCAGTACCTGCCGAAGAGATATAAACTCCCCCTGCCGGGTAGACATCGACAGCTTTGTCTTCCCCTCATAGAGAGTGGTTAATTGGACAATGACAATCTCCAGAATCCCGGGATCAAACCCCAATGCCTCCATCGAACCTTTCAGCCGGGCGATATAGCCGTGATGATCGGGACCCCAGAAATCAATAATAGCGTTATAGCCCCGCCCATATTTTTCCCGGTGATAAGCGATATCCGAACTGAGATAAGTAAGATCGCCCCCGCTCTTTCTAAGAACCCGGTCCTTTTCATCTCCATAGGCCGAAGAACGGAACCAGAGGGCACCCTCCTTTTCATAGGTACTGCCTAACCCGGCCAACTCCCCTAATGCCTTCTCCACTTCACCGGCGGCTACCAGTTCCGTCTCGCTCACCCAGCCATCCATCTTCACCCCGAAATCCCGCAGTTCTTCCTTTATCATCCCCAGAAGAATGCCGGAGGCGTAGGCAGCGCAATAATCAATCGCCTCAGCTTCTGATAGTTCGGAAAAAGTTTTCTCCGCCACAACCGGTTGATCTTCCTGAATCCCCCGGGCCAGGTTGATAATATATTCTCCCTGGTAATACTCCGCCGGCAAATCCAGTTCTTCGCCACGAAGCTGCCGCCAGCGCAGATATACCGACGCTCCCAATATATTCATCTGGCGGCCGCGGTCGTTCAGATAATATTCCCGATCAACCCGGAAACCGGCTTTTTTCATCAGTTCGGCCAGAACATCGCCCACCGCCGCCTGCCGGCCATGAGCCACTGTCAGAGGTCCGGTGGGATTGGCGCTGATAAATTCCAGTAAAACCCTATTCCCCTCCCCCGCCTTACTCTCCCCACAATGATTAGGGGAACGTAATATCTCTCGCAAGGAGTTATGGAGAGTTGACGGATTTATGGTGAAATTTATGAATCCCCGCCGGAGATCCGCCTCTATGCCTATAATGTCCGTATCCTGATTCAGTTCAGGCTCAATCAGGGAGGCAATGACCTTCGCTGTCTCTGCCGGAGGCCGCCGGACCTGGGAGGAGACTTTCATGGCAATATTCGAGGCTAGATCGCCGTGATCCTTCTCGCGGGGGACCTGGAGTTCAATTGAAGGGAGGGTGACGGTCGGAAGGAGATCACGGTCGGCAGCTTTCTGAAAAGCTCCTGTGATCAATTTAATAATACTCTCTTCAATTTTCTGAAATTTCATCTTTTTATTCAAAACCATATTTAACCGCGGATTAAACGAATTATACGGATTAGAGAAAAAACAATCTCCTCAGACCCGGCGGCTCTGCCGAACGGGCGCCAAATCCGCTTAATCCGCGGTTTATTTAAATTCAGAAATATCAATCCGGGGAGCATCGCCCCAGAGACTCTCCAGGGAATAGAATTCCCGAGCTTCGGCAAGAAAGATATGAAGAAGGACATCCCCGCAATCCATCACCACCCACCGCAATTCCGGGAGTCCTTCGGTTCTTTTGACCGCCCGACCGCCTTTTTTTAACCGATCCGAGATTGCCTCGACAATAGCCTTCACCTGCCGGGTATTTTCCGCGCTGCAGAAGAAGAAGTAATCCGCGATCGAAGAGAGTCCCCTCATATCCAGAGTTATAATATCTTCCGCCTTCTTCTCCTCCGCTATCTCAATAGCGGTTTTAATTATTTCTTTTGCCTTCATAAATATAACGAGTGCCTAAAGTTTGAAGTGCCTAAAGTGCGTTTGAAAGAAGTGCCTAAAGTGCCTTAAGTGCCTAAAGTTGGAAGTTGTCGCTTTCGACGAGCGATTCCGGCTTTCTGATGCCTGGTGAAGGCGAACAACTTTAGGCACTTTAGCGCACTTTAGGCACTTCCAACTTTAATTTCTATATAACCCATTTCCCATAATATAAGATCTGACCGTATCCGGTACCCATCCCGATATATCTTTGCCTTCCCGGACCGCCTGCCGGATCTCTGTGGATGAGACCGGGAACTCTCTGGAGATAATACAACCCCGCCCGCTCTCCATAATCTTATCAGCCCAATATTTATTCTCTCCTCTCAACTCTCCCATCTCAAATTCCGGCCGGGTTATAATAATGAAACGACACATCTCAATCAACAACTCAATATCTTTCCATCCGGCGATCGAAAGAAGATTATCCATCCCGATGATCAGAAAAAGTTTCACCTCCGGCCCATACTCTTTGTCCAGTTCCCAGATGGTGTCAATGGTATAGGAAATCTCTTGCCGGTCCAGTTCAATCTTGGATATTTCATAGTCCGGAGACCCGGCAATCGCCCGATTCAGCATCTCAAGTCGATCAGAACCGGCGGCAACCGGACCGCCGGTCTTAAACGGAGAAACCGCCGCCGGAATAAATATAACCCGATCCAGACCACACTCGTCCCTCGCCGCGCTGGCCATCTCCAGATGACCATTATGAACCGGATCAAACGCGCCCCCCAGGATACCGATGGAGAGTTGACGGTTGACAGGGGAAGAAAGTTGATGGTTGCCAGTTGACGGTTGATGGGGACCTTTGCCAGGTGTCGTTGAACGTTGAGCGTTGAAAGTTGAATGTTGAATGTTCATCATTTCTTGCTTGCCTGCCTTCTCCATCCATCCGACGTTTGATGTTCGAAGCCTGCTTGCCGAAGCGACGTTCAACGTTCGGAGTTCGATGTTCGACGTTCGGCGTTCATCTTTTCACCCCCGAATCTGTCCTTCTCCCCTAATCACATACTTATAAGTTGTCAGTTCTTCCAGCCCCATGGGGCCGCGGGCGTGCAGCTTATCGGTGCTGATGCCTATCTCAGCCCCGAGGCCGAACTCTCCCCCATCGGTAAAGCGGGTGGAGGTATTCAGGTAGACCGCGGCGGAATCCACCCGTCGTATAAAGTACTCCGCCTCTTCCTTGTCCCGGGTAATAATAGCGTCGGAATGATGTGATCCATAATTGTTGACGTGATCAACCGCCTCCTTGACTCCATCTACCACACGGACAGAAAGAATGAGATCAAGATATTCTGCCCTCCAGTCAGCCTCAACAGCGGGGTTGATCTCCGGAATAAGTTCCCGGGCGGAGGCACAGCCCCTCAACTCCACACCCTTGGAGGCTAACCGAGCCGCGACTTCGGGGAGGAAACTTTCCGCGATGGCACTATCAACCAGTAGCGTTTCCACAGCGTTACAGACTCCGGGACGCTGGGTCTTGGCATTATCAACAATCTCAAGAGCCATCTCCGGGTCAGCGGATGGAGCGACATAGATGTGACAGATCCCCTGGTAATGTTTTATTACCGGAATGGTCGAGCCCTCAACTACTGCCCGGATCAACGACTCCCCTCCCCGGGGGATGATTACATCAATGAACTGATCCATTCTAAGCAGTTCTCTGACTACCGAGCGGTCGGTGACACTAACTATCTGAAGAGCGTCTACTGGAAGGGCGGTCTCTTCCATGGCTCGGCGAAGAATACCGGCTAAAACCAGATTAGAATGGATGGCTTCCTTTCCCCCTCTTAGAATGACCGCGTTGCCGGACTTCAGACAAAGTCCGGCAGCGTCAACAGTAACATTAGGGCGGGATTCGTAGATAATACCGATAACCCCTATCGGGTCCCGGACCCTGCTTATTGCCAGGCCGTTAGGTCTGACCCTTTCGTCGATGACCGCACCGACAGGGTCAGGGAGAGCGGCAACGTCTCGCAGACCATCCGCCATAGCCTGGAGCCGGTCCGGAGTAATCCGGAGTCGATCCAGAAGGGCGGCGCTCAAGCCGATATCCTTGCCGGCCTCAAGATCCTTTAGGTTAGCATCCTCAATCTCCTCCCGGCTTCTTTCCAGCAGGTCTGCCATTGAGAAGAGTGCCGAGTTCTTATCATCCGTGCTTAACGCGGCCATCTTCCGGGAAGCTTTCCTCGCGGCCGCAGCCAGTTCCAGGGCGTATTTCTTGTAGTCCATCTTTATTCCTCTTCTTTTGTTGCGATTCTCCGAATTAAGCCTGGCAACTTTTTGCCACTAAGGCACCAAGACACAAAGAAAAATTAGAACCACGAAAAACACGAAGAAAACGCTAAAAGCTTTACTATTGTTACTATCTTTAAAAATCCTTCGTGAACTTCGTGTTCTTCGTGGTAAAAAACTTCCTTAGTAAACTAATATTATCATAATATCAGAGAGAGCCTTATAAACTGAATATA
>Ga0180435_10006226_pt1 | contig 11433 bp, 9 predicted proteins | sample SS_ome_3_FD_132467 | JGI IMG/M metagenome (GOLD analysis project Ga0180435, IMG submission 132467) | Hypersaline lake sediment archaeal communities from the Salton Sea, California, USA - SS_3_S_1 metaG | ecosystem: Environmental > Aquatic > Non-marine Saline and Alkaline > Hypersaline > Sediment...
CGACTGATTTTGAGGGAAGACAATGCGGATCTGCGCCTGATGGGCATCGGCCGGGAATTAGGGCTGATAGACGATGCCACGGCAAGGGATGCAGCTGATCGCCGTCGGGCCATCGCCGAAGAAACCCAACGGCTGAAAAAAACCGTGGTAAAACCCCTTCCAGATGTCAATGCCTATCTGCAAAAAAAGGGCACCCGCCCTCTGGCCAATGGGGTTGCCCTGGACCAGCTGCTGAAACGGGCCGAACTGGGTTACGATGCTGTCCAGGCCCTGGCCCCGTCACCCCAGCCCCTCTCTCCCGCTGTCACCCGACAGGTGGAAATCGAAGTAAAATACGAAGGGTATATCCAGCGTCAGTTGAAAGAAGCCGAAAAGCTCAAGGACATGGAGAAGGTCAACATCCCCGAGGGCTTCAATTTCCGCAAGGTGCATGGACTGTCCAACGAGCTCAAGGAGAAACTGTCGGACATTCGCCCCGTCACGCTTGGCCAGGCGTCCCGTATCGAAGGAATCACGCCGGCCGCCATGACCGCCCTGATGGTGACGCTCCGTGCCCAATCCTGACCGACGGCTCTGGTCATAAATGGCCACCATCGATGGACTGACCACCTGTCCCGAATCGTATTGACATGTGGTAAATGCCGTTTTATTTTAAATGCTTATGAGATAATAACAAGTGGATTGCAGTTGCCGAAAACCTCACGGCACTTGATGCCAGAAGAGGCAATACCGGCATGGTAACTGGCCGTTGTAATGGCCGCACCCCCCTGGCTTGACGAATAAATTGCCTATATCCCCGGAGGTTGCGGGGAAAGGAAGGAACGGTATGGCTGGTAAGGATTATTACGCGATTCTGGGTGTGGATAAGGGGGCTTCCGGTGAAGAGATCAAGAAAGCCTACCGCCGTCTGGCGATGAAATACCACCCGGATCACACTAAAGGCGATGTGAAGTCTGAGGAGCAGTTCAAGAAGATAAGCGAAGCCTATGCGGTACTGAGTGATAAAGAAAAACGGCGTCAGTATGACCGCTTCGGATCGGAAGGGTTTCAACAGCAATACAGCCAGGAAGATATTTTCAGAAACTTCGATTTCGGGAATATCTTTCGGGAATTTGGTTTTGGCGGAGGGTTTGCCACCGGTCAGCAGGGCGATGTGCGCTTTTCATTCGGCGGTGGCGACGCCCCTTTTGGGTTTGGTCGGGGGGGCGGAGCACCTGCCAAGGGCTCCGATCTTGAATACGAGCTGGCGCTGACGCTACAGGAGGTCGTTACCGGAACCAACAAGACGATCGATTTTACCCATGAAGGTCGCGCGCAGCGCCTGACGGTCAAGATTCCCAAGGGAATGATAGCGGGTAAAAAATTACGTTTGGCCGGAAAGGGTGCGGCCAGCCCGATGGGGGGGCCTCCGGGAGACCTATTTATCCGTTCCAAAGTTCTGCCGGACAGCCGTTTCGTTCAGGATGGCCATGATATTCTTGATTACCGGGAGGTCAAGCTGACAGAAGCGGTCCTGGGCACGACCCTGACGGTGCCGACACTGGACGGCAAATCCGTGAATGTCAAGATTCCCCCGGGTACACGGCATGGGACCCGTTTGCGACTTGCAGGGCACGGGATACCGAAGATGCGCAACGATGGCCGGGGTGATCTGTTCGTGGTCGTGCAGGTGTCGTTGCCGAAGCAATTGTCCGAGGACCAGCGCGAGTTGTTTGCCAAGTTGGCCGACACGGGATTGTAACCGATCAAATTCATTGACAACTCCGATATATTTTAATAACTATGATGCAGTAAACCATCAGTTATAATTAAAAAAATTGATAGATATCATCTTCACGGATCTGGTGGGTAAAGCGCGGCAGGGCCGATCGGTTAGCCCTCCGGGGTCGGAAACGAAAAAGCGTCCGTTCCGAAAATGCCGACTCTCTTCGTGAAGACGGGCTTCATCGGGCGGTATAAGTATAGCCAATAAAATTGACGGTGGCTTGTGCGGGAATGTTCGCAAACCATTGAGTGCAAAGGGTTACGGACGGGGCTCGCCAACGTGAGTGTTGCGGTGTGCCAATATCACTATGTCTGAATTTATCCCGGTATTGACCAAAGAAAAAATCGACGCCCAAGTCAACCACATCGCCCAAGTCATTTCCGCCGACTACAAGGACCGCGAATTGATTCTTATCGGCATTCTAAAAGGCGCCTTTATCTTTCTATCCGATCTTATTCGCCGGCTGACCATTCCTGTAAAAGTGGATTTCATGTGTGTTTCCAGTTATGGCAGCGGCACTTCTTCTTCGGGCCGGATCAAATTATCCAAAGACGTGGATATTGACATAAAAAACAAAGACGTCTTGATCGTCGAAGACATCGTGGATACCGGGCTGACGCTGTCTCATCTGGTGGACTATTTGCAGTCTTCCGGAGCGGCGTCGGTTCGCATCTGTACACTGATCGACAAACGGGAAAGACGGGAAACCGATGTGATCGTTGATTATGCCTGCCACACGGTCGAAAAAGGGTTTCTTGTCGGTTACGGGCTCGATTATGCCGAGTTCTATCGAAACCTGCCGGAAGTCTATCACTTGAAATTATAACCGTTGGGGTGTGCCATGATTCTTACCTGCCAAAAATGCAGTACCAGTTTTAATCTGGATGAAATGTTACTGAAGAAGACCGGATCGAAGGTCCGCTGCTCTCTGTGCCAGAATATCTGGGTAGCATTTCCTCCCGAGACGTCCCTCGAAGATCTCCCTGAGCCGGCTGACAGTGACATGGGACTTGGTGCAGCGGCAGCTGCGGCGACCGGAGCCGCTGTCGGGGCATTTGCGGCAGATGCAGCAGACGATGCCGACCTCCCGGCAGAAACGCCGCCTGAATTGAAATTTTTCGCAGATGGCGACATCGACGAGGACAAAAGCGACGATGACGAGCTCGTGACGGATGAAATCAATCTTGATGAACTGGATCAGCTCTTGAGCGAAGAAGGTGACGCAATGGCCCGGCCGGCGCCGGAGGAGGACTTCAAAACCGAGGAGCTCAACCTGGCCGATCTCGAGAAGATGCTGGATGTCGACGAGGATCAGGCCACACCGGAAGCCTTAGAAACGCCGGCCGAACCGGATGACCTTGAACTGGGCGAAACCCCTGAGGACGTACCGGATGTCGAGGCGGCCGACACCGAAGACAGCGTTATCGAGGAACTTGATCTCGATCTGCAGGATCTTGAAACACTGCTCGAGGAAGACACCGGCCTGGGTGATGAAATCGCCGCGGCTGAAGAAACGGCGGGCGGCCTTGAAGACGTGGCTGAAGAGCTGGAACTTGACGGTCTCGATGCCGGCAAAGAAGAAATTGAACTGGACTTTGACCAGAGCCTGGACGATCTGCTCAAGGAAGAAGACAAGTCGCCTCCGGTCGAGGAAACGGAAGAAATCGGTATCTCTGAGATTACGGATGCCCTGGACGATGTCGACCGTTCCGGCGAAGCCGATGTTGGAGATGATCAGGAGCTTGATTTGGAGCTGGCCCCCGGACTCGATGGCATATTTGATGAGGGGCAGGAAAAGGATGTTGTCATCGAGGAAACCGAAGAGCTGAATTTTGCCGAGCTCAGTGCCGACCTGGAGGAAGCCGCCGAGGAACCTGAAGCGGAGGCCCCGGAGGAGCTCGATCTGGATTTTGGCGAAGAACCACCATCCGACGAGACACCGGCCGAAGAGGCCCTGCCTGAACTGGATCTTTCCGATCTGGCTGCATCCCTCGAGGGAGACGATGCCGTCGCGGCGGCGTCCGAAGGCCCCGAGGAAGCTGAACTCGATCTTGACCTGGACGCCCTCGAGGCCGAGGGCGACGAAGCGGAAGACCTGGTCCTTGAAATGGATGCGTCAGAGGGCGCCGGCGGGCAGGTTGCCGAAGAGACACGCGAGCTCGATGCCGACGAGTTGGAGTCTTTGCTAGAGGATTCAGGCGAAATGCCAGATGCCGACGCGGATGTGGAAGCGTCTTCCGACAGCATCGAACTGGATATCGACCTGGATAGTCTGGACGCGGACGACGATGAGATGGAAGACGCCACCCGCGAACTGGATTTGAACGATATCGAAAAGATTCTTGAAATGGACGCAGAGGGTGCAGACGCTGGCGAGGCGGCCACGGATGAGCCTGAAGACCTGGATCTGGATTTGGATATGGACAGTGTGGCCCCGCCCGTATCCGAAGCGGAGGAAACCGGCGAAGAGACGACCGGTGCCGGAAGCGAACTTGATCTGTCCGATCTGGAGGCGATGCTGGATGTCGAGGATACCACCGATACGCCGGAAGTCCTCGATGAAGAAATGGACGATCTGGACTTGGATTTTGATCTTCAGCCCGCCACAGATGATAGCGAAGATCTGGATCTCGAGTTCGACATGCTTGATGAAGAGCCGGAAGAGGCCAGCGCCCTTTTCGATACCTCCGAATCGGAGGATCTGGGATTGGATCTTGACCTCGGCGCAACAGACGCTGCTGAGGAGGGGGATCTGGACGGTGACCTCGATTTCGAAATCATGGACGACGATCTGGCTGTCGAAGAGGTCGATCTTGATATTGCGGCTGAAGAAATCGGTGCGGAAACGCTTTCCGATCCGGTCGCTGCCCGTGCCTTGGGCCAGTCCGGGACGCCGGCAGACAGGGATTTGACCCAGGAGCTCATGGATGAAATGGCGGCCGCAGACACCCAGACCATGGCGGCACCGCCGGTCCAGCCAAAGCCCCTCAAACCTGCGGCTCCGATGAAAAAGAAGAAAAAGTCGAGCCGGAGTCTGGTGCTGCTGTTTCTTCTGGTATTGCTGGGGGCGGCCATATATCTACTGCCCCGTTATACGGATATCAAGCTGCCGGGAATCAAGATGCCGGACTTGTCGGGCATCCCTTACATTGGCCAGTTTTTTGGCAGCAAGACGCCGGAAGCCATCGTTCCGGTAGAAGCGACGCTTCAGGGGGATTGGGTCCAGAATCAGCAGGCTGGGCGCCTCTATACCATTCAGGGCCGGGTGAAAAATGCTTATGCCAGCCCCCGCAGCTATATCCGGGTGACCGGGCGGGTTTATGCCAATGGACGCAAATTCCAGCGGGCTGCAAAGGCCTATTGCGGAAATGTCCTGACCCCGGAAGAGATGACGAACCTGCCCTTGGCTGACATCCAGAAGCGGCTGAGCAACCGCAACGGCACGAACAATAGCAACGTCAAGGTGGGGCCGGGCAAGGAAGTGCCCTTTCTGGTGGTGTTTGGCGATCTGCCTCCCGATATCGAGCTCCAGGAATTTGCCGTGGAAATCTCCGGGTCTCTGCCGGTGGCTTCCAAATGATCTTTGGTCTTGACTTCGAATTATGGACCTGTTAATAGGCTGCTTTTCCTTGGCGATGTAGCTCAGCTGGTCAGAGCATGCGGCTCATATCCGCAGTGTCCGGGGTTCAAGTCCCTGCATCGCCACCATTTGATTACAATGGGCCGTAACCCAGCGGGTTACGGCCTTTTTTCGTCTGTCCTGGCGGTCGGCGTACTGTTTTCCAGCTGATGTATGATCCCACCGAGTTATCCGGCAATCCCGAGCGTGCTTTTCGCCGGTTGACATCTTTTTTGAGACCGACTAAATATGACAGTCCCTCTACATTTTCAAATCACAGCAATGATATTTTCAAGGAGGTTGGGGATGAAGAAGCAATTGGTTATCGTTTTGATCACGATGGTTCTGTTTTGTTTTGCACTTACCAGTTGCGGTGGCGGGGGTGCCAAGGTCGAGAGTCAAGTCAGCACCCAGACGCTGGGCCAGCAACTGATCGATCTTGAAAAAGCCCACAAAGAAGGTGTCATTACTGAAAAAGAATATAAAAAGGCCAAGGAAGGGCTTCTAAAAAAATATAAGTAGGGTTTATCCGCCGGGGGGCAGATGATGCGCGGCCTCCCGGTCTTCCTTGCGTCAAAAGCGATTTTTCTCGCCTCTTATCTTTCGGCCTCTACCCGCGTAGTCCCCGTTGCAGGCCTGTCGTCCCCGGGGAATTCGCTCTCATTCATATATTGCCCGGCATCCGTTGGACAACCCGGATCCTATCCGTAACTTTAGATCTTGATAACCGTTTTGGCCTTGTACTATAGGTGTTAGTCATCGCCATTTATTTGAAACCGATGCTGGAGGGTTCCGGCATTCACATGACGATAGGCCATGGTCATGTTCACTGGTTTTGAAAAAATAGTCGAAGAACGTATACGACGAGCCCAGCAGTCCGGTATGTTTGACAATCTGGACGGTTCCGGAAAACCCCTCCCCCGGGACGTTATTGGCGATACGGTATCTGAAGACCTGCGCCTGTCCTATAGGATTCTCAAGAACGCCGATTGCCTTCCCCCCGAGATCGAGGTGAAAAAGGAAATACATCGTACAGAGGATTTGCTGGCGGACATGTCGGAAACGCGCTTGCGCTATCGAACGTTTAAGAAGCTCAATCTTCTCATCCTCAAACTTAACACCATGCGCCGTGGTTCGGCTGCCCTGGATATACCCCAGCATTACGGCGAGCAACTTATGGAGCGTTTGGAAAAAGAGCCGCCCAAATAATGGTGGCGCGATCGTTGTCCGGACGATCGCGATGTGCCGACAACCATTTCTGTTGCCCTGGTTACACCCCTTAGACCGGCGATTGTCTGGCAGTCTTTCCCGGAAATGATGTAGATCAACATGCCCCAGATGAATAAAAATAATAGCGACGGCCTCATGAAGAGCATCATGATGGCTTATCTCATTTTGATTCTGCACGTTGTGTTGTTGGTGTGCCTGGGGTTTCTGGTCTTTTTTTTCCGCGGTATCGTCCATTACATGCTCTGGATTGTTTTAATCGGCGCCGTGGGGATCCTGGCCTCGGGCTACTGGTTTTATCGCCGCATGAAAGCCGAAGGCCGAAGCTTGCGGGAGACACTCAATTCGCCCCTTTTCCGGAACAAGACCGTCGAGATCAGCCTGCTGGGGGGGCTGGCTCAGTTTCGGGTCGGTCAGTCGAATAGGCAGCCCTTGCTTGATCAGGACCACTCCGAAAATACGCTGCAACTGGACTGGTCCGGTGATAACCAGGTCCAGGAGCTTACGGAACTGGCGCGCTTGCTGCAAAGCGGTCTGATTACCTCTGAAGAGTATGAAAAAGCCAAAAAGCAGATCTTTCGGTCTTGATAACCGGTCCGGTCATTGGGCCAGGTGACCGATAACCCTCCTCATTACCCAAAGGAAACAGAGCGATGAAAAAACTCAAGATTGCCCTGCTGGCAGGCGGCATTTCCTCTGAGAGGGACGTGTCTTTGAGCAGCGGTCAGCAGGTTTATGACGCGCTGGACAAAGCGCGCTATGACATTGTGCGCTACGACCCCAAGACCGATTTGCCCGATATTGTCGCCCGCGCGGCTGAAATCGATGCCGCCCTGGTGATACTGCACGGCCCCTATGGGGAGGACGGCACGATCCAGGGGTTGCTGGATCTGCTGAACATTCCGTACCAGGGCGCCGGCGTGCTCGGCAGTTCGGTGGCCATGAACAAGCTGGTGGCGAAGCGGCTTTATGAACACGCCGGATTGAAGATACCCGCATACTGTCTGGTTCGCCGGGGGCCCATTCCAGAACTGGGGGGCTGTGTCCAGCACCTTGGATTGCCGGTTGTGGTCAAACCGGTGGCCGGCGGCTCTAGTATCGGGATGTCCATTGCCAAGACCGAAAAAGAACTGCACGATGCCGTCGAAGAAGCCTTCCGATACGATGAGCAGGTATTATTGGAGAAATATCTGGAAGGCGTCGAGGTGACCGGCGGCGTTTTAGGCAACGATAACCCCGAGCCTCTCCCCTTGATCGAAATCGTACCCGGCGAGGGCCATACTTTTTTCAACTATACCGCCAAGTACACGGCGGGCGAGACCCAGGAGATATGCCCGGCCCGTATCAATGATGCCCTTACAGACCGGGCCCAGACCTGTGCTGTCCAGGCGCACGAGGCGCTCTTCTGCCGGGGCTACAGCCGCACCGACATGATTATCCACCAGGACGAAATCTATGTGCTTGAAACCAATACGATTCCTGGAATGACCGCCACCAGCCTGTTTCCCCAGGCGGCGGCCAAGGCCGGATTGGATTTCACGCGTCTACTGGATCGGTTGATCGCGCTCAGTCTCGAGGGGCGGTCAAGTCAGGAATCCAAAGCTTAGATCCAAACGCGACACCCGCCAATCGATAACTTTTCAAGGAGAGAGGGGAGGTCTGTATGAAAGTGCTGGTGATTGGAAGCGGCGGCAGGGAGCACGCCTATGCATGGAAAATTGCCCAAAGCCCCCTGGTAAAAAAAGTATTCTGTGCCCCCGGCAATGCCGGGATTGCGTCCGTGGCCACCTGTGTGCCCATCGATTCCGAAGACGTCCAGTCGTTGCTGGCATTTGCCCAAAAAGAAAAGATCGACCTGACGATCTGCGGGCCCGAAGGGCCTCTGGCCAAGGGTGTTGTCGATTTGTTCGAGGCCGAAGGGCTGAAGATCTTTGGGGCATCGCAGAAAGCGGCGGAACTGGAAGCCAGCAAGTCTTTCTCCAAATACATCATGGAAAAATATGGCGTGCCCACGGCCAAGGGACAGACTTTTACCCGCGTCCGGGACGCCCGGTCCTATATAAAAAAGGTGGGGGCGCCGATCGTTGTCAAAGCCGATGGTCTGGCGGCCGGCAAAGGTGTGATTGTCTGTCAGACCGAAAAAGAGGCGCTGGATGCGATTGACCGCGTCATGGTCAGGAAAGAATTCGGTGCGGCGGGCGACCGCGCCGTGGTCGAGGAATGTCTGGTGGGCGAGGAGGCCTCTTTCATTGCCTTTACGGACGGCAAAACCGTCCTGCCGCTGCCGTCCTCCCAGGACCACAAGCCGGTGTTTGACGATGACAAGGGGCCCAATACCGGGGGCATGGGGGCCTACTCCCCAGCGCCTATTGTCGATCGCTATCTTCACGATCGTGTCATGAAAGAAGTGATGATTCCCACGGTGAAAGGCATGGCCGCAGAAGGGCGGCTATACAAAGGATTTCTTTATGCCGGTTTAATGATCGATGGCGACAAGATCGGTGTTCTGGAATTCAATGCCCGGCTCGGGGATCCGGAAGCCCAGCCGCTGCTGATGCGTGTCAAGAGTGACATTGTCCCCGTCATGCTGGCGATCATCGAGGGGCGTCTGGACCAGTGCCGGCTGGAGCTTGATGCGCGGGCCACGGTGTGTGTGGTGATGGCCTCCGGAGGCTATCCCGGAAAGTATGGCAAAGGGTTTCCCATCAGCGGCCTGGATGCCGCCCGACGCATGAAAGATGTCGTGGTTTTCCATGCAGGCACAGGCGCGAAGAATAAAGAAATCGTGGCCAACGGCGGTCGTGTGCTGGGTGTCACGGCCCTGGGTGATACGGTCGAAAAGGCCATCCAAAAGGCCTACCAGGCGGTGGCTAAAATTAAGTGGCGCAAAGTTCACTACCGCAAGGATATCGGTCAGAAGGCGTTGCGACGGTTTCAGCAGAAACCCGCTGTGGGGATCGTCATGGGGAGCGATTCCGACCTGGGTGTCATGAACGGGGTCGTTGCCATGCTGAAGAAATTTCACGTCCCTTACGAGATGACGGTGGCGTCTGCGCACCGAACCCCGGAACGGGCCGCCGAATGGGCCCGCAGTGCGCCCGACAAGGGGATACGGGTGATCATTGCCGGTGCGGGCCATGCCGCCCACCTGGCCGGTGCCATGGCCGCCCAGTCGACCCTGCCGGTGATCGGCGTGCCCATCGACTCGTCCTGTCTCCAGGGATTGGATGCCCTTTTGTCGACGGTGCAGATGCCGCCGGGTTTACCGGTGGCGACGATGGCCGTTGGAAAACCGGGGGCCAAGAATGCCGGATTGCTGGCGGTTCAGATCCTGGCCCTTTCCGATCCGGAACTGGCCGAGCGGCTGGTGGCCCACCGTCGGGAAATGGCGGCGCAGGTCGAACAAAAAGCCGCATCACTGGAGCGGGTTGAGTAGGATCGCAGGCATCGATCCGGACGCTCCCGATCCGGTTGTGATCCGCAGGGCGGTGGACATTCTGCAGCATGGCGGAATGGTGATCGTTCCCACCCGTCATCTCTACGGTGTGGGGGTCGATGCCCTCGACCCGCGTGCCGTCGAACGCGTTTTTAAAGCCAAGCAGCGGCCCTATCACCAACCGCTGTTGATCATGTTGCCCTCGTTGGGCGATGTGCCCCGCTATGCCCGGGACATCGACGAACGGGCAGCGGCTCTGATGAACGCCTTCTGGCCCGGCAAGTTGACGATCGTCCTGGCGGCCCGATCGATTTTGCCACCGTTACTGACCGGGGGAACGGGCCGCATCGGCATCCGTGTGCCGGGGCATGCGGTCTGCCGGTCCATCGTCCGCGCCATGGCAAGCCCCATGACCGCCACGAGCGCCAATCTCTCCGGTCAGTCCGGATGCCACCGCATCGACGATCTTCATCCGGACATTGTCGCGGCAGCAGATCTTGTCCTGGACGCCGGTCCCCTCAAACCAGGTGTCGGCTCCACGGTGGTCGATGTGACGTCCGGTGGGGTGTGCATTTTACGTGAAGGGGCTGTCGCGGCAGAAGCAATTGAGGCCGCAAACGGCATCAGGACGCCGCAGACTTCGGCCGGAACCCCGGAAGGGGCGAACTGGAAGCGGGGGTGATCATCCCAACGGATTACCGCCTGACAACGACGTTTCGCGGTCGGTGGTTTGGGTTGACAATTCCCGGCAGGTTGTCTAAGGAAGGAATCCTGTTTTTGCCGGAGTGGTGAAATTGGTAGACGCGCCAGACTCAAAATCTGGTGAGCCTTGCGCTCGTGGGAGTTCGATTCTCCCCTCCGGCACCAAGATAATACAGGGGGTTTGGCTCAAAGCCTTCCCCCTTTTTTACTACTGCAGTAGCGGTTATAGTACATCCTTAGATCCGTCTCTATGTTTCTGCCGTTCGGATAGGGCCTTGTATTTCAGACCCGTCTGGCACTTCCGGCCCATGACCTCCTCGAACGCCTTGTCCATCTGATCCTGTAACATGCTGTCCGAACCATGATGAACGCTAAAGCTGACATGAACTGGTAGGATAGGCTTCAAGCACGGCTTGGGTCAAATGATGAAGGCGGCGGTTCAACGCATGGGGGGCATTTGTATTTTAGGTCAGGCATGCCAGCAGCCGAGCCGTGCATCTCCAAAGAAACTTTGGGGAACAGCCGATATGGATGCTAAGGGCCTTGTTTTATATGGCATTTTTAGCTATGGTAACTGCACCGGACCACTTAAGACCCCCCAAGGAACGATTGTGCATTATATTGCCTGTCACGAATGCGATCTGGTTCACGAGCTGGGGGAGGTGCCCCCCGGCGGCGCCGCCC
>Ga0180435_10006227_pt1 | contig 11433 bp, 11 predicted proteins | sample SS_ome_3_FD_132467 | JGI IMG/M metagenome (GOLD analysis project Ga0180435, IMG submission 132467) | Hypersaline lake sediment archaeal communities from the Salton Sea, California, USA - SS_3_S_1 metaG | ecosystem: Environmental > Aquatic > Non-marine Saline and Alkaline > Hypersaline >...
GAGATTAAAATAGTCCATTTCCTGTTATTGCGAGCGCAGCGAAGCAATCTCAATCCCCACACTATGTCATCGCGAGCAAAGCGAAGCGATCCTAACCTTCACATTTTGCATAACCGTCCCCCATATCATTCCATCGGATCAAGCCCCCTTTTTAAAGCCCAGTTAAAAGTAGAGAATAAACATTATCATATAACCGTCCCATAAGGCCTGCCCCAAAAGTCCGGGCGGGGCGGTTTTGGAGAGTCGGAACCTTTGAGCGTTCAAAGGTTCTGAGATTAAAATAGTCCATTTCCTTTTTTCTTAATTCAAATCTATCCATTTCCAGTCATCGCGAGCGCAGCGAAGCGATCTTAACCCTACATTTCATATAACTGCTCCCATCTTTTTATCTTCTTTTTCTCTTTTCGCTCCTTGCTGCTTCCCTGTGTTTCTTATTTACCCTGCTGAAAAAAATCCATAATACAGGCTCGCGCGATTCCGCCGAACAGCGTTTCCGCTTGATGCTTGATATTTGCTAAAAATTGAAAAAAACGACCAAAACTTCCATTTTTGGATAAAAACGAAAAGTTTTTATGAAAAATGTACCGCTCAAAATCCAATTCGCCAATACTGCGCGAATTCATACTTATCTATTTTACCCAACCTATACCTACCGACCACCCTGTATAATGAAAAATTCGACCTGTAAGTCATTATTTTTCTCCCCGAATTATCTGCCGCATCACCTCTTTGGGTGCTTTAATTCCTGTAAACATTTCAAATTGTAGTGCCGCCTGGTTCACGAACATACTCACCCCATCCACCGTCGCTGCCCCTACCTCTCTGGATTCTCTTAATAGTTTTGTTTCCATAGGGTTATAAACCGTATCAAATACGACCATATCCTTTTTCAAATATTTTCCTTCTATTGGGCTTGCATCCACTTTAGGAAACATCCCTATACTGGTACAATTTATAACCAACTTAACATCAAGACTTTGCAATCCTTCACGTCCTGCCCATTCACACTCGAACTGCTCCGCCAATCGCCTGGCCTTCTCCACCGTCCTGTTATAGATCGTCACCTTCGCCCCAACATCTGTCAATGCCGCCGCCAACGCCCGCGCTACCCCCCCCGCTCCCAGTATTGCCACATAAACTCCTTTTAAATCTTCTTTTACAATCCCCATCGTCTCCGTGATTGCATCTATCGCTCCAGCGTAATCCGTATTGTACCCACTGACCTTGCCTTCCTCGTCTATCAATAACGTATTTACCGCTCCAATCTTTTCCGCCAGAGGTTCCACCCCCCCCCCCTTCTCTTTGACAAAACGCAGGGCATATTTCTTGTGAGGAATGGTAACACTTAAACCTCTAAAGTCCAACCATTTACGCTTAATAACCCCTTCCATAAATAAACAAAATTCTTGCTCCATGCCATCGACCAGCAGCGGCATATACAGACCATTGTATCCCGTCTCCTTAAACGCCCTGTTATGAATCAAAGGACTCAACGAATGGCCCACCGGACAACCAATCACACCATAAACCTTTGTACCTGCGTTAATTGCATCCCATAGATATGTTTCCTTCATCTCTCGTATAGTTACTTGACCCGGCGCTGAATCTTCACCCTCTTCCAGACTGGCAAAGGTCAAAAATCCTCCTAACTTCTTTGCTAATAATCGTGTAGCAACACCCACCTCCCCCATCGCCAACGCGATCATCCCGCTCGATCCTCTGTGCAACTCATCCAATGCCGGAAAAATATCACTTATCCTCTCGGCCCGATAGGCAATCTTTCCAATTCCGGTTTTACCTAAACTTATTTTTTCCAGACGTTTATCAAAATCATCCGGCAGCTTGGCAAAATCATGATTGCTCAGAATGACCTTATCCTTATCAAATCCTCCCCACCCACCCTGCCATGCTTTCAGCTCCACATCCACATAGTCAGTCCCAACCGTAAGCGAGTGTTTTAACAAGTCTTTACGTTCATCTTCCCCACCTTTATATCCTCCCCCTTCCCAGTCAGGCCTACAGGTAACAATACAAGGCAGACCGGTCTGTTTAACCAAGCCAATTATAATCTCAACTTCTCTATTTTGTATATTTTCCCCATAATCAAGCCTTAACTCAATCATCTCCGCCCCAGCCGCCACCGCTTTCACGACCGCTTTTTTCGCCTGATCAATATTTGTAACTTTAATTGGAACAGCTAGATACGTCATAATCATCACTCACTAATCCTGTCGATTTCCCTTTTCTCCACCCTTTTATTCAACATTTCCCTAACCCGGCAGGGCCGGGAACCAAATAGGGTTTCACGAAGTCTTGCTCCATTATCAGGATTTTTTAACCATTTTGCGTAAGATTTCATTGGTAAGATACTAACCCTATCTTGTGATTGTTCCATGCCTGCATTTACTATTTCACAACCTGTTGATTCATAGAGTTTTACAACATCTGTAACGATTTCCTCTCTACTAACCAACATTACCATTCCTTTTGCTTTTTCTATCAAAAAATCAACCGATTCCCGCCATCCCGAACCATGCAACTCCATAGGCCCAAATTCATCGACCACCACCAGATCAGCTTTCAGTGTCCTTTCTAACATAAGCACTTTATTTCCAAACATTAATCCTTTTTTGCTAAAGCCGAATTTCCCAAATTTTACCAGGCCCGTTTGACCAATCCGAGCTAAAAACTCTTTCCTTCTGGTTGTAATGTCCACGACATCATAACCCCTCAATTCACTCCCTTGATACACAGACACGCTCAGGATCCCCGCGACCGTAAATTCTTTATGGATAATGTTTTCTACCAGATGGGATACAGCCGTAGTCTTTCCCGAATGTTTAGCTCCCACCCAAAGAATGATTCTGCTATCCCTCGGCTGCATGATGGCTCAAAATGGAATTTTTTTAACTAAACTAATTATATAAATAGTATTTTAACAAATACTTATGATATTTATTTTATATTTGTCATATAGGCCGCCACCTGCAGCCCCCATAAACCAACCGTCACCAATGATAAACTCCCCACCGCCCAGGGAATCCGCCAGGTGACAGGGGTTGCCAGTTTTCTTTTTAAATTCCCTGCCGCGCGCATGCAAAGTGGAATAATCACCGCACAAACCAAGGCGGTAATACAACCTATCCCAATATGATCAAATACTTTACGAATACTCTCCTGCTGCCAGTGCTCATACCGAAAGACATATGTTATCGTGACCGCAAATAAAGTATAATTGCCCAAGACCGCCAAGGCAGCTTTCAGCGGGCGATTCTTCATCAATGAAGCATTGATAAAAATATCATAACTAATACCCATAATGAGGATACCCAACAGGTGACAGCCAAAAAACGGGGAATTAAAAAACTTGTATAACATTGTCAACGCAGCAATTACGGTCGCAATACCCAATTGGGGGAAATAAGCCCGAGCGAAAGTCAGTATCACAAATCCTATTATTGTCAAAGGAATTGACGCAGGCATAATCATACCACGGGAATACATCATATCGCCCAGCACCGCTTCGGAAATCCCCCATAATCCACTAAAGAACAAGATTCCAAGAAATGTATGTTTTTTCATGATTCTATTCCTTCAACTGAATTTATACCCATCGGGTATGATAATTCCTGGCAGGGCCCAATGTAATTGTTTTTCTGATAAGTAAATACATAACCCGGCAGAGCCGGGAACTAAATAGGGCTTGATGGAGCCTTGCCCCATTATCAGGACTTTTGACCATTTCGCGCAAGATTTTATTGGTAATATTATAATATGAAAACGGGAAAATTCAAGCGTGATGAGTAAAGATCATCTCAAATTTGACGGCGGCGGAAAATTATTCCGGTGCCGAGCAGCAGCAACGCGCAGCTTAGAGGTTCCGGACCCGGAACGATATCACCATCGCCGGTCGTTAATAACTGGAAATAGTTCCAGTCATTTTTGTATGACTGTTCGAGGATGCCGGAGATGCTTTCATAAGCCTGCCCCGGCTGGATCAGAGGATGATAGTTTACCCCTTTCGTAGTACTCATATAATCAGCGCCCCAGCAGGTTCCGTCCGGGCTGTTCAATTCATAATTGTCATCTTTTCGGCCCAAGTCCATAGTTCCGACAGTAACGCCTTCTACTTTGAGATACATGGCTTCGTATTTTTCCATAGTTAAATCAACGCCTCCAATGTTTTCATTATCAGCGGGCGCAGACAGATCAGAAGTTGAGACAATTATAGGCGAAGGCAAAGAATGGCCTGGAGTAATATGGAAATCACCGGAGGTGTCGGTAAATTCCAACTGGGTATTGCCGTTGTATTCGTTGACGAGAATATTTTCAAAAGAGACCCAGTCACCCAATTGAACGCCATCGAACAAATCCCAGTTGTCGGATAAATCCTTGACCACCAGCCCGCCCCAGCCCTGTGACTGGGCGGGATCAAAAAGAGTAATTTTTCCGCCCCGGAATTTATGTATTACCGTACCTCCGGCACAGTTGACCATCTGCCCGTCATATTGACTGTCCCCTATATAAGAAGCATCGGCCAACTGGGTATCGGTGGGATGCTGGATATCATATATAGTAAGGGTTTCAAGCTGAACACCGAACGTCTCGACACAGAGATTAATTATTAACAATGTTGTCAACCATACCAATAATTGATTTTTCATAATTACCTGTCCTTTTTTTGAATAATATTTCCAGTACTGCGCACGGCTGAATCCGCGGGACGCATATATTTCTTGGGTCTTCGGAATAATTTGTGGGCAGCATACAATACTATTTTAAACTCGGCAAAACAGCTCGGGGCCCCCTGGCGGGAAATTGCCCCCCCGCTGCCCCAATTTGCCCGCCAGCCCAATCTGTTTTGCCGAGAATAACCGGGAGAATTTTGTCATACTGAAATTCGAAGAGGCTGATATGTTGCGTATCACCCTAATGGTTAGTGACTTACAATTTACATAGATCATGAATTGCCCACAAATTCTTTTAAAGAGACTATTTCTTAAGTAACAGCAGTGGCGAGCTTTGCTCGCGGATAGTACCAGCATTTTACGCTGGCCAGAGCACTAGTCATCCACAATCTGGGCCGGGTTCACTTGCCAGGCATTCAGGTCGGTGACGTCACCAATAAGACCAATTTTACCGTCGGCATTGGCCGGCAGACTGTAGCATTCGATGAGGATATCGTTCAGATAAAATTCCAGCAAAGATTCCTTAAGCAATAATCGAAAGGCCGCCGTGGCCCCGAAATTCATTTGGCGATCCACTTTTTTTTCGGCTTTGAAGCCAGTGCCGTCGGCTTTGATAACGCCTAGTACGCTGCGACCGCCGGGATGAACCAGAATGGCAGTGCCCAGCTTGGCACTATACGATACATATAGTCCCAGCGGCTTGGCGTTCTGAAGAGTGGGCAAGGTCATCCGTCCTTCAAGGACAACGCCGTCGGCAACGTTTAGTGTCTCAGCAAACATGGCCACTGAAGATTCCGCTTTTACCGGCAGTTTCGACAACTCCACAACTTTTGCATCCTCCTTGATTTTTTCGTTGCCTTTCCACCAGCCCAGCCGCAACGTTCCCTCCTCGTCAATCACTGTCGATTTGAGCAGTCCGAAGTAAACCTGTCCGTTGCGGGCGATCGAATGGTGGTTGACCAGCACGCCGTCGGGTGTGGGAAAGAACCGTGAAAAATAAGTGTGCCCGGTAAGCAGGCCCAAGTTCTTTTTGGCCGCGTAAAACGGTCCTTCCGGTTTGTCGGAAACCAGAGTCGCCATACAGTGAACACCGGCGAGTCTGGTGCCAAACATCATGTAGTACTTGTTGCCGATTTTTTCAACGGCGCCGACTTCGCCGCTCCCCACCCCGTAAACCTGCGGCGGGGGGAGCGCTTTCCACCTGGCGCCGTCAAGGGTTTGGCCGAAGCCGAATCGTCCACCGGTATGCGTCTTGGGTGTGGCGGTCCAATAGCCGTAGAGCCCTCCGTCTGGTCGCCCGATGGTATAGATGCAATCCCAGCGGCCCTGGGGCTTGTACCAACTTGGATCCTGCTTGAATTCATATTTCTCTTTGTCGAGACGTTGCCAGTGAACCAAGTCTTTCGACTCGGCGAAGAAGATGGTCTGCGGCCGGCCGGGCCATTGCTGAGAAAAGTTCATGAAGAACTTGCCGTCTTTATCGAAGTCCGGCGATTTCCAGGTTGAGCCGGTCCCCATCCAATCATAACCCTTTTCCTTCGACAACACGCGGCCGATCTCCTTCCAGTGCACGCCGTCGGGCGAGGTGGCCATTGAGATGTTGTTCCACTTAGGCCCGTGGTTCGCCAGATAATACAGATAGTAGGTGCCATTGTGCAGATATAGCCAAGTATCCCACATATTCCCGGTTTGAGGGAGGCGGGCCTTGTAGAACATATTCTGTATGACGGGCGGGCGGGGCCTGCGAATCTCCACATAGCTGTCCTTGCCGTCAAGGTGGAGTTTACCATCGGCGATGCAGGCATGCCCGTGAAGCTTGCCTGTCGGAAACAATTGCATAGAATCATCAGCCGTCCCATCCTCGAAGGTCCAGTGTGCCAGAGGCTTTGGTTCGGAGAGAATGTTGGGTTTCAGTGAGGCGATCGTCTCGGCGTCCAAGGCTGAGCCATAGATACGGGCCTCTTCAATGGCGCCGGCAAAAAAGCCTATCTTGCCCTCATGGCCTATATAACGCAGACCCAGCAACACGGTCACGTCTTGGTCAAAAGATTGCGGCTTGACGTTCTGGTAGCGGGCATATTGCCGGGAGTTACGGTAAATGATTATCACATTTTTTTTGTAGGCAATGGCGATTTGCACCAGCGTTTTGTCGTCGGCGGTTTCCGGCGGATAAGCGGATTGGTCGGCCGGGGTGCGGTGGAAGAAATCGCTGCCGGCCATCCATTTGCCCAGCGACCTTTCTCCGAAGACGACTGCGTCGAATCGCTCCCATTCGTCGATTAGCGTCAGCAAGCTTCCGCCTCGTTGGGTAAGGTTGCCGGGATAGGCCCATGCAACAAGGGTTTTGTCGGTAAGGTCCAAAGCTGAATTAGTTGCCGGGTTATTATCGGCTGCCAAAGAAACCGCAACACCGAAAACAGCGTACCATAAGAAACTCCCAAAGATCAAGTGAATGAGCATTGACATAGCGATTTCTCCTACTTATACCCATTGGGTATGAGGATTCCAGATTTTTCAGTAAAGAATTATCCGTTCATTTTCCATTAAGCCAGTGTTGAGTAAATTCGATTAAATCATCAGTATCCACAACGCCGTTGGGTTCGTTGCGAGTCAGATCGGCGCCGTCGCACCAAAGAGGTTCATTGCAGTTATCCTGCAGCCAACGCTGCGCGAAAAAGAAGAGATCGCGCAAATTGACTACGCAATCTTCATCGAAATCGGCCGGTTGAGGGATGCCCAGATTTTCCGTATCGAGAGTAAGTAGTTGATAATAATCCCAGTCGTCGGAAAGCTTGGTATATTGTTCGAGGATGCCGGATACAGAGCAGAAATGGCGGTCGAGTTCGATATAGGGATGATATTTATCGATGCGGCTACTCTTATCGATATTCATATAATCAGCCGCCCAGCAGCGGGAGTTGGGATCGGCGGGACGAGGAGCCCACTGAAGAGTATAATTATCACCAGCCTTTCCCAGGTCGATATGAGTTACGATTACATCAAACACACGTAAACGCATACCTTCGTATTTTTCAGCTCGATGGTGAGGAACGAAAGCCTGGGCATAATCCCAAACCGGCGCGACGATATTTTCGGGGGAAACGATTTTATAAGGGGGAAGATGATTGCCAGTACTTTCAACGGTAAAGGATGACTCGGGATCGCCGAGGTCGCCGGGATAGCCGGGATTAGGGGAACGGTAATCAGTGTAATTTAACTGAGTGTTGCCGCGGGATTCCTCAATGCGGGTGTTTTTTACCGAGAGCCAGTCTCCAACGTTCACGTTATCATAGAGTTCACCCAGAGTAAAATCTTTAACGGTGACGCCTCCCCAGCCGGAATTAAATTCAGGGTCCTGGAGGTTGATACGCGGTATGCCACCGCGACGGTAAAACTTATTGGTAACGATTCCACCCCGGCACCCTATGACCTGGTCCTTATAAGAACTGTCCCCAAAGGTATCGGTGGTGTATTGAATTTCATATATTGTAAGGCGATTGGGATCGGAGATACCCATAGACGCCGGAGCGGCCCGGAGCGGGCAAGACAACACAAGGAAAACAAATACAAACATAATCAAGAGCCAATATTTTTTCATCTTTCTCCTTTGCCGGGCAACAGATATTTGGGAGGATAAGGGTACCATTGCCTATCGGTTCGCGGTGGTACTTCCAGGTCTTCGGGCCAATGTGGTTTCCAAACGGTATCTTTCCACTCCACATGGGTATCACAAAACAGGAGGGAGCCCCCCAGAGTTCCGCCCGAGCGGGCATGGCGGGCACTGAAAGATTTGGGATATACACCACAATGTTTACCGGCGGAGCGATAGAGGTGTTGGGCATTGTAACCTTTGCGGGGATCCAATAACTGATCGAACAACAAAACTACGCCGGCCGGATTTTGAATCAAAGTGGTTTTTAAAAAACTGGGCATAGGAACAGAGGTGTCTTCAGGATGACGCCAACAATTACGGTCCAGTTCCAGGCAGGAGTTCATGGCATAAGAAAAGTAACCGTTTTTAGCGGGATAATAATCATAGATATCTTCCGCATCGAGCCGGGCAGAGGGGCACTGAAATACGGTGTCGCGAGTGGGATGTCGTCTGTTGGGATAATCGCGCCAGGGTTTTTCATCCATAAGGGGAGGTATGACATCCACCCACCCATAATAATCGGCCCAATCGGCGGGAGAACGGGGAGGTTCATCACCCCGGCGATCAAGGCCGTCAATATGGGGATAAAAATCGTTGTGAACATTGGCATATAAGGTGAAGGTCATGCCCCATTGGCGTAGTTGAGTCTGACAAAGGACAGTTTGTGCCTGAGCCCGGGCGTAACGCAGGGAAGGGGATAAAATGGCCAGCAAAAGAGCAATAATAGAAATCGCCACCAGTAATTCTACCAGGGTAAAAGCAGATAAAGGCGAAAGTAAAGCATTGTTGACCGAGGAACTCGGGGCAAGTGATCTTTGAGGGAATGACCCCGTAAGATGCGGGGAAAAAGATATTTGCTTTCTATCATCCATACCAACATTTTGGTGCGTTTTCGCACTTTTTCCGGCGTAAAATATTTACGCAACGGAATTCTTAAGAATTGAAACCACGGATTACACGGATTACACGGATTTTAAATTTATACCCATCGGGTATGAGAATTCCAGGCAGGGCCCGATGTAATTGTTTTTCCGGCAAGTAAATACACAATACGAAAACGGGAAAATTCAATCTTAAGCAGTATAGTTAACCAAAAGGCCCTGATAAATGAAAATTCTAACAGTAAAAACTGCGAAAGTTAAGATTTTGTATCGTATATGAATATTCGCCGCCGATATGCACAACGATGCATATCGAAACATAATATCAGATGTCTCATGCTGATGTCAATATTAATCCGCTAAATCAGCGAAAGAAGGGATTGGCGTACTTTTCCGCGGCGACGGTAGTCATAGGGCCATGGGCAGGAAAAACCAGGGTGTCGTCAGGCAGAGAAAAGATATGTTGGCGAACCGAATCAAGCTGCATTTGGGCGTTTGTGTGGGAAGTGGTTCCGCCTACCGAACCACAAAAAAGAGCGTCGCCAGTAAAGACCGCCTGGGCCGGGGGACAATAATAAGAAATTCCGCCGGGAGTATGGCCGGGAGTAAGGAGGGACTGGAAAAATAATTTTCCGACGTTGAGCCGTTCGCCGCCAAAAAGAATATGGCTGGCGGCACGAACTTCTTCTTTTCCAGCGTAACACTGCAGGGAATAACGGTTCATAAACTCGGGAAGTCCATCAGTATGATCCCAATGGCCATGGGTAAAGAAAATGTGCCGGAGTTCAATTTGTCTATTTTCAATAAATGACGCGATATCCTCAGAAAAGCCGCCGGGATCGATAAAAACACCCAGGCGTGAATTTTCATCCGCCAACAAATAGCCGTTAATGGGATAAGAGCCAACAGTAAATCTTCGGAAGATGATATTACGGCCGATCATAAATCCAACCCCCGGACACCCTCAAGATTAGCGGCCTGGTGGATATCGGTTTTGGGAAAATCGGTATCCACAAAATGAGCATTATGAAAGACGGCCTCGGGAAGCTGACAGGCCTGAAAACGACAATTGATAAAGAAGGCCCATCGAAAAATAACTTTACGCAAATTACAATCGATAAAACTGGTATTGATAAAAAGAGAAGAGGGGAAGCGGACAAAGAAATAATCTTCATCGCGGAATTCACAGTTTTTCCAAATAGTAGCGATAAAAGAAACCTCACTCATCCGGGAGCGAACCAAACAAGTGTTTTCGAAAGAAGACAAGGCAAAGGCACTCAATTCACTGACCGTGCCGGTCAATCGACATCCACTAAATCGGCCGGCAGTAAGGAACGAATTGACCACCAAAAACTCATCAAAAACACAATTGCTGAAAGTACCCTGCCGGGCGAGAGAATGGTCCAACCGCAATAGTTTCCACCGACAAGTGTCCGCCCAGGTGTTATTGAAAGAACAGGTATCCATCCGCAGAGAAACAATCGAGCTTTCGGAAAGACGCCAGGCGGAAAGATCGCTGTCTCGGGCTTGTATGTGAGAGATACTATCGTTTAGTATCTGTTGTCCGGAACAGTCCTGATTGTTTACAGATGAATTTGAAATCGACATGGGAAATATGCCCCGTTTTCTTTAATTTTCCCGGCAGTCGGTTACCGAATCAATGAACGAATCTGCGCGGCCAAAGCATCCATACGACCGGGGGGATACTCGCCCTGAGGAGCATGTTGAATAATATCGTCCCCCTGGTTACGAGGGATAATATGAAAATGCACATGGTCCACTAATTGGCCGGCAGCACGACCGTTGTTGTTCAAGAGGTTAAATCCCTGGGCGTCGGTGGCCTGCACAAGGGCCTGGGTAAGCAGAGGTAATTTTTCGGCCACGGCAGCTAAAACAGAGCCGGGGCAATCTTCCAGACGGGAAAAATGAGCCTTGGGAATAACGAGAGAATGGCCCTGACTCCAAGGATTAATATCAAGAAAAGCTAAAACCAACTCATCTTCGAAAATTTTGGTGCAGGGGATTTCACCTTTGACAATACGGCAAAAAATACAATCATCCACCATTACGCTTCCCCATAACCATACAAAAGGGGTTGGATTCCATCAGAGTAAAATATACCCATCGGGTATGAAAATTCCTGGCAGGGCCCGATGTAATTGTTTTTCTGACAAGTAAATACACAATACGAAAATGGGAAAATTCAATCGTA
>Ga0180435_10006229_pt1 | contig 11432 bp, 9 predicted proteins | sample SS_ome_3_FD_132467 | JGI IMG/M metagenome (GOLD analysis project Ga0180435, IMG submission 132467) | Hypersaline lake sediment archaeal communities from the Salton Sea, California, USA - SS_3_S_1 metaG | ecosystem: Environmental > Aquatic > Non-marine Saline and Alkaline > Hypersaline > Sediment...
AGAGAGGTCGTTGAGGACGCCGGTTCGTTCTTCGCGGCAAGGCGCCGCGGAACGAAGTGTCGGTCTATACCTTTCAATAGATTTGCAGGGTTCATTAAACTGCGGTGAAACCAAGGGATATGTCCAATATAATGCTGGTTTTGCAGAGCGATTACAGGAGATTTTAAATGAAAGCAAAGGTACACACATTCATCGTTCATGTGGTATTTACCGTTTTGCTGACCGGCGGCGGGCAGCTAGTGCTGGCGGCTGACGCAAATCCCGGGGACGACAAAAAAAATTCCAAACCGGCAGTATCGGCGGGCGGAAAAGCTTTGTCTAATGCGTCGATGTTAATGAGCCTGCCCGATATCAGCGTAAATACGGTGACCGGTCATTTACCGCGTCTGCCTTACCGTATTCCAGGTGTGTACCGTAATAAAATCAACGGGCCTCTGCTCCGCGTGATCTGGCCGGCGCCGAAGGACAACAGTCAAGCACGGAAGGCGGGGACCTACACGATAACCGGTAAGGCGCCCGGTACGGTATTTGAGCCCAAGGCTGTAGTGACCGTCAAAGCTCCGCCCGCGACGATCCCCGCCCCAAAACGCGGAATGGCGCCCTTTGCCTTGGGAGACGTCGTGTTGAACAAGGATACGAATGGTCGTGACACGCCGTTTATAGAGAACCGCGACAAGTTTATTCTTACCCTGGCCAAAACCGATCCCGATAGTTTTCTATATAATTTTCGTGACGCTTTTGGACAGGCCCAGCCAGAAGGGGTCAAGCCTTTGGGGGTCTGGGACAGCCGGAAAGTCCGTTTGCGCGGCCACGCCAGCGGTCACTATTTATCGGCCATAGCGCAGGCCTACGCCGGTACGGCGTATGATAAGAAGCTGCGCAAGAATTTCATGCAGAAGATGGAGTATTTGATTGACACCCTCTATACCCTTTCGCAATTGTCGGGCAGGCCCGTGAAGAAAGGCGGGCCATGTAACGGTGACCCGACGGCCGTACCAAAGGGACCGAATAAGAAGGACTACGATTCCGACCTGAGCAAAGAGGGTATTCGGACCGACTACTGGAACTGGGGCACGGGCTTTATCAGCGGTTACCCGCCGGACCAGTTCATCATGCTGGAAAAGGGCGCCACGTATGGCGGAAAGAACACACAGGTCTGGGCTCCCTATTACACCCTGCATAAGATCCTAGCCGGCCTGCTCGACTGCTACGAACTTGGCGGTAACGAAAAGGCCCTGAAGATAGCTGAAGGCATGGGCGCGTGGGTTTACCAGAGGCTTAAGCTGGTCCCGACGCCCACCCGCATCAACATGTGGAATCGGTACATCGCCGGAGAGTATGGTGGTATGAACGAAGTGATGGCCCGTTTGCATGGAATCACGGGCAAGAAGAAATATCTCCAATGCGCCATGCTTTTTGACAATATCAGTTTCTTCTTTGGTGACGCCGAACACTCCGGCGGTCTGGCCAGGAATGTCGACACCCTGCGGGGCAAGCACGCCAATCAGCACATTCCACAGATTACCGGCGCCCTGGAAACCTATAAGGGCACCGGGGATATTCAATATTACCGAGTCGCCGATAACTTCTGGGACATCTGCACCAACTGCTACGCCTATAGTATCGGTGGTGTCGCGGGCGCCAAGAAGCCAAAGAATCCCGAGTGCTTTACGGCCCAGCCCAACACGTTATTCGCCAACGGGTTCCTGAAAGCCGGACAATGTGAAACCTGCGCCACCTACAATATGCTGAAACTAAGCCGCCAGCTATTCATGTTCGATCCGGACGGTAAGTTCATGGATTATTACGAACAGGCCCTGTACAACCATATTCTTGCCTCAGTGGCCGAGAACAATCCGGGCAATACCTACCATGTACCGCTCAACCCCGGCGCTCGCAAAAGCTTCGGTAATCCCAAAATGACCGGTTTCACCTGCTGTAACGGTACGGCCTTGGAGAGCAGCACCAAACTCCAGGATTCAATCTACTTCAGGAGTTTGGATAATTCAGCCCTGTATGTCAATCTCTACATACCGTCGACGCTGGTGTGGAAGGACCGGGGGGTATCTGTCAGGCAGAGCACAAATTATCCATATGGTGATACGACTAAACTGACCCTCGCCGGCGGCGGCGAGTTTTCCATTAGAGTACGCGTTCCGAGATGGGCGGCACGCGGTTTTTCGGTCAAAATAAACGGAAAAGACCAGCAGGTCGCCGCCCTCCCGGGCACGTATCTTACCCTCAAACGAACTTGGAAAGACAAGGACACCATCGAACTCAAGATGCCGTTCGGTTTCTATTTGAATCCGGTTATGGATCAGCCCAACATCGCCAGCATCTTTTACGGTCCGGTTTTGCTGGCTGTGCAGGAACTCGAGGCCCCATCCACCTGGCGCCCTGTAACGCTCGATGCCGATGACATCGGAAAATCCATTACAGGCGATCCCGCGACGCTGCGTTTCAAAACCAACGGCGTGAATTTGAAACCATTTTTTGAAACGTACAACCGTCACTCGGTCTATCTGGACGTCACGCTGAAGTAGGCGCCCTTGATTTTGACTTTAGTTATCATTCGTCCGGGCTTTCCCGGGCGCCTGGCGGACGGCGCGAAACCCGTAGCTGCTGTCCCTGGCTTTGCGCATGCATGAGGACAGAAACCGGTCGGAAACACGAAGTCTGACTTTGTCGCGATACCACGGACCGCCGCGAAAGCCCCCGCCGCACGTCACATAGCTGCCCCGCGCGGGCCAGGTCTTCCCCGGGCCGGGCCATCCGGCGACATTCGAAAGACCGTCGGGCGCCAGGACGCCGTCACCGCAGAGGCTCGTGAAGGCCCAGCCTTCCTTGTGGCCTACTACAACCGTGCGGTCCCGCAGGTGACCGGACATCGCGGCGATTCCCCAGTAGGTGCAGCCGGTCTTGACGCGCCCGCCGGCGCCGCATATTCCCTGCGGATACGGGGCGGGCGGCGCGGCGTCCACCTTAGTAATCCACGGCGCGTCAATCAGTTCTCCGCTGCCCCAGGCGTACTCGTTGGCGATCGGTTTGAGCGGACCGCGGCAGGCTTTCTCGTATTCCAACTCGGTCATCGGTCTCAGGCCGGCCCAGTCGCAATACGCCGTGCAGTCGTCCCAGGAAACCCAATTGCACGCTCTTTGGGGCTTGCTTGCGGTGTAGCCTTTCCCCGATTTCCTGATCGTGTGAATACCGTTGCCCGAAAACCGGGCGGGAATAGTGGGAAACGGATACCGCTTGGCGGACTGGGGAGCGGTAAGCTTATTCAGAAACTCCGCATACTCGCCCTGGTTGATCTCGTATTTCATGCAGTAGAACGCCCCGTAGCCTTTGGGAAACTCGGCGGGAAGCTTACCTGTGTGACCCATCTGGTGGGCCGCCCCGGGCCCGGCTTTTCCATACAGGCATCCCGGCTTGGGGGCTATATCGAGCTCGGTTTCACCGGTTATCTTGAAAGGGATAACATCACTGCCTTTCTTCCACGCCCCATCCGTGAAGCTGCCAGCCAGCTTTCCCCCGCTGCCCACATAAAAACCGCCCTGCGGCACGTAGACCATCTCGAGCGCGTGAACGGACAGTTCGACTCTGGTCGCGTCGGCGACTTTGTCGTCCTTGTGAAGCCATTTCAGCTTCACGCCCTTGTTGGTCCAAGTTCCTTTGCCGTCTGTCAGGCGGTACAGAAAGACCCCCACGCCCCTCGCCCCGGTCATTCCGATATCGATCCGGGCACCTTTCGGGGGCGAGTGATCGGCGCCCTTGGCGCTCAGGGTCGCGTGGCGCCATCCCGGATCGCCTTTCTTGCGGTATTTCACGAATACCCAAGCCGCATCCCAGTTGGTCAAACGGGCGCCCGATTCCGTCCACGAAGCGCGCCAGGAATCAGTCCATGTTATGTCGAACTGCACGTGAGCGTCTGAGGCACCGGTCACATTCGTAACCCTCAGTTGTGCAGCTTCGGCAACCTGTCCGCAGATCGCCGCGGTGCTAATAGTTAATATCCATTTTGTCGCCTGATTCATCCTTGTCGCCTTTGATCTGAAGTGCGATTCATTCCAGATTATGCTTCGCCGAAGATTGTACTGTCTCCAGATGCCGGAATAAAATCCGCATCTCGCAAATAGCTTATCGGCGAATAATGTTGACAGATCGCAATGCCGCCTGTAGTGTATCTGCCCCGTTAGGTCGGTTGGAAGCCTGCAATCGGCCGATCGGAAACGTTTACCACGATTTATGAAAACCAACCGTCAGGAGCACAAAATGAGTGTTAAAGTAGGAATTAACGGTTTCGGACGCATCGGTCGCCTGGTCTTCAGAGCGATGTGCGAGCGAGGCGATGAATTTGACGTGGTCGGTCTCAACGACCTGGCTGATGCGGATATGATGGCTCATCTGCTGAAGTACGATTCGACCCAGGGACGTTTCCCCGGAACCGTCGAGATCAAGAGCGAAGACGCCCTGATCGTCAACGGTAAGGAAATCGCGATTCTCACCGAGCGCGACCCCGCCGCCTTGCCCTGGGCGCAACTCGGCGCCGATATCGTAGTGGAATCCACCGGCGTTTTTCGCGACAACAAGTCCGACGCCAAGGCCGGTTACGATTCTCACATCGACGCCGGGGCCAAAAAGGTCATTATCTCCGCACCGGTCAAGGGCGACGCGGCCACTGTCGTGCTGGGCGTAAATGACGAGATTCTGACCGCGGAAACCACCTGCGTTTCAAATGCCTCCTGCACGACAAACTCACTGGCCCCGGTCGTGAAGGTCCTACACGAAAAGTTCGGCGTGGTCAGGGGCCTGATGACCACCTGCCACGGTTACACAAACGACCAGTGCATTCTGGACTTCATCCACAAAGACAAACGCCGCGCCCGAGCAGGCGCCGTCAACATCATTCCGACCACCACCGGCGCCGCCGTAGCGGTCGGAATGGTCCTGCCCGAGTTGGCGGGTAAGCTGGACGGATATGCCCTTCGCGTCCCGATTCCCACAGGCTCGATCACGGACCTGACGGTCGAACTCGGCGCGGAAGTTACGGCAGAGGAAATCAACGCCGCCGTCAAGGAAGCCGCCGAGGGCGCAATGTCCGGCATCATCGAGTACACTGCAGACCCGATCGTCTCGTCTGACATCATACACCACCCCGCCAGCAGCATCTTCGACAGCCTCAACACGAAGGTTATCGGCGGGACTCTGGTCAAGGTCACCATGTGGTACGACAACGAGTGGGGCTACTCTTGCCGCACCTGCGACCTCGTGCTGAAGATGGCCGCCCTGTTGTAAGTAAGGGCTTCAAGGTCAGTACATTCAGAACAATGGGCCCGCCGGTCTAACCGGCGGGCCTTTTAGATAGCGTCCTTCGAGTCTTGATTCGGCGCGTATTCGAAAAGCGCTGGATTGCACTCGTGTGTGACATAAAAAGCCGTCGCCGTTCCCTAAGGCGCCATTTTTTTGGGTCGCACACATTGTACTCAGGCTGTCGAGGAACATCTTGACGCGGGCGTGTTGAGTGGTTAGACTTACTTTGGTTGATAACAAATCCCGGCTGAAGCATGGGAACTGGATAGACTGTGACAGGAGAGTTTTCAAAGGACTTCAGGCGTTTCTTCCTTCGCGGGCTTGCGGCAGTGTTGCCCACCGTTCTGACGTTGGCGATTATTATTTGGGTGCTCGGTTTTATTCACACGTATATCGGGCAATACACCAATCGCGGCGCGCAGTGGATCGTGGTGCAGTTTGTTGCGTGGTTTGGTCACGAGCCGATGTCCTGGTCGGGGCCTGCGGAGGCCTGGTTGACGGTGGAAGGAGTCTGGGAAGCTTATTGGTTAGTCTGGATTGGTTTTGTTCTGGCATTTGTGGGTATCTATATTTTTGGGCGTTTCATTGCCAGCTACATCGGCAGGGCGATATGGCGTCGCGTCGAACGAGGGATTTTCCGCCTTCCGATAGTCAAGCAGGTCTATCCGCCGGTGAAGCAGGTTACGGATTTATTGTTTTCGGACCGCAAGATAGAATTTTCTCGCGTGGTGGCCATATCCTATCCACGTAAAGGCATATGGTCTCTGGGTTTAGTGACTTCATTGGGCATGAAGAAGCTTCAGGGGCCGGATAATGAGATGCTGACGGTGTTCATTCCTTCCAGTCCCATGCCGGTTACAGGCTATACTGTAACAGTGAGACGTGATGAAGTTGTGGACTTACCAATCACTATTGACGAGGCGCTTCGTTTTACCGTAAGTGGCGGTGTCGTTCTGCCGATCAATCAGATATTGGAAGACAACAGACTTCAGGCTCCGGCCCAGCGCCATACCCTGGAAATTCCTAAAGACGACAAGGAGACACAAGAGTGAAAATAGTTATTGAAGCGCGGCACATGGAAGTGACGGATCCGCTTCGGCAGTACGTTGAATCCAAGGCTGGCAAGTTACCCAAATACTACGATAACATACACTCGATCGAGATCACGCTTGACATGGAAGCGGATCAACCAATGGCGGAAATACTGGTACACGGTGGGCGGAAGAGTACTTTCGTCGCCAGTGTGAGAAATGAAGACATGTACGCATGCATCGATCAGTGCATGCACAAAATAGCCGAGCAGTTGAGGCGCCACAAGGACCGTATTCGTGGACACCATGCTCCCTCGCGAAGCTCCGTTACCGAAACATCCGAGTTATAACAACGCTGCGAAAACACCTTCCGGATGGCCCGACTGCGGAATCATCTTATCACAGGGCAGGTTATCGGTTCGGTTGATCGTATTGAGGTCCGATTGCAGATGTGGTCAGACCACCCTTTCAGGAAGTGGAAATTCCCCGTGCGCACTGGCAAAAGATACCGGGAAGTTGTAGACTTATTAACGAAATGCATAGTCACGCTTGCGAAAGCTCAAATTGCTCGCCGGCATACCTGACGACAATGCTGAAAACAATCTCGCAGGAGTCATAAATGAAATTGTCAGACATCATAGTCACAGATGCGATTATCCCGAATCTCCAGGCCACTACTCGTGACGAAGCCATCGACGAACTCGTTGCGGCCTTGAGTGACGTTGGTGCTGTTTCAAAGGAGAAGGTCAACGCTGTCGTTGCGGCGATCAAGGCACGAGAAGCCCAGGCCACCACCGGGATAGGCAAAGGTGTTTCACTACCGCACGCCAAACTCAAAGGCATAAAGAAGCCGATAGGGACGATCGGAAGGTCCGCCAGCGGTATCGATTTCGCCTCACTGGATTCCAGGCCCGTCTATACTGTCATACTTTTGCTTTCGTCACCGGATAGTCCCGACGAGCACCTCCAGGCAATGGAAGCGATTTTCAAGCATGTACAGAGGGACATTTTCCGCAGGTTCCTTCGACAGAGCGAAACAAAAGAAGCCATCATAGACCTTATCCACGAAGCCGATGAATTGGAGTAACTCACGGGCAGTTCCCGGTAGGGTCCCGGCGTTAATGGAACACCAAAGTGCCGACCGCAGAACAGGAAATCAGTATTGTCAACAAGTACGGGTTGCATGCCAGACCGGCAATGCAACTTGTCGAGTTGACCAATGGATTTGGCAGCAAGATTGAGTTATCTACAAACTCAATTACTGTCGATGGCAAGAGTATCATGTCCGTTATGCGGTTGGGCGCCGCAAAGGGCACGATACTGCGCGTCGTGGCAGACGGTGAAGACGCCTCTGAAGCGGTTGACGCCATTGTGGAACTGGTCGGCGGTGGTTTTGGTGAGATGGAAGGCGCCTGATGAAGACGAAGAAAGGTATAGGGGTTTCCCCGGGTGTGGTGATCGCCGCGGCGGCAGTTGTTGACGCCGAGGAGTTCGACATTCCCGAGCGCCACGTGCCGACGGAAATGGCACAGAGGGAAGTAGCCCGTCTTCGCAAAGCCGTTTCGATCTCGAAGACCGAGATACTCGCCCTGCAGAAGCGAACCGGTGAACAGATCGGTAAGGAAACCGCCGCTATTTTCGACTTCCATCTCGGCCTGCTGAAAGACAAGGTTCTCCTGAAGAAGTTCATCGATGCGATCATGGACGATCACGTCACCAGCGAGTATGCAGTGGCCGCTGTTCTGCGAAGCTACGCCAGGGAATTCCTGGACATGCCTCAGTATCTTGCCGAACGCGTCAAGGACGTCTACGACATCGAGAAACGCCTGTTGCGGAATCTGGTCGGACAAAGCCGCCAAACACTGCAACATCTCGACAGCGATCGGATTCTGCTGGCACACGATCTTACGCCCAGCCAGACCGCAGGGATGGACCGCGAGCACGTGCTGGGACTGGCCATTGACGCCGGGGGACGGACCAGTCACACCGCTATTGTCGCCAGGGCCCTGGGCATACCGGCAGTTGTCGGACTGAACAATGTTACCGGTGAAGCCACCGCCGGCGACCTGGTAATCGTCGACGGAAACCGGGGGATGGTGATTATCGATCCGGACGAGCAGACCGTCGCTGAGTACCGCAACTACGCTCGCCAGCAGGTCGAATTCATACACTCCCTTGACGCCCTGCGCGACCTGCCGGCCGTTACGATGGACGGGCACGAGATCAGCCTGCTGGGGAATATCGAGTTCCCCGCCGAAGCCGCGGCTGTTATAGAAAAGGGCGGTGAAGGAATCGGGCTGTACCGCACCGAGTTCCTCTACCTCGGCAGCGAGGCCGAACCAACCGAAGAAGACCACTACAACGCCTACAAGGAAGTGATCGATCTGTGCAAGGGGCGTCCGATTGTCATCAGGACGCTCGATCTGGGCGCGGATAAGCAAACTCAAAGCCGCGCCCGGGCGCCGGAACGAAACCCGTTCCTTGGTTGCAGGAGCATTCGATTCTGCCTGCAGGAACTGCCGATGTTCAAAACGCAGATCCGCGCGATCCTGCGTGCCAGCGTTGATACCGACGTTCGGATGATGTTTCCTCTGATCACGAATCTCAGGGAACTTCGCCAGGCCAAGGCAATCGTCCGCGACGTGGCGGAAGATCTCGAAGAAGAGGGTATCGAACACCGTCACGACGTACCGCTCGGAATGATGATAGAAACGCCTTCGGCGGCATTGCTGTGCAACGCGTTCGCACAGGAGGTGGATTTCTTCTCTCTGGGAACGAACGATCTGATACAATACACGCTGGCGGTGGACCGTGCTAACGAAAAGGTCGCCCAGTTGTTTACAGCCGCCCATCCAGCCGTACTGAGGCTCATCAAGGAAGTTGTGCGCGCTGGTCAGCGTTATGAAGTGCCCGTAAGCCTGTGTGGAGAAATGGGCGGTGACGTGGTTTTCACCATGCTGCTGATGGGTCTGGGCGTCACCGCTTTTTCATGCACCCCGCCGGCTATTCCCGAAATCAAGAAAATGGTCAGGTCTGTGACGATGGAACAGGCGGCAAAGGTCGCCAGGCGCGTGATGACGTTCGACGGCGACCAGGAAATTCTGAATTATCTCCGGATAGCGACCAGGGAAGTGCTCCCGGAAGCTTATACAAACATGTGATACCGCGCCGGAAGCGTCCTGTAAGGCGCCGCTGGTGGTATCAACACAACGAAACACAGAAAGGACGGATTGAGCATTGCCGCAACGTTGGGCAATGTGGATGGCGGTGTATGGAGACCTGCGGTTCGCCTCGCATCATGACATGATGCGGGTTATAGAACGAACGCTTCTCCGTGCGAATCTACCGCTCAAGTACAGTCAGGGCTTCAGTCCCCGGGCACTTTTGTCGTTGTCCTGCCCACGACCCGTGGGTGTGGCGGCAGAACGTGACCTCCTGGTGATTCCCCTGAACTCACCGGTTATGCGCGATCAAATGCTTGCCTCAGCCAATCACCACTGCCCCGAGGGATTAAAGTTCGTGGACGCGAATCGTTTGGAAACCAGGGCGACTCCGATTCCGGTCGAATGCACCTACGAGATTCCCGTGCCTTCCGACAAGGTCCGTGAAGTAGCCCATGCCGTGGAAAACTTCTCCACCCTGCGCAGTTGTCCGGTCCAGCGCACCAAACCCTCCAAACAGCGCGGGCGCCGCGAGCCTGTAACCCGCACTATCGATCTGAAACTCCTGGTCGACAGCGTTGAATTCGACGGGTCGATACTCACCTGGAGGCAGATACCTCACCAGACCCTGTGGGCCAGGCCCCGCGAAGCGATGGGGGCCTTCGCCCTCGGGTCCGATGGTTACATGGCCTTCGTAACTCGAACTTCTCTGACGTTCCAGGGACTGAGCGAATTTGGTGGTGACCAGGCTACGGCGCCACCCAAGTGACATAACGTATGTTAACTGAAAGCGAGTAGCAGCATTATGGCAAGACAGATGCTCATCAACAGCCTGACCGGCCAGGAATGCCGGATTGTGATACTTAACGATAATATCATGGAGGAGTTGTACGTTGAACGCGCCTCCAGTGCGTCGCGTGTCGGTAATATCTACAAGGGATGCGTAACGAATATAGAACCGTCTATACAGGCGGCGTTTATCGACTTCGGGCTGTATAAGAACGGATTCCTGCACATCTCGGACCTGAGCAGTGAATACTTCCCCAAATCCAAGGTCTCGGGGCACGAGGGTGTCGGGCGAAAACACCCTCATAGAGACCGCCCTCCAATCCAGGACTGTCTCAAGCGAGGTCAGGAAATCGTGGTCCAGATGACCAAGGAAGGCATCGGTACGAAAGGCCCTACGATGACTACCTACCTTTCGATTCCAGGTCGCCTGCTGGTAATGATGCCGGGAATGAAACGCCTGGGTGTGTCCCGAAAAGTTGAAGACGAAGAAATCCGCGCCCGCGCCAAGGAGGCGCTGTCGCAGCTCGAACTGCCTTCGGGCATGGGGTTCATCGTACGAACCGCCGGTGTGGATCGTCCGAAACGCGAAATGCGCCGTGACCTGAACTACCTGCTTCGTCTCTGGAAGTCCACGAGCAGGCTGGTCAAGACCGCCAAGGCCCCAATCGAAATCTACCGGGAGTCGGACCTGGTAATACGAACGCTGCGCGACGCGTACAGCACCGACATCGCCCGAATAGTCTGCGACAACCCGGAAACGGCCATTAACGTGCGCGATTTCCTCAAAGTCGCGACACCGCGAGCCAAGACCAGGATCGAAGTCTACACTGGTACGGCGGGCCTGTTCCACGATATGGGAATCGACGAAGAAATAGACAAAATCAACTCCCGACGCGTGGACCTGCCTTCAGGCGGGTCGCTGGTTATCGATCCGACAGAGGCGCTGGTGGCGGTGGATGTAAACTCCGGGCGATCGCGCGGACACAGCAACGCAGAGGCCACCGCCCTGAATACGAATCTGGAAGCCGCGCGAGAGATCGGAAGGCAGTTGCGCATGCGGGACCTGGGCGGTGTAATTGTGATGGACTTCATCGACATGCGTGACGAAAAGCACCGGCGCGCCGTCGAAAGGGAGTTGAAA
>Ga0180435_10006230_pt1 | contig 11432 bp, 4 predicted proteins | sample SS_ome_3_FD_132467 | JGI IMG/M metagenome (GOLD analysis project Ga0180435, IMG submission 132467) | Hypersaline lake sediment archaeal communities from the Salton Sea, California, USA - SS_3_S_1 metaG | ecosystem: Environmental > Aquatic > Non-marine Saline and Alkaline > Hypersaline > Sediment...
ACAAGGGCAAGATGCTTTCTGGCGGCGACTACGGCAGCAGCTACAAGTTGCTTGGTGGCGCTGCGAAGAAGGACGTCGAGTTCGAGAAGTCGCCCGGTCACTTCACCGAGTTCGTCAACGCAATCAAAGGTGGCCCGCAGGCTGTCTCGAACTTCCCCGAGTACGCCAGCCCGCTGACCGAGACCGTGTTGCTTGGCAACCTCGCCGTTTGGGCGGCCAACGAACCAGGTGGCCCCGGCAAGAAGGTCGAATGGGACGCCAAGAACCTCGTGCCGACCAACGCCCCCGAGTTGGAAATCATCGTCGAGAAGGAATACAAGAAGGGCTTCGATCCGTTCGAAGGCTAGTCTACCGTAGCTGCGGTCGCCAGACCGCAGAAGATGCGGAAGAAGACCTGTCTTCTTCACGACTGTGATTCGAGATTGAAAACCAAAACCCCGCGTCGGTGCGATTGCCGGCGCGGGGTTTTTCGCGTTGGCCTTCCTGGCAAACGTCGCGATGGGACGTTGACACGCTAAAGACTGGTACGACGGGCAAGACAGGCATATTGGAACTGATTTTCCTCAAAACGCCGAACCAATCGCAGCCGGTCTCGGGGGTGAACGTAACGAACTCTGCGACCGCCTATAACGGCAATTATGCGGCCAGCAACGCGGCAAACGGCATCGTGGGCTACGACAACTCTGGCAACGAGTACGCTTCTCACGGCCAAGGGGCCAATATGTTTGTTGAGTTCGATCTTGGAAGTCGCCTCCCTGCCTGCTCCGGATCGACAGTCGATTGGTACGCGAGTTCCCAAGTACGCAGAATCCGGATGAACCCGAAGAGAATTGTCCAGAAAGATCAACGCTTGGCAGACGACTCGTTGCTGGCGACTTCGCTCTCTTCGCCATCGAATATCGTCCAGACGCGGATCTGTTTTCGCAACCTCTCAAGATAAGCGACGCGTTGCTCTTCGAGGTACTCTGTACGCAATGCCTCTTTGATTTCTTCCTGCGCGTCGACGAAGGGAACTTTGCCAGCCTGCTGCCGTTCAACGACACGAAGAATGTGAAAACCGCTTTCATCCTCGATGACGCGGCTCAAACGACCAACTGGCAGAGAGAAGACTGCGGACTCGATCGTCTTTGATTTGAGGCTGCCCCGTTGCGTCCAATCGTATTGGCCGCCTTTGTCGGCATTGGGGCCGCCCGCTCGCTTGGCGACCTCTCCAAATGCCGCACCGTAGAGGATCTCGTTCCCATAAGCAGCGGCCTTTGCGTAGGCCTTCTGCTTCGATCCACCATGATCGCGGAAACGGACCGTCAACTGCTCCCACCGGACTCTCTCGGGCACGGCGTAATCTTCCGCATGATCGCGGTAGTACGCCAGCATTTCGTCGTGTGTGATTTCTTTGTCGGTCTTGATGTTCTGTCGCAGAATCTCGCGGGCCAGCGTCATTTCGGCAAAGCGGCGTTTCTCTTTGGCCAGAGACGAGCCATGCTCACGGAGCTTCGCATCTAGCTCAGCGGCGGAGTTCACGCCGGCTTTTTCCACTGCTGCCGGTAACTGCATTTCGACAAACTGCTCGTCAAGTTTCCCGTGGATGAACTCCATCTGTTCTTCTTCGGCACCGCGAAGATAAACCAGGTTGAGCAGCTTGACGTCAATCTCCGACTTTAACATCCGCTTCAAGAACATCAACTTCTGTTTGTTGAGTTCTTTCTCGGGCACCTTACCTTCATACGGCTGGAAGGCTTGGTTGATCGTTCCCAACAGATCGCCAATTAGGATCGGCTGGTCGCCAACGAAGGCCGCAATCTGGTTGGGGTCGAGTGGTTGATCGGCACTTGGCGGCTTCACAACCGGATAGACACCAGGCGTACGTTCCAAACGTGGCTCAGGATCGCCCGGTTTCGGTATGGTAGGGAACGGGCCCTGCCCGTAGCTGCGAGTAGTGGGATAATCCCGCCACACTTCGTTCATCGATCGAGACGCAACTCGCTCGTCGGCGCGTTTCTCGGTGGGGTTTTGTTTTGCCGGCGACGTATCAGTTCGGTCGCGATTATAGTCTCTGCTGTAATCGCGGCTGTAATCTCTGCTGTAGTCGCGGGACATCCCCGGATCGATATCAACCGGGCCACGTCGACGCTCTGCGTCCGTTGTTTGCCCAATATCAACTGCTCTGGAATTCACCCTCCCGCCGGGAGGGTCGCGAGGAACGAGCGGGGAGGGCATTTCGCGGGTCGCCCTCTGTTTTTCGTACCCCTCCCCGGCCGCTACCGCGCCCGACCCTCCCGATGGGAGGGTGATGGGTCGCTGCCGAAGCGGATTCGACGAATCCGACGCTGAACCGTCCAACGGATTGCTGGGGCTCCACACCGGCTCGTCCTTTGGCATCGTCACTGGGGCAACATCCAGATCCCACTGCGACTGTGGCTGCGCGTGCGCAAACGCGACCGCCAGCAAAACGATGATTGCGATGCTCAGTGGTAGGTGTCGATAGGGATAGGTCACAGAAACTGCCTAATGACGACCTTTTTCGTGTCCGTGCGAGGGGCCGGTCGCCCGTCACAACTACCGAGTAAAAGTGCGTAACACGCCTGGAAAAGCTTCAATACCGATGAGAAGAGGCGGGATTATAAGCACGACGTCAAGAAGGCCGCAACACTGATTTCACGGCCATCAGAATCTGCTCGCTATCGAGGCTTCCTTTGGCCAGCGTGGCGTAGGCGCTTTCGTCGTCGACGACGCGCAGTTTTCCCTTTTTCAGGCGAGAAAGCTGCTCGATTCTGCCGCGATCGGTGTAACCGAAGACGAGATATTTACCTTCCATGCGGATCGAATTGATCAGCCAGATGGCGGCATCGAGTTTGAGTGCTGTCAGTGCCAGCATTCGCTCGACGGGTTCTGTCGGCCGCCCGAATCGGTCGATCAGGTCTTCGCGGATCGCCTTCAAGTCGTCATCCGATGTAACCCGCGTGAGCCGTCGATAGAGGTCGATCTTCAAACGCATGTCGGGCACGTAGTCGTCCGGCAGGTAGGCCTCGCCCGGCAGGTCGACTTCGACATCGACCATGAGTTTCGGCGGCATCTTCTTGAGCCGTCGCACGGCCGTTTCCAGCAATTGGCAATAGAGTTCGTACCCGACGGCGGCGATGTGGCCGCTCTGTTGGGTGCCGAGCACATTGCCTGCCCCACGGATTTCCAGGTCGCGCATGGCGATGGCGAAGCCGGCTCCCATGTCGCTGAACTCTTCGATCGCGCGCAAACGACGAGCCGCGTTGGGCGAGAGGTGCTTGCCGGGATCGATCATCAAGTAGCAGTACGCCCGGTGTTTATATCTTCCCACTCGACCGCGAAGCTGGTGCAAATCGGAGAGGCCGTAGCGATCGGCTTCGTCGATGAAGATCGTGTTCGCGTTGGGGATGTCTAACCCGCTTTCGACGATCGTGGTCGCCAGCAGCATGTCGAACTTGCCGGCCACGAAATCGACCATCACCTGTTCGAGGTCGTGCTCGGGCATTTGCCCGTGCCCGATTCGCATGCTGGCTTCTGGCACGATGCGTTTCAGCTTCTGCGCCAGCACTTCGATATCGTTCACGCGATTGTGGACGAAATAGATCTGCCCGCCGCGGTTGAGTTCCCGCAAAACCGCATGTCGTATCATCTCCTCGTTGAACCGGGCGACGCGCGTCTCGACGGCGATGCGGTCTTCGGGAGGCGTTTGCAGATTCGAGATGTCTCGCATGCCAACCAGCGACATGTGCAGAGTGCGGGGAATTGGCGTCGCCGTCATCGTCAGCACGTCGACGCTTGTCCGCAGGGCCTTGAGACGCTCCTTGACCTCCACACCAAATCGCTGTTCTTCATCAATAATCACCAAGCCTAAGTTGGCGAACGAAACATCCTTCGACGCCAGTCGGTGCGTACCAACGACCAGATCGACATTGCCGGCCGACAAGTCGTTCACGATTTTTCGCTGCTGCCCCGCGCTGCAAAACCGGCTCAATCGCTCGATCGCAAATGGAAACTCGGCCATGCGTTCGCGGAACGTGTGAAAGTGTTGTTCGGCGAGAATCGTCGTCGGCACGAGCACGGCGACCTGGTAACCGTTGTCGATCGCCTTGAACGCGGCCCGAATCGCCATCTCCGTCTTGCCGTACCCGACATCGCCGCACAACAGCCGATCCATCGGGCGGGGGCGGTGCATATCCACTTTGATCGACAAGATCGCCGCCAACTGATCATCGGTTTCGTGGTATGGGAACGAGGCGTCGAAAGCCCGCTGCCAATCGGTATCTTCCCGCAAAGCGATGCCCGGCTTTGCCTCACGGGCGGCCTGCAGTTCGAGCAGTTCGAGGGCCAAATCAACGACCGCCGACTCCGCCGCCTTCTTCTGCTTGAGCCACGACTTCCCACCGATGCGCGCCAGGGTCGGTCGTGACTTTCGACCCCCGACGTATTTCTGCACCAGATCGATGTTCGTCGAGGGCACGTAAACGCGCGTGCCCCCGTGGAACTCGATTTCGAGGTGCTCTTCAACCTGTCGGACACCTTCGATCAGTTTTTCGAGCGGTTTCAGACCGCGGTAACGACCGATACCGTGCCCCAGGTGAACGACCAGATCGCCGTCTTTGAGGTCGAGGAAGTTGTCGATCGCTTTGCCAAGCCGCCGGGTTGGCGTGCGCCGCAGGTCGGCCCGATGAAACATCTGTCCGCCGCCGATCAACAAGATCTGCTCGCCGCGGAGGCGAAACCCCTCTCGCAATCGGCCGACGTGAAACTGCAATCGGCCCTGTTGCATCAGATGTGAGTCGCGAAAGATCTCGCCGAGTCGTTTTGCTTCGGCGTCGGTCTGAGCAACGACCACCACTTCGTCTTCGCCGCCGACCGTTTCCAACTCTTCGCGGACGCGATTGACATCGCCGCTGAACCGCTGCACCGACTCGACCTGAATGGTGCAATGCGCGTCGGCCGTCGCCGTTGCTAACGACGAAGCCGTCACATGGGCGAACTCGCCAATCCGCGACATCACCGCAGGATACGAATGGAAGTCTTGCGGTCGTTCGAGTCGCTCCAAGAACGCCGTCGCCTGCTTGGCCGTCGCTTCCGGTTCGAGCAACAGGAGCCAGGCGTCGGGCGGCAAAAAGTCGGCCAGGTGGTCGCGATCGGCTGTCGTCGGCGCTAGCATCGTGATCTCGATCTCGTCGAGCTGTTCGAGGCTTCGCTGCGACGAGACATCAAACCGCCGGATCGAATCGACCTCGTCGCCGAACAACTCGATACGAACGGGCGACTCCCAATCGGGGGCGAACACATCGACGATTCCGCCCCGAGCCGAAAACTCGCCGGGCAACTCCACGGCCGACGTGTGGTGAAACTTGTGAGTTGCCAACCACCGCAGCAACTCCTCGCCATCGAGCGGTTGCCCCGCGATCACCTGCCGCGCGTTGCCGGAAATCGCTTGGGGGTTCGGCGTCGGCTGCAGCAAGCTTTGAATGCTGGTGACGACGACCGTCGGCTCACTGTCGACATCTCGCAGCAGCGTTTTTAACGTCCGCAGGCGATCGCCAAAAATTTCGTCGTGAACGATTCGCTCGCCGGGATCGCTCTCCCAGGCGGGAAAACGAACAACGCGGGCGGGCGAGAAAAGCGCGAAATCGTCGCAGAAATCGTCGAGGTCGGCCTGCTTGGGGCAAACGACGACCAGCGGAGCATCCGCCTGACTGGCCAGATTGGCCGCCACCAGCGCGCACGATGAGCCCCAGACTCCGTCGAGGCTGGCGGGCGTTTTTTCACGCAACGCAGCAACCACCATGGCGAAGTCTGTGTGCTCATTCAGACGCGACGGCAACTCCGAAAGCTGCCGCGACGCCGGCGACACGGTAAGCGTACCTTCCATGATGAATCCGTGATTCTAACGACCCTCGATCAAAAGACAAAGGTGAGATGATATGATCGAAGCGATGGCCTTCGATGCTCCGAGGCCGCGGTGTTAGAATAAAGTCGGCAGCAGGTCCAACGCGGAGTATCCGCAAAAAGCTGTAGGGTGGGACCAAGTCGCATTGATAGTTGGTGGGCCGTCGCAAGCCAAATACATGCAGTTCTTGGAGACGCACGCGAAAAACCAGTGAGCGAGCGACTGACGGCCCACCAGAAATCGGCTTGCTAGTCCCACCCTACAAAAAACACCCAAAGGTAGCTAGCGATGTCGACGCACTCACACCCGATCGCCGTCCTCACGGTTGTTTCGTTGTTTTCTACAGTCCTCGCCAACGAACCAACCAAAGAAGAAAAACTTGCCGCAAAGATCATCGAGAATAGCAATCTTCACGGCGGCGTGATTGTGCATCTCGGTTGCGGTGACGGAAAGCTGACGGCCGCCCTGAAACTCGACGACCGATTTGTCGTGCAAGGGCTCGACAAAGACGTGAAGAACATCGAGGCTGCCCGCGAGTATCTGCAATCGAGGGAGGTGTACGGTGACGTATCGGCCATGGTCTTTGACGGCAGACGGCTGCCATACGCAGAGAATCTCATCAACTTGATCGTGTTGACGGGCCCGACGGACGTTCCCGAACGTGAGGTGATACGGGTGCTCGCCCCCGTTGGCGCGATTGCCACCTGCGACTTCGAGCAGGGCAGCGTCTCCATCACTAGGAAACCGTGGCCCGCTGAAATCGACCAATGGACGCACTACCTGCACTCGGCCAACGGCAATCCGGTTGCCCGGGATACGGTCGTCGGCCCGCCGCGGCACTATCAATGGTTGGCAGGACCTCTCTGGCAACGTTCGCACGAAAGCGATTCGAGCGTGCGCGGCATGGTCACGGCGGGTGGTCGGCTTTTCTACATCGTCGACGAAGGCCCGACCAGTTTACTCGGCCCACACCGCCTGCCCGACAAATGGTTCCTCACTGCCCGCGATGCGTTCAACGGCGTCGAACTATGGAAGGCGCCCATCAAGGATTGGGGCTGGCAGGCCTGGAAACCATCGTGGTTCACACCCCGGCCCGGCGACATTCCCCTGAATATCCAGAAACGGCTGGTGGCGGTGGGCGATCGTGTTTATGCGACGCTGGGGTATCGGGCTCCCGTCTGCGAGCTGGATGCCAGCACCGGCGAGACTTTGCGAACGTTCGAAGGGTCCGAACGAACTGCCGAGATTTTGCTTCACGGTGAAAGGTTGGTTCTCAGCATCATGCCGGCCGATACGAATCGGCCACGACTGATGACAATCGATCTTTCCACTGGCGAAACGAAGTGGACATCGGAGAAGGATTACGGCGGAACTACCACGTGCTACTATCGCTTCACCGCGATGCGTGGTTCCGTCGAGCCGGCCAAGGTCGATCCCACGCTGAACATCGCGACCGACGGCAAGATCATTGCGCTGCTCGACGGAGGTGATGTGGTCGCAGTCGATGCCGAAAACGGCAAAGAGAAATGGCGAGCGACGTTTCCGCTGGTCGAGGCCGACCACAACGCCGGTCGAATCAAGGCGGGCAAAACGCTCTGGCGAGGGACGTTGATTGTCGAGGATGACGTTGTTCTGCACGCCAGTCCCAACCAACTGGCGGCCTTCGACGCCGACACCGGCAAACAGCTTTGGACGCAACCCAAGAAGTACTTGCAACATCTCTGGTTTGAATGGATGGATGTGTTCGTGATCGATGGGCTGGTTTGGACATGGAGTGCCGAAGTGCAGCGCGGGCAACTAGTCGGTGGCGGCAACAGCTCCTGGCCCGTCACGGTCAATGGCTACGATCTGCGCACGGGCGAAATGAAGAGAAATGTGCCGCTGGGCAACATCTTCAAAACCCATCACCATCACCGCTGCTATCGCAACAAGGCGACGACGAACTACATCATCGCCAGTCGCCGAGGCACGGAATTCGTTGACCTGGTAAATGGTGAGCACACGGTCGACAACTGGTTGCGCGGCACCTGCCATCTCGGTATGATGCCCGCCAACGGCCTGCAGTACGCGCCGCCGCATCCCTGCCAGTGCTACATCGACGAAAAACTGAACGGGCTCAACGCAGTCGCAGGCACAAGTCAGGCAGCCTTGGCGGGCACGCAGGTGGATGAAGACTCACCGCGACTGACCCGTGGCCCTCACTTCGATCCCCTTCGAGGTTGCCAAGCCCCCAGCAACACGTACTGGTCGACCTTCCGGTACAACTCGATGCGCACCGGCGCTTCTCCAACGGAACTGCCGCGGGAAGTGAAGCTCCTTTGGCAGAAACAGATTGGGCGAAAGGTCGCGGCGCCAATCGTAGTTGCTGATCAAGTTTTCTTATCCAAGCCGGACGAACATCAAGTGGTGGCGTTGAACGCAGAAACCGGCAAGCAGGTTTGGCAATTCACCGCCGGTGGCCGCATCGACTCTCCGCCGACATGGCATCTCAATCGCGTTGTTGTTTTTGGCTCGGCCGATGGCCATGTCTACTGTGTGGATGCCGAGAATGGCGGCTTGATGTGGCGTTTTCGAGCCGCCCCGCAAGACCGCATGATCGGCGCGTTCGGCCAACTTGAATCGGCATGGCCTGTCCATGGCAGTGTGTTGGTCGTCGGCGACACTGTCTACTTCGCTGCGGGGCGAACGTCACAACTCGACGGCGGCATCTGGTTGTTCGCACTCGACATCGCCACCGGCGAGATTCGCCAGGAGAGCAAGCTCGCTGGCCCGCACTACACGGTCGACGGCCTCGAACAGAATTACAAACTGCCGATGGGCACGCTGCCCGACATATTGCAGGGCGACGACCGATTGGTCTATATGCGAGATCTCGTCTTCAACAAGAAGTTCGAACAGCAAGATCTGACGCCGAAGGAGACGTCGTCGCATATCATGGCGCCGGGCGGCATGCTCGACGAGAGTTACTTCAAACGAATTCCTTGGTCGCTCAAACCGGGCAGCCCGTACGCGCGCATGGTTGTGCATGACAAAGATACCGCCTATTGCGCTCGGATGTTCGACTCGCTCCAAGGGCTCGACCCGAAGGTCTACTTCACGCCGGGCAAGGCGGGTTACTTGCTGTTCGCTCTGCCCAAACGCGGTGGCAAAGAGATTTGGTCGCAGCGCGTACCCGTCCGAGTGAATACGATGGCCGTGGCGACGGATGACCTGCTTTACGCCGGTTATCCCGATGTGGTCGATGCGGCCGATCCGCTGGCGTCCTTCGAGGGGCGACTCGGCGGAGTGTTGGCGGCGAGAGCCAAGGCCGATGGCGAAAAGCTTTGGTCGCACAAGTTGACTGCACCCCCCACCTTTAATGGATTGGCGGTCTCGGAAGGCCGAATCTACATCTCACTCAAGGACGGCAGTATCGTCTGCTTCGGCGAGTGATCCAAATCGTACGATGGACATTCCTGTCCGTCGCGACTGGTGGGTGGGGTGGCTGGGGTCGAACGGCGAGGTACGAGCGGTGAGCCTCCAGTGCCGCCGTTCTGGGGGCTCGTTGTACTCGCCCCCAGCCACACATCGTCACGTTTGACGAAATCCACTAGGTGCGACGGATCTGGAGATCCGTCGCGCGGCCTATCCGACGGATCGCAAGGTCCATCGTCGGTTCTACGGATGCGACACCGACTGAATCGTCGGCTCGGGTTGCCGATACGGTCGGGCGGCTTCGTATAACGCCATCCGCCCGGTCAACTCGGGGGCCTGCCGCTCGGGCGTTTGCTCGATCGCTTTTTTGAGCGCCTCTTTCGCCTTGTCGAACTGCCCGGCATTGGCGTACGCCGCCGCCAAGGCGTCGAGGTACAGCGGATTCGCCGCCCCGTCCAACTCGATCGCCCGCTGCGCCGCGACGAGAGCAAGCTCGCCATCGCGGAAACGCACATCGGGGCAGGTCGACGTGAACCAGGCAATCGCCCGCCAGGCACGCCCCGAGTTCTTGTCCAATTTGATCGAGGTTCGCAGGTCGGACGCCGCCTTTTCCCACTCCCCCAGTTGGGCGTTCACTTCGCCGCGAAACACATAGCCGTCGGCGAACTGCGGCGACAATCCCAACGCACTACTGAAATCGGCGAATGCCTGAATCGGATTCCCGAGCTTTGCGTGGCAGCGGCCGCGACCAACGTAGGCGGCGGCATCCTGCGGTCGCAACATCAACAGTTGCTCGTAGTCGGTCAGCGCCTCCTGGTACTTGCCGGTCTCGCGACGCACCTCGGCTCGGTTGAACCAAGCGTTGGCGTAATCGGGTTTCAGTTCCAGGGCACGATCGAAGTCGGCCAGCGCCGCATCGAACTCGCCCATCAACGCTTTACTGACACCTCGATTGTGGATTGCTCGCCAGCGGGTCGCATCCAATTCGATTGCCGTCTCATAGTCGGCCAGCGCTTTCTTCTCCCAGTTCAGCGAATCCTCCCACTTGCCCTCAGCCGCCGCCTCGTCACCCTGTTTCGAGTACTCCTGGCCGCGACGGTTGTGCCCCCAGGACATCAGTTGCGTCACATACTCGCGTTGCTGGTCGGTTGGGTCGAGAGCGAGTGCCTTCTCGCAGATCGCCAACACCGCCTCATAGTCCTCAAGCGACTTGGCGGTTTTTGTCAACCGAAACGCATCGACCGCCAATTGATCGGCCGAGACATTGACAGCACTCGCTGGCACAACCGATGAGTCATTGATGGTCGTGGCCGACTCGCCGTTGGGTGTGATCAACTCGGGGCCGCCGCCCTCGGGCAACCTCCCAGGTTCCTGTTCAGCGCCATCGTTTTTCGACTCAAACTGGAGCGATTCGCTGGGCGTAGCCTCCGTGGACGACGAATCGCGACGGGGCCGCGACCCACGACGAACCCAACCCGATCCTTCGGCAATCGCCGCAAGCGGCGCACAAATCAGCAACCAAACAACGAAGAGACGCACCAACGGGCGCGTGGTCGATGAGAAAAGCATTCTCGACTCCTTTCGATGAAATGCTTTGCGATTGTATCTACTACTCTTGGGGCTCAGTCATCCGCCAGGGATCCAGGGCCTCGACAAGAGTTTGGTCCGGCAAAATTCCTTTTTCGCGCACCAAGTCGCGAATCGTTTTTCGGGATGCGAATGCCTCTTTGGCCAGCGCCGCCGCTTTTTCGTAACCGATCAACGGATTCAAACTAGTGACCATCGAGAGGCTCTGCTCGACCGCTGCCTCGCAGGCCTCGGCGTTTGCCGTCATCTCTGCCGCGCAGAACTCGACGAAAGCCCGGCACGATGCGGCCATCAGCCGAATACTCTCCAGCGTCGTCTGCCCCATCACCGGCATCATAATATTCAGTTGGAACTGTCCGCCGCTCGCCCCGGACAGCGTGATCACTTGGTCGTTGCCCATCACTCGGGCGGCGACCTGCATCATGCTTTCCGACATCACCGGATTCACCTTGCCCGGCATGATCGAGCTACCCGGCTGCCGCGTCGGCAGTTGTAATTCGCTGAATCCGCAACGCGGGCCGGACCCAAG
>Ga0180435_10006232_pt1 | contig 11431 bp, 11 predicted proteins | sample SS_ome_3_FD_132467 | JGI IMG/M metagenome (GOLD analysis project Ga0180435, IMG submission 132467) | Hypersaline lake sediment archaeal communities from the Salton Sea, California, USA - SS_3_S_1 metaG | ecosystem: Environmental > Aquatic > Non-marine Saline and Alkaline > Hypersaline >...
CACTTCATCCTTCCAAATCAACATACCCCTCGTAAATTTTCAGACGCGGGAGAAAAGGGGGTATTTTATACGACAGTTCGTTGTCGTCGCCATCCGTCATATGAATCATGGCGTGATCGGAATATCCCTTGGCGTGAAACTGAATCAACACCGTCCCGCTGGTAATTTTTCGCTCGCCTGCCAGCTCGACATCGAGGATTCGTGATCCCTCTCCCAAAACCAGACTGAGATCCTTGTATTTTTCGAGCATCTCTTCCGAAGCAGAAACATGTGAGGTCCAAAGCCGACCGTTATCGATGTCCACGTGAAGTGCATAGGAGGTCTGGTCCCGTGTGGATGCCTCTTTGAGGTATCGAACACTGGTCAGCAGCCATCGCGATGTTTTTTTGGTTTGGTCGATGAATATATCATTGTTGACCCGAGGCAGAATCATGAAAAACATGAGGCTGATGAGGGCCATCACCACAATGAGCTCCACCAGCGTGAATCCGTTGCTTTCGTTCTTCCCGGGCATGACCGCGACGTCTATCCGGGCCGACCTCAATTTTCGTCTCCGCACCGACATGAACATTGCGTAGATATAAAACCCTCTTGTTTGTGAAAGGTTACAGGCTTGGCGAAACCACGTCATTCCAGACGAATCTCGCATAACGAGATGAGATCCGGAATCCAGGTTGTGCTATGTTAGGAGCCCCTTACTGGATCCCGGCTCGCGCCCTGCTGCGCAGGGCTTGGCCGGGATGACGAATTGCGGCAAAGTCTCTTTGGCGGGATAGCCCCCATTTTAGACTTATTTACAGAACACAACCCTTCACCCTATCTCGAAAAAGATTTTTTTAAGATAGCTTCTACTCAATCTCCCAGCTGTTGATATCCTTATCTTTGCCTTCCCCTCCCGGAACACCATCGGATCCATATGAAATAATATCGTATTCCCCATGAACGCCGGGGCTCAAATACACAAACTCATTGCCCCATGGATCTTTGGGCACCTTGCCTTTTTCGATGTAGCCGCCTTCCCGCCAGGAATTGGCAATATTTCCGGTCTCCGGAGGTGTCGTCAGTGAGATCAGCCCCTGCTCCGTAGTGGGATAAGCGCCGTTATCGAGTTTATACAAACGCAGGCTCGTTTCAAGAATTTCAATGGTCAATTTGGCCTTGATCTGCTTGGCTTCTTCCGGCCGCCCCATAATTCGGGGAACGATAAGCCCTGCCAGAATACCGAGAATGACGATGACCACCATCAATTCGATCAGGGTGAAACCCTTGGCATTGTTCATATCTTTTTTTAGGGGTAAATACATGATTCCTCCAGTTATAACAGCATTTTACATGACCAGCTGGTTCATTTCAAATATGGGAAGACAGATGGATAGTACCACAAATCCAAGTACGACTCCCAGGATGAGTATCATTACCGGCTCCAAAAGTGACGTCAGGCTTAGCACGCGCTCCTCGACCTCATTCTCATACATCGTCGCTATTTTTAAGAGCATGTTCTCGAGTTCACCACTCTGCTCGCCCACCTGGATCATCTGTAAGGACAGCTGCGGAAAAGCTGTGGAAACGGCCAGAGAGACCCCAAGCCCCTGCCCTTTGCTCACCTCACTGGCAGCGTGATCGATGGCCATGGCGATTTGGGTGTTGCCGGCAATGTTTCTGACAATCTCCAAAGACGTCAACAGGGTCACACTGTTTTCCAAGAGCGACCCCAATGTTCTGGAAAACCGAGCCACAGCCAGCTTCCGAAATACAGGCCCAAAAAGCGGCAGCTTCAGTTTGATGCCGTCTACGACGTGACGTCCTTTTTCGGTTTTTTCAAAACTTCTGAAACCGAACCACAAAAGCACAAAAAGCACGAGTATCCCCCACCAATAGTTCTTGAAAAACTCACTGACGCTGATAAGAAGAATGGTGGGAAGCGGCAGCACCTGATGCATGTCATCGAAAATAGACGTAATGTTGGGAACGATGAAGGTAATCAGCAGGAAAAGGACCAGAATGCCGACACATGCCATCAGAATGGGATAGGTCATGGCTGCACGGATTTTACTTTTCAGCGCCTGCTGTTTTTCGGAGATATCGGCCAATTGCTCCAGCACAATCTCAAGCGTCCCAGAAGATTCTCCTGCCCGAACCATGTTGATATAAAGGGATGAAAATACGCCAGAATAGTTGGACAGGGCCGCAGCAAAACTGTTCCCTTCCACGATGGCATCCTTGATTTGTGCGAGAATGGGCTTAAAGGCCTTGGAGGATGTTTGCGGAACCAGTGCATCGATGGCCGATACAAGAGGGAACCCCGCCCCGATCAGCGTGGCCAGCTGTCGTGTCATGGCCGCCACTTCTCTCTGTTTGACGCGGTAAAAGCCAAGGACCATGCCTGGAGTTTCTCTGTTTTTTTGCTTGACCAAGTCCTGGACTTCGTCAATCGAAACCGGAAATATCCGCTGGGTCCTCAGCTTCTGACGGGCCATGGGCGCACTTTCCGCATCGATGATACCTGTGGTGTTTTTGCCCTTTGCGTCCAGTGCTGTATATTCGTAAACCGGCATGTTCGATCATCCCATCTATAGATTAACCAAGCAATTGAATATAATCGATAGCCAAACCATTGTAAATATTATTTTGGCACTCTCTGGATATCCATGGCGATGGATCGCCAGTTTACGGTCCAGGGGATGGGTGAAAAGACCTTTTTAAGAGCGCTGCTCATATTTTCCTTGCAATCTGGAATCCCAATCATTACTATCCGGTAACCATTTTGACGATTTAATTAAATAAAAATAGGATGATGAAAGATGGCTAAAGTTTTCCGGACCAGCAGTCGTGAAGCGAGCATTCTTTCAAAAATCGAGTCTTCCAAGGAATATGCCCGTCGCATGGCCTTGAAAGGCATTCCCGACTGTATCGACGCACTCAGCAATGCAATCGCCACGAAACTCGTTGAAACAAACCTGGTTGAAACCACCAACAAAAACGCGTTGGAAGAACAGATCAACAGCTGCCTTGACAAACTGCATAGAGCCGATGATTTCGATATCGACTACCAGGTCGCGCCGTTGAGGGACCTGATCCACCAGCCTCACGTGGTGAGTATCTATGTCACGGCATTTGTCATTGAAAAATTGATCAATCATAAAGATGTGATCGACATCTTTGGTTCTGACGAGGAGATTTATTTGTGCATCCACAGGCAGGTTAAAAAATACCTGCCCTAACCCCGCGAGTTGATGATGCGCCCCTCACTTCTTCCGCGGCTCGTAAACGGGCCTTTCGAAGACCCTGCGCTTTTTATCCGCATTCTATTCAAAAACAGGGCCATATTGTTCGACCTCGGAGATATTCAGGCCCTGTCCACGCGAGATATCCTCAAAATCAGCCACGTATTTGTCACCCACACACACATGGATCACTTTATTGGATTTGACAGGCTGCTGCGTATTTTTCTGGGCAGGAATAAAAAACTACACCTGTTCGGGCCCAGAGGATTTATTCGTAACGTCGAAGGAAAGCTCAGCGCATATCAATGGAATCTCGTGGAAAATTTTACCCATCAGCTCAGCATAGAAGTCACTGAAGTGACCGGCGAACGCATGACATCCCAAGTATACGATTGCCGCGATCGTTTTCAGCCCAGGCAGGCACCTGAGGACGACTCAGCGTCGTCCTGTTTGCTCAAAGAACCAGGACTTAGCGTTTATGCGGTCGCGTTGGATCACCGCATCCCCTGCCTGGGCCTGTGCATAGAAGAAGCATTTCACATCAACATCAAAAAAGATGCACTGACGGCCATGGACCTGGTACCTGGCCCCTGGATCCAGACTTTTAAGCAGGCGCTATTTGAAAACCGTCCCCTGGAAACACCCATTCGTATTCCGAGAAAAAACACCGTCCATCAGCTCTCCATCGGCGCCCTGCGAGACAAGATCGCCATTATTTCTCCGGGGCAAAAGATAAGCTACATAACGGATGTGCGCTATACCCAGGCAAATGTGGATCCTATCATTCACCTGGCGACAGGCTCGGATCACATGTTCATCGAAAGCGCCTTCATGGAAAAAGACAGGGATGTTGCCTTGCGGAAGTATCATCTCACGGCAAAACAAGCCGGCAGGATTGCAGCTCTGGCTCAAGCCAAAAAAATGACACCCTTCCATTTTTCCCCCCGGTACACGGGCGATGCCTGCCTGTTGGAAGCCGAGGCTCGGGAGAGCTACAACGAGGTTCGAAATGCGCCCGGACAGCCATAACGCGTGCCAGGATAGGCCCATCGCTGTCATCGGTGCAGGTCCGGCAGGCCTTGCCGCGGCCCACCGTCTGGCCCATTTGAAAAAAAAGCCCCTTGTCCTGGAAAAGGCACGCCAGGCAGGCGGTCTGGCACGCACCGAAACCTATAAATCCTATTGTTTCGACCTGGGCGGACATCGCTTCTTTACCAAAATACCATCGATCCAATCGCTGTGGATGGAGATGCTGGCGCATGATTTCATCAAAGTGTCTCGCAAGTCGCGGATATTTTACCGGCAGCAATATTTTGACTACCCGCTCAATCTGATGAATACACTCAGGAATCTCGGTTTAATCGAAAGCATCTGCATTCTGGGAAGCTATCTCAAATCCCGGATACACCCATGTCCCAGAGAGGATACATTTGAGCAGTGGGCAGTCAACCGCTTTGGCCAGCGTCTCTACCGCACTTTCTTTAAAACCTACACCGAAAAGGTGTGGGGCATTCCCTGCAGCCAAATCAGCTCAAAGTGGGCAGCCCAGCGGATCAAAGGGCTTTCGTTAATGAGTGCCGTTGCGCATGCTCTGATCGGTGGACAACCCTCAAAAACACTCATCGACGCCTTTCATTATCCCCGAAAAGGGCCGGCCATGATGTGGGAGCGCATTATCGAAGCCATCAGGGCCGCGGACGGAACCATCTTGATGAAAACCCCTGTCAGCAGGGTGTATCATCACGCGGGTAGAATAACAGGCCTGGCCTATCGACACCATCAAACATTCCATCAATTGGATATCGATCACCTCATCAGCACCATTCCATTGCCCCAGCTGGTATCGATGCTGAGACCAGAGGCGCCCAAAGAGATCCAGCAGGCGGCCTCACGCCTGTCCTATCGGTCCTTTCTGATCGTCATCTTGATCATCAACCAAAAACATCTGTTTCCGGATCAATGGATCTATATTCACAATCCAGACGTGCGGGTGGGCCGCATTCAGAACTTCAAGAATTGGAGTATGGAGATGGTTCCGGATCCGGAAAAAACCAGTATCGGCATGGAATACTTCTGCAACCAGGGACGTCACTTTTGGAATCAAACCGATGCACAGCTCAGGGATTTGGCGGCCAGCGAGCTGGCTGCGTTGAGGCTGGCTCGCCCCCATGATATCGTCGACAGCTATATCGTCAGACAACCCAGGGCCTATCCTGTTTATGATCGGGGATATGCGCATCACCTTCATCGCCTGCGCACCTACCTGGACGGCTTTGCCAACCTGCAAACCATCGGCCGAAATGGCATGCACCGCTACAACAACATGGATCATTCCATGTATTCAGGTATCCTGGCCGCCGAAAATGCGCTGGGCGCTGCCCATGATATCTGGGAAATCAACGAAGAAGACACCTACCTCGAGTGATATGACCTTGTACCGTGCTTTCATTTCTCGTAGTAGGCACGATACCAGTCCACAAAACGCTGAATGCCGACATGGATGGGTGTTGCGGGCTTGAAACCCACCTCGTTCATGAGGTCATCCACGTCCGCATAGGTCGCCACCACATCGCCAGGCTGCAAATCCAGGTAGTTTTTCTGAGCCGTTTTGCCCAGGGCCTTTTCAATTTCAGCAATGAACTGCATCAGGGTAATGGGTTGATTGTTGCCGATATTGTAAATGCGATAGGGAGCGTAGGAGGTTCCCGGATCCGGTCGATCCCCCCGCCAGTCGGGGTTCGGCGCCGGTAGATGCCCCATGACCCGCACAACACCTTCAATGATATCGTCGATGTAGGTGAAATCCCGCTGCATCTTTCCATGGTTGAAGACCTGAATGGGCTTGCCTTCCAGAATGGCCCGGGTGAATAGAAACAGGGCCATATCCGGTCGTCCCCAAGGACCATAGACCGTAAAAAAGCGAAGACCGGTGCATTGCAAACCAAAAAGATGACTGTACGTGTGGGCCATGAGCTCATTGGCCTTTTTGGAGGCGGCGTATAAGGAGACGGGGTGGTCGATGTTGTCATGGACGGAAAAGGGCATTTTGGTATTGGCACCATAAACGGAGCTGGAAGACGCATACACCAGATGTTTCACGGAAGTATGCCGGCAGCTTTCCAGCAAATGGGTAAAGCCAACGATGTTGGCGTCGATATATGCGCGTGGATTTTCCAGGGAATAGCGGACACCTGCCTGGGCCGCCAAATTGACCACCACATCAAAAGAAGCGGCCTTGAACACCTCGTCGACGGCCTGCTGATCGGCGAGGTCTGCTTTGAAGAAAGCGAACGTATCATATGCGTCGAGTTGTTTGAGACGATCCATTTTTAAATTGACATCATAGTACGCATTGAGATTGTCGATTCCCGTTACCCGGCAGCCATCTTCGAGTAATCGTTTCGCAAGGTGAAATCCAATAAATCCTGCAGCCCCGGTGACCAGCACGCGGTCATAGTCATACGTCATCCTTGTCTCCTTCACGATACCATTGGAATGTTTGTTTTAACCCTTCCTCAAAAACGATCTTCGGTGAAAAATTCAACAGGGCGCCCGCCTTTTGTATATCTGCCACAGATTCCAGAATATCGCCCGGTCTCTGGTCGGCAAACACCGGTTTCAAGGTCGTACACGCCATATCCGAAATGGTATCCCAAAGTTGACCAATTCGAACAAAGTGACCGGTGCCGACATTGAAGACCTCGCCATTTGCGCCATCTGAGGCCGCCGCCAGCAGGTTGGCCTGCACCACATCTTTCACAAACACGAAGTCCCGGAACTGGCGGCCGTCGCCATGAATGACAGGCGGCTTGTTTTCAACTGCCCGTGTCATAAAAATGGAAATCACGCCTGAATAGGGCGACGACGGGTCCTGCCGTGGGCCAAATACGTTGAAGTAGCGAAGGCACACCGTATGCAGGCCGTACAAGTCGGCATACAGCTTCGCATACAGCTCATTGGTCAACTTCTGCACAGCATAGGGGCTTTGCGGCTTCAAGGACATTTTTTCATGCTTTGGAATTTCAGGATCATCCCCGTATACCGCACATGAGCTGGCCATAACAACGCGTTGGACACGCTGCAATCTTGCCGCCTCCAGAACCATCAACGTGCCCGTGTCGTTAACGGCCGATGACTGAATGGGATCGTCCACGGTCTGGGGCACAGAAACCACGGCGGCCTGATGGAAGATGGCATGACATCCTTGGGCCGCCTCATTCATGGTCTCCAGATCACGGATGTCGCCCTCGTAAAAAAGGATTCGATCGGCCACATGTGCCAAATTAGACGCTTTCCCAGTGCTGAGGTTATCGACAACCACCACATCATACCCCGTTTCGAGCAGGGCATCCACCAGGTGGGAGCCAATGAATCCCGCCCCTCCGGTCACGAGAACACGCTTCGAGGTTTGGTTCATGAATACATCCTTTTAGGTTTAAATTGAAGCGACACCGCCGCCTTGTATAAGTTCGTAGTACGATTTTATGACTTGAACACGAAATTTTCCCGTGGCATATATATCATATTGCTCCACAGTTAGGAATCATTTTAAGGAACCAGGGCGCCATGACCATCACCATTGACCTGCGATTGTTCGCAACGCTGCAAAAATTTTCACCGCCTGGAGCCGGTGCATACGAGATCGAAGCAGGTGCCAGTGTCGCCACTTTGGTGCGGCTATTGGGCATTCCAGAAATAAAGGCCAAGCTCATATTTATCAACGGTGTCAAGTGCACCCTCTCATCTGAGCTGAAAGACGGTGACCGCGTGGGAATCTTTCCGCCTGTTGGAGGAGGTTGATCATTTGAAGGCGCGTATCCAAGACCTGCTGGCCGAAGCATCGAGCCTGCAACACCAGCCGGACAATACCACCCGCCATGTGATTTCGCTGCAGCATACGGCCGACATCGCCCAGCGCACAGGAAGGACCCGCAGGGAGATCGACATCTTGGCCCTCGAGCACGATATCGTTCCGGAACGCTACCTGCGCAACCTCAATTCGCTGTCGCCGAAAGATCAGATCACGCTTTTAAAATCCCATGCCTGCATCGTTGGTTTGGGCGGGCTGGGGGGCAGCCTGGTCGAAATCCTCGCCAGAATCGGCCTGGGCACCCTCACGATTATCGATGGGGATGTTTTTGAGGAGAGCAATCTCAATCGGCAGCTGCTCAGCTCCGAGCACAACCTATCGCAAACCAAAGCCTCGGCAGCCCTGGAAAAAATCCTGACCATCAATTCTTCTGTGCATGTTTTGGATCATACCGAAGCCATGGACCGAAAAAATGCCGTGGAATTGCTGGGACGGGCCGACATTGCGGTGGACTGCCTGGACAGTGTCCAGACCCGCTTTGTGCTCGAAAAAGCCGCCAAAGAAGCCGGGATCCCCATGGTGTCAGCGGCCGTTGCCGGCTATGCCGGTCAATTGACCGCCATATTTCCCGGAGATCGAGGATTGGCATCGATATACGGCCCGGTGGAAAGCCGCCCCAGCACCCGGGGTGCGGAAACAGTTCTCGGCAACCTGCCCTTTACCGTATCTCTGCTGGCCTCCCTGGAATCCGCAGAGGTCGTCAACATCCTGTTGACAGGAGACTCGAGCCTGAGAAATGAACTGCTGCTGATCGACCTCAAAGACCACCATTTTGAAAAAGTCCGCCTGATTTAAGTCAAATACCGCCCCCAATAAAAAGGTGGCCTGACAGCGGCCCTGAAAGGGTCAGTCCATTTCACCACCCGCTGCGCTCGAGCCACAGAGAACACTGAGATATTTTTCTTTAAAAGAATCCGGAGACGAGGATTCTTTTAAAACATCATGTCATAGCGCGGCAATGACATATTTGGCGGAGGTGTGATACGATCCTGAGCATGATATGCCATTCTTGATTCCAAAGGAATGGTTGGTTTTCTTCAATCGGTATCTCCCGATTGAAGAAAAAAAAGACAACTCTGTGGCCTCTGTGGCTCGAGTGAATGAAATGAACGGGTGGTGAAATACTCAATCACCCGCTTGCACTGCAAAGCTTGGGCCTTCAGCCCAGCTGAAGGATTAAGAGAATAATTTGATCATCTTCGCAGTATGATCAGCGTTCGATTCAAATCGAGAAACGGTAGCGTAAAGGTTAGCGTCTGCATCTGCAGCCGCCGGCTGTGATTTCCCTCAGGTACAAAAATCGTGCTGCCGTTATCTTGGGTGATGGCGGCCTGCTGGATATCCACGGCCGCATCCCGGCCTTTGTAGGCTATAATCTCACCCTCCGGCGCCAAAAACGGCAGGCTCTTTTCCGCGATGTCCGCCAGACTGGAAAATGCCCGGGAAACAATCACGTCAAAAGACCCTTCCAGCGCTTCGGGCAGATTCTCTACACGGGCATGCACGGCTGAAATGTCGGTGAGACCCAGCTCCCGGATGACGTGCTTCAAAAAACTCACTTTTTTACGGGTCGCATCCACCAGCGTAACGTGCAGGGAGGGTATCATGACCTTGAGCGGTATGCCTGGGAAGCCGGCGCCAGATCCCACATCCAGCACGTGACGACCTTGGCGGACGAAATGAAGCGGTGCGATGGCATCAAGGTAGTGTTTAACCGCCATGTCCAGGGGTGAATGGATGGCGGATAAATTTATCTTTTGATTCCACTTGTCGAGCATAAGGGCGTGTACGGCAAACAGATCTGCCTGATGCGACCGAACAGAGATACCCAGTCTTCCAGCCCCTTCAACAATGACGTTTTTCCATTCCGACGAGCCGATTTCCATAGTACAAACACACCAATTGAATCGTATTGGCTTAGCCAGAGGGCGTGCGTCCTGTTTGAGCCGCGTCCATTTCACTTTGATTGAAATCCATAACCACACTGATATCGCTGCCACCACTCATGGTAACCTTGGCATTGGGGTAGCGACGTTTAAACACCTTCAGCATGGCTGTATTTTCTTTCAAAACAGTGGCGGTGAAGCCTTTGTAATCGTTTTTCTTGGCAATGGCTTCCAGCTGGGTGAGAAAATGGGACGCCACGCCCATGTTCTGAAAATCTTCCCTGACCACGAAGGCCACTTCGGCCCGCTCCCCATCGTCCGCGTAGGAGCCAATGGCCATGATTTCCTTGTGTCCGCCTCTTTGCACCAGTCCGATGAGCGACATGTTTTTACGGTAGTCGACACTGGCCCACTGCTTCTGGACAACCTCGTGTGAAAAAAGCTTCATCTTGTAGAAGAACCTGAAATAGATGGTCTCCTCGCGAAGCGAATAGAAAAAATTTCGATAGGCAAACTCATCCGATGGTAGCAATGGACGGATTTCCATGGTTTTTCCATTGCGCAACACATAGGTACTCTTGTAATTTTCAAGGAAATGAAGATCTTCTCTGGAAGGTGGCAGCTGATCCGAAAAAATATAGTGGCGTTTCTTGGCAATATCGATGAGATCGTCGCGGAACTTTGGATGGGCGATCTGGGCCAGCTCCATGACCCGTTGGTAAATGCCTTTCCCCTGAAGTTCGGCAATGCCGTATTCCGTGATAATAAAATTGACATCCCCGCGGGTCGTGGCCACGCCTGCCCCTTCACTGAGGTGCGGCACAATCCTGGACACCTTGCCATTCTGTGCTGTGGACGGCAAGGCAATGATCGAAAATCCGCCTTTGGACATGGCGCTGCCCCTGAGGAAATCCACCTGGTCGCCGATGCCGCTGTAAAACAGATAACCAGTGGAGTCCGAGCACACCTGGCCGGTCAGATCCACTTCCAGGGCGGAGCTGATGGAAACCAGGTTGTCGTTGCGTGCGATCACGGTCGGATCATTTACGAATTCGGAGGAACGGAAGTAGAAAATCGGGTTGTTGTCCACGTAACGGTAAATTTTCTCCGACCCCATGCACAAAGAGGCCACAACCCTGCCTGGAAGCAGTGTTTTTTTCTTGTTGGTGATGACGCGTTTTTCGAGTAATGGTAAAAATCCATCCGTGATCAGCTGTGTGTGAATCCCGATGTCCTTTTTATCTTCGAGATGGCTCAGGATGGCATACGGTAGCTGTCCAAATCCGATCTGAAGCGTGGCGCCGTCGTCCACCAGCTGGTTGACATAAAAGCCAATGCGCTGGGCAACTTCATTGTCCTTGACATTGGGCACCGATTCCACGAGCGGCTCTTCGTGCCATACCAGAAAATCCAACTCGTCCACATGCACAAAGCTGTCTCCCCAGGTTCTG
>Ga0180435_10006234_pt1 | contig 11425 bp, 8 predicted proteins | sample SS_ome_3_FD_132467 | JGI IMG/M metagenome (GOLD analysis project Ga0180435, IMG submission 132467) | Hypersaline lake sediment archaeal communities from the Salton Sea, California, USA - SS_3_S_1 metaG | ecosystem: Environmental > Aquatic > Non-marine Saline and Alkaline > Hypersaline > Sediment...
AGGCGGTCTACCGGGGTGGTGCGGGGGAGGCACTGCCTCCATTGATGGAACGGTTTGGCGAAGAGCAGGACGTCTACGTACGTGGTGTCATCGCACAAACTCTCGGTCGGCTGCCGTATGAGTCCGGTGATACCGTGCGTTTGGTGGATGCGGCTCTAGCTGGTGCGCTCGAAGACTCCATGCCGGCTGCGCTTCTCGGAGTTGTCCGGGGGCTAGAATCGTTGGTTCGACGCCAAGGGGACGATTCACCTCCCTCTGACCGCGCCCTCGAACGTCTGCGCGAGCTGGCCAGATATCGCTCTCCATATGGCGCCGCCGATTCGTCCGCACTCTATTTGCGGCGTCTCTCAATGGCGGCGTTGGTGCAGAGCGGCCGAGTTGATGCGGGTTTTCTGGTCGCGTCTCTCGTAGACCGCGACGCGCAGGTAAGACGGTTGGCGGTGGGGGGTGCCGTGACCGTCGAAGACCTCGAGGGTCGGAACGACGTGATAACGCGGGCGTTGAGCGATGACGACCCAACCGTTAGGCTCGAGGCCCTGAGAGCATACTCTCGACACATGAAGCCCACAGCGGGCTGCGGTGCAATCGTAGCGGGTCTGGATGACACCGATCCCGATGTTGTGCTCACAACGATTGATATGCTCGGGGCAGGTTGCGAGGACGGTTTGGATCCCTCGGCGCGGCTCACTTCCATGGTGGAGGAGCTAGGGCGCCTGGACGCGGGCGCCGCCCACGAGTATCCAGACTCATGGCACCGCCCGGCGCATGCTCTAGTGGCGCTAGCGAGTCTGTCCCCCGAAACGGCTGCGCCCTTCCTAAATGCGTTTTCAACTCACGAAATCCCTTGGGTGCGAATGTACGCCGCGAGAGCAGCCACACTTGTGGATTCGATTGACTACCTCGAGGCTCTCGCCGACGACGAGAATGACAACGTTCGCACAGCGGCAGTTCGAGAACTGACGCAGGTCGCCGGCCACGATGCAGATGCGGTCTATCGCCGCCAACTGTCGCGAAGCGACTATCAACTAGTCATGACGGCTGCCCGGGCGCTCGAGGGAACGCCGAATCCACAGGCTGCGCTGCCGGTCCTTTTTGACGCTTTGGAACGGATCACGGCCGAGCGACGGGAAACTTCCAGAGATGCGCGTGGAGCGCTGCTCGAGAGAATCGGTGATCTGGGGGGGTGGAACCAGTCACTTGCTGTCATACCATATCGCCGAGATTTCGATCCGGAAATTGCGGAGCAGGCCGCCTCGATACTGCAGGCGTGGACCGGAAGGGTGAATCCCGCCGTTCCACGGCCGCTCGAACCGCAGCCGATCCCGGGCTTTGCAGAACTCGCGAGCCTCGCCGATCAGATGGCGGTTCTGGAGATGAGAGGCGGAGGCAGGATCGTGCTGGAGCTGTTCCCGTTCGAGGCGCCGACTAATGTGGCGCGCTTTGCTCGGCTTGCACGTGAGGGCTACTTCGACGGGCTCACGTTCCATCGCGTGTCTCGAAACTTCGTGATACAGGGCGGCAGCCCGGGAGCAAACGAGTACGTGGGAGATGGTCCGTTTACCAGGGATGAACTCACCGCGCGGTCACATCGAAGGGGCACTGTGGGGATCTCCACCCGGGGCCGGGATACGGGAGATGGTCAGATCTTCGTGAATCTCGTGGACAATGCGAGGCTCGACCACAACTACACGATCATCGGTAGGGTAGTGACGGGAATGGACGTCGTAGATGGTGTTCTGGAAGGTGCGGTCATAGAACAAATTACTTGGGAAGGCAAGGGAGTTGATGATGAATCGTCGTGATTTCGTGGCGGGCGTGGGAGGTGGTGTGTTGGCAACATCGATGGCTGGACGAGCGGTAGGCTCAGTCGCACCGCGGTTGCAGGACCGACCTCTGATACTCGATGCGAATGGCGAGATAAGACTCACTCATTCGATGAGCCTGATTCGAGAAGTGATAGCCAGCGGCACCAATTCCGAGTCGGTCACGATTACCGATCCCAAGGTGTTTGGTGAGGCGGCCCTCGATGCCGCCGTGGATGACTTGATCGCTTACGACAGGCACATCCAGGAACACTCTGATTTGCTCGTTAAGGCAACGAGTGTTGCGGACATACACAGGGCGAAGGCAGAGGGCAAGCTGGCGATCTTCTACCAGCTTCAAAACACCACTCCGATTCAGAAGGATCTGGACCGAGTTGAGATGTTCTACAATCTGGGGCTGCGATCGCTCCAGATGACCTACAACTACCAGAACTACGTCGGTGCCGGTTGTCGTGAAAGAGCAGACGCCGGTTTGACGGTGTTTGGTGTGGAACTCATCGAGCGCATGAACGTGATCGGCATGCTGGTGGATACTTCGCACGCAGGTATGAGGACGATGAGGGAGGCGATCGAGGTGTCGAGTGTTCCAACGATCGTTTCGCACACCGCCTGCCAGGCGGTACACGAACATGTCAGAAACACGACTGACGAAAACATCAGGCTCCTGGCCGATTCCGGTGGAGTGGTAGGGCTTTGCCAGATCCGCCCGTTCATAACCGAACACAACACTGAAGACAACGTTCGTTACTACTTCGAACACATTCGCCATGCGGTGAACGTTGCCGGTGTCGAACACGTGTGCATCGGTAGCGATCGCGATCACAGGGTGATCGAAGATTCGGACGAGGAACTCGAGGTCCTGTTGGAGGAAGAAGGCGCGCAGTTCAATCCCAGCGATTGGCCACTCTACATGCCTGCACTGAACGGACCGAGGCGAATGGAGGTTGTGTGGGACGGTGTAGTGGGCCTCGGTTACTCCGAGGATGACGTCGAGAAAATCATGGGGCGCAACCTGTTGCGTCTCTATACCGAGATAATCGGGTAAGCCGAACTCAGAAAAGGCTTGCCGGTGCGTCCCGTCTGAACAAGAACGGTTTAGTGCATCGGCAAGCTTTTCGATCTCAACTCACTTCGCACGACTACTCGTCAACGATTCTCTTGAAGCATCTCCATCAGTCTGACATTCATCTCATGCTCTAGGAATTCATCGAACTCCTGGTAATAACCTTCTGGATCGTATCCCACGAATGCGCGGAACCGACCCAGGCTATCCGCGTGCAGCCCCGAATCACGAAGTTCGAATGCTTGCGACTCTGTCACATAGGAGTGCCACCCTTCCAGGTCGTCTGTGAAGAACGATACGGTCACTGCCTTCTGCTCCGTATACGAGTGCATTCCGCGGGTTTCATCCACGGGGCCGATGTAACCCGACGGGGACGTCTTGTAGATCCATGCCCAGCCCTGGTCTACCACCTGTTCGAATCCGAGATTCTCTTCCAGGAACGTCTGGATACCATCTGTGTCACGGTAGTACAGCCACAGAACGGTCGCCTTGAAGCCCAGACCGGCGGGAACCGTGGATACCTGATCTGGATCGCGGTAGAGCGTTTCGGATTGATCCAGGAGCGGCATAAGCAACTCGTTTTCCGGATGTTCGTTGAATCGCTCAAACTCCAGATAGTAGCCCTCAGGATCGTACGCGACGAACCCGTCGTGCGGGCGGCCTTCGGTGGGATTAAACTCGTACCTCATCTCGACCTCTTGCTCGACCAGGTATTCGTACCACTCGTCTAGCTGGTCGGTGATGAGAGCGATAGCAACCGTCTTCGGCTCCTCGGGCGTGTGCATCCCAGCCTCACCATCCACCAGAGTCAAATATGACGTTGGAGCTACCTGCAGGATCTTCGCGAACCCGTAGTCAGCTGCCACTCGGAGGCCAAGCGTCTCGGTATAAAACGTTGTAGCGGCCTCGAGGTCTGCGTAGTAGAAGAAGGCATTGTTCGCGGTGATGCCGTAGGTGTCGTATGGGTTCACTTGAGCGTGGTCCTCCGTTTGAGAGCACCCAACAACGAAAATCAAGGAGAAAGTGAAGAATGCGGCCGCACGGCCGGTAAGATGGCGCAGGTACACGTTGTTACCCTCTGCTGAAAAGTGTGCTGTTCAAATCTGTTCGAGTGACGAAAGGAAACACCAAGTACACGTTGATTCAAAGATGGCCTTGCGAAAGCCGAATATCCGAGGGCTGCTGAGAAAAGTGCCTTGGCAGGGCCTGTTACCAGGCCGTACCTTTTGAAATCGGCCCTGAAGCGGCTGACAATCCCACTTAAAGGATTGATATAGCATGAAAGACACGAACGTCGTGAGGGAACGTCTCAGCAAGTTCCACCGCGTTGAACTGTCGCATCTGCCCACACCGCTCGAGAAGCTCGAAAACCTGTCAGAGCAACTCGAGCGCTTTGACATATTGATGAAACGCGACGATACGACGGGACTTGCCCTTGGCGGCAACAAGGCACGCAAACTCGACTACATTGTGGCAGACGTCCTGAGTCACGGCGCCGACACACTCGTAACTTGGGGAGGAGTCCAGTCGAACTGGTGTCGGCAGGTTGCGGCGGCAGCGGCTCGGATCGGTGTGAAGGCGGTGCTGGTTCTCTTCAAGGGTCCTACCTCCCCCGCAGGGGACGACGGCAATCTGCTGCTCGACCGTTTGTTCGATGCAGACGTCCGTATCGTCGAGACCGGACCGATATCGAACATGATGGAACTCTCCAGCGTCGGGCAGTACATCGAACCGGTGGTGGAAGAGTACGAGAAGGCCGGAGATGTGCCGTATCTGATGCCGATTGGCGGTTCCCTGGTAGAGGGCTCGATGTCGCTGCCTTGGGGGGCGATCGCGTACGTAAACGCGTTCGCCGAACTGTTGGACCAGGCGGAAACTGAGGGTGTCCGGATCGACTCCATTGTTTTGGCTACGGGTTCCGGAAGCACTCAGGCAGGCCTGTTGGTAGGCGCAAAGCTCTTGTCTCCAGCAACCAGGGTCGTAGGGATAACCGTCTACGCGTCCGCGCAAAAGATGTCTCAGTATGTCCGGTCAATTGGCGAGCGCGCACTGAAACAACTGGATCAGACAATCGACATCGATGAAGAGGACATCATCGTCTTCGAAGAATATCTGAGGGAAGGCTACGGGGTCTTCAACGACGATGTCGGTGCGGCCATACGCCGTTTGGCCGAAACGGAGGGAGTGCTACTCGATCCAGTCTACACCGGTAAGGCGATGGCCGGTATGCTCGACCTGGTCCTGAGAGATTATTTCCAAGATGGTGAGAATATCGTGTTTCTTCATACCGGTGGCACTCCTGCACTTTTCCCTTACCGGTCTGAGATAGCTCAGTCGCTGGTTTGACATTGTGAACTCTGAAACACGTAGTGATCCAGCATTGCACTTTTCGATGAGTTCAGAACAGAGGTAATTGATGAATCGTTTCACGAATACCGGGCGAAGCGCAGTGAGATTGCCAAACCTTCATCGTTCGCTGATCGCCGTCGGTCTGCTTGCAGCAGTTTTCTTCTCCGTGGCGGCTGTATTCACATCGCCACCGGACTCGGCCAACAACATCCGAGTTGAGGTCGTGGTTGATCCCAACGCGAGGTCAGAACCGGTTGACGGTCGAGTGATATTGATCATCTCGGACAACGATTCACGTGAGCCGCGTTTCCAAAGGTTACGCAGCCCGGACGCCCCAGCTGTTTTTGGCGTCGACGTCGATGGGCTCCTCCCCGGTCAGGCGGCGGTAATCGATACCGAAACCCGGGGTTGGCCCCTGGAGAGCTTATCCGACCTGCCTCCGGGCGAGTACTTCACGCAGGCTGTTCTCAACGTTTATACGACGTTCCATCGCGCTGACGGCCACACCATCAAGGCTCACATGGACCAGTGGGAGGGCCAACAGTGGAACCGGTCTCCGGGCAATCTGATAAGCGATGTCCAGAGGATCTGGATCGATCCGACCTCCAATGAGCCGCTGCAAATCACTCTGTCGAACGTGATACCCCCGATCGTCCCACCTGAGGACACGAAGTACGTGAAGCACATCAAATTCAGAAGCGATATCGTAAGCGAGTGGTGGGGGCACGACATGCATCTTGGTGCTGTTGTGGTTCTGCCGGAGGGGTTCGACGAACACCCCAACGCACGATATCCGACCCTATACTGGCACGGTCATTTCCCGCGAACCTTCAATGGATTCAGTGAAACCCCTCCAGATGCCAGCCTGACGGGCAGAGCCAGGTTGTCCGCCGAGAGTCGCTACAGGTTCTTCCAGGACTGGGTTAGCGGTCGGTTGGGGCGGTTCCTCATTGTGTTGATGCAGCATCCGACACCCTTCTACGACGATTCATACGCCGTCAATTCCGCCAACAACGGCCCTTATGGCGACGCACTCACCCAGGAGTTGATGCCGCGAGTGGAGGAGCAGTTCCGTGGTATTGGTGAGCCTTGGGCGCGGACACTCGCCGGCGGTTCAACCGGCGGGTGGGAATCTCTCGCGTGGCAGATATTCTACCCCGACATGTTCAACGGCACTTGGACTTTCTGCCCCGATCCTGTCGATTTTCGTTACTTTCAGCTCGTCAACATCTACGAAGACGACAACGCGTTCTATCCCAACGGAAAATGGAAGACCACGCCGGTGCGGCCCTGGCAACGCGGTGTGGACGACCAGGTGTTCATGAATCAGATGGACGCCAGCCACCTGGAGCAGGTCCTGGGCACGCGCGGCAGGTCAGGCGATCAGATGGACATTTTCATGAGCGTATACGGCCCCGTCGGTGATGACGGTTACCCGCGCTTGCTCTACGACAAGTGGACAGGAGAGATCGACAAGGGAGTCGTCGACTATTGGCGTGAGAACTATGATCTGCGGTACATCCTGGAGAGAGATTGGACCAGGTTGGGGCCGAAGCTGGTAGGGAAAATCCACATTACCATGGGAACCATGGACACCTACTTCCTCGACGAGGCAACGCGACTCATGGAGGAGTTTCTAGAAGGGACAACGGACCCATATTACGATGGCTCGTTCGAGTGGGGAGAGCGCCAGCCTCATTGCTTCTCCGGTACTCCGGAATACCCGGGTCAGACTGCGTATCAGCGAGTGCTCCCAGAGATGCTGGAGCGAATCTTGGCGACCGCGCCTGCCGGTGCCGACACTGTCAGCTGGCGATATTAGGTTTTCGACTGTTCGAGGGAAGAAGGGAATACAGATGCCCAACATAAAGCCTGACGCAAAACAACTCGGCGCCTTTCTCACAGCGTACGAGAAGTATGTCAGGGACGTGTTGAGGCCCACCCAGGACGAGATACAGCAGTTGATCGATGCCTGGCAGCAGCCGTCATATTGGGAACGGTACGCGACCAGCAAGGGTGTGCCGGTACCTACACCGATACGTGCCGCGTTTTCCCGTATCAAACGCCCGGAGCAGGTCGTCGACAAGATCCTGCGCAAGCCGGACCAGTTTCCCGCGGGCATGAGACCCGAGAGTTTCAAGAAGATGTACGATACCATCGGGTTGAGGGTGATCGTCTATTTCCTCAGACACATACCCTTGCTCGACAGAGACTTCCGTAGCTCGGATATGATAGAGATATCGGACGTCGAAAGACCGGTGGCATACATGGGGGTCCATGAAGCTCGCATTTTGAGCCTCGATCATATCGGTCAGGAACAGAAGGAAAGCGGATACCGGTCGGTGCACTACCTGGTTCGCCTGAAAAGAAGTCGGGTGCCTGAGGACAAGAGACCTATCTTCGAGCTTCAAGTTAGGACCGCCGCGCAGGATCTCTGGAGTACCCTCGAGCATCACCTTGGCTACAAACCCACGAAGCGAACTCATTCGATGGCGAAGTCACAGTTGAGGATACTGAGCGGACTACTCCGCGTCGTCGATGAGAACTTCAATCTCTTGTACGAAGAACTGAACTCAATTCACGACGACAGGCATTACAGCACGGCGGACGAATTGAACGCCGAGCTGCTTCCGATGGTTCTTTCGGAGGTTGGGCTCTCCTGCAACCAACGCGACATAAACAACATTCTCACACTGCTGTTCAGCCGCGGGATCGGAACGGTAGGTGATCTGCTCGATGTAGCCGCACCAAGCCGGCTCGAGATAATCAAGAACACCTACGTCTCAGTGGTGGGACGAGATCCGACGAGCCTAGAGGTTATCGCAACACTGGCGGCCGTACGAGGTGCGACCAGTCACAAAGAAGCGGTGAAACGTATCAAACTACAGATCGACTATCTGGGTGCGACAGACAACATTCGGCAGGATTCGCGGATCGAAGATATTTAGCTTGGCGTGACTCAGGCGAACCGTCGTTCGGCTCCCATCCTTCTGTCACCTGAGCCACGACGATCGCGTTTCCAGAATCCGCGACTGCCAGAGCGACGTCGTGCCCGTCGATCACCCTTGCGACGCTCTTCGTTGTCTCTGCGCTCGAGTTGTAGCTTGGTGGTAGGTTCGAGCTCGGCAAGCCTCGACTTGCACTGTTCCAACGCAGCTTGCCTGATTTCGTTCGCGCTCTTCACGCCCTCCTTGAATACCTTGCGGACGGTGCGCAGAACACTTTCCAACTCATCCTTCGAGGATACCGGTATCTCGGTAGCGTATCCCAGCACGCCGCCTTCGAGATACTCTCTTAGGACGATCGTGCCCCCAATTTGCTCGTCCTCCAACTCATCTGCGAACGCGCGCAGATCCACATCGCCCTCTTCATTTAGGGGCGGAGAATACCAATTGCGACGGAACGATACGCGCAGGGTGGGCTCAACGGTCCCGCTCGGCAGATCGGCATAGAGATCACCGGCAGAATCGGTATTGAGCTTCTGTCGAGATCGGTCTCTCGACTTCGCGCGTCTCTTTGCTGGCATACAGTCACCAAATGCCCAAATAGAATAATTCGGTACTACATTACAATATAATATGTCTCCATCCCACTACGAAACGGCGAGGGCGGAAACACACAGGAACAAGCCCTTTTGGCGGTAAGATACCGATCGAGATCGGGATTGCTAGATCCCGTGCCGTTGAATTGTCGTAACAACGGAGTAACTGACGCTGCGGATTGTGTCCTGGGTACCGAGGCTCACTGCACCGAACGTGTCCCGAATAAAAGGGGCCCTGAGTGTGCGACAGGGCTAGCCAAGTCAGCCATCAAGCGTCACCTTACCTCGTCCGGAGCCTCTGGGCGTCTAGATAGACATGGAAGGAGAGAACGGCATGGACTGGCAAAGAACCGCCGCACTCTTGTTCGTTTTGGGGTTGGTAGCTCCGCCCGTAGCACATTCTCAAGCCACATCACCTGATCCCGAAACTCCGCGCGTCATAGACGCTTTCGACACGGTTTTCCTCGAGGAGATGACTTGGCTCGAGGTACGTGATGCGATAAGTGGGGGAAAGTCCACGGCTATCATTCCCACTGGCGGTATCGAACCTAACGGTCCATACCTGGCCCTCGGGAAACACAACTACATACTTCAGGCAACAACGGACAGAATAGCGCGGATTCTCGGTGACGCTCTCGTCGCCCCAATAGTGCCGTTTGTGCCTGAAGGGGATATCGACCCCCCATCCGACCACATGCGGTACCCGGGCACGATCAGCGTATCGGAGGCAACGTTCAGGGCGCTGCTGGAGGATATCGCGAGGAGCCTGCGAGCCCATGGGTTCTTGCACATCATCTTGATTGGCGACAGCGGCGGCAATCAGGACGGGATGCGGGCCGTCGCCGAACTTCTTTCGCTGGAATGGGCGGAGTCCGAGACAACGATTCACTACATACCCGAGTACTACGACAACCCACTGTGGAATCAGTGGCTCGAGTTGCGCGGGATTGACCAGGTGGATGAGGGGTTGCACGACGACGTGCGCCACTCTGCGATCATGATGGTCGTAGACCCCAACACGGTGCGAATGAGAGAGAGAATCGCCAAGGGGCTGTTCTCGATCAACGGCGTCGAGTTGGCCCCCGCCGATAGCACCATTGCGCTCGGAAGGGAACTCGTCGAGTATCAGGCTAACATCACCGCCAACGCGATAAGGATCGCGATTGGAGGGTAGGGCACTAACCGGTCATGTCGATCAGTGCATTCCCTCCACGGCGTCGGCTCTCACGATGATTTCTATCCCTTCAAAGCTGTAGCGTCTCAGCTCCTCGTCCGCGGTTTACTCGCCGCCGCCGGCAAAGATCGTTCGGAATCCCTCTGCCACACGCGGAATGACTTCGCTTGGTACCCAGGGATCGTTGTGTCCTGAAAGCACGTAGTCGTATTCGTCTACCAGCGCGGCGATCTTGTCGATGGACTCGAGGTAGACTTCGAGGTCCACATCTGGGCCGAAGGCGTACAACGGTCCCGGGAAGAACAGGTCACCAGTCCAGAGCATTCTGTTCGCACGGTCCAACAGGCAGACGGATCCCGGAGAATGCCCTGGAGTGTAGATAACCTCGAGCACTCTTCCGCCCAAGTCGATCGTGTCGCCGTCATGGAGTAGCTCTGTTGGAACGATTGAGGGAATGATCCACTCCGAGGGGTCGAAATCTTCAGGCAGTGGTTTCCAGAGGTAGTCTTCGGTGAGGTACTGTTGTAGCGATGGATTGTCGCGGCCCTCTCTCATTACCCAAAGCGCTGCCGAGTCTTCGAAAGCCGCCACCTGTTCGAACCGGTATGCTTGCCCAATATGATCGTAGTGCTCGTGGGTGAGTACGATTGAGACCGGTTTTTCCGTCAGCGCCTCGACGACCTCGGTTATGTCGCCAATGCCTGTCCCGGCGTCTATCATGACCGCACGATCTTCTCCCTCGACCAGATAGAAAATTGCCTCCTCGAACTGATTGGGCTCGTAGATTGCGTACGTACCTTCACCAAGTTCGTAGACATCGAACCAATCTTGGAATGTGCCTACCTTCTCCAGCGTGGCGTAAACCGGCCGCGGATGCACACGCCACCATTCGGACGGTTGAACAACGTTGGATTCGCTTGCGGTCTCGTCACTCCCGCACCCGGAAAAAAGGATCGCTCCGCAAGCCAATATCGACAGAGTTTTGATCGTCCTCATATTGCCACCTCGAAGGCTGGATTACACCAGTGGTTTTCTCGAGCGAACGCCCGCGCTCCGTACAAGGTGCAGGCAGGGCCAGCTACCTGCAAGGCAGGGGTGCGAACCGCGGACACACCTTTCGATTGGGCGGTGTTGCCTGTAGAATCTGCACGATGCCCACATCGTTAGGCGAGGCGATCGTGGATGATCGCTTTTTCGGAAGACTATTTCGTCTCTCTCACGCAGCGGGGAACACAATGAAGCGCAATCACCTTGCCCTGTTAGCAACGTTTTTGCTTTTGACCATGCCGGCCGCTGTGGCGGGGCAGTCGAACGCCGATTCGAGGTTGAACGCGTCGACCTTTGCGGGTCTGCGGTTTCGTAACATCGGGCCTGCCGTGCAGTCCGGCCGTATTGCAGACATTGTCAAAGATCCGACCAATCGGAGCACCTGGTACGTGGCGGTCGCTTCCGGGAATGTCTGGAAGACGGTCAAT
>Ga0180435_10006235_pt1 | contig 11424 bp, 11 predicted proteins | sample SS_ome_3_FD_132467 | JGI IMG/M metagenome (GOLD analysis project Ga0180435, IMG submission 132467) | Hypersaline lake sediment archaeal communities from the Salton Sea, California, USA - SS_3_S_1 metaG | ecosystem: Environmental > Aquatic > Non-marine Saline and Alkaline > Hypersaline >...
AGGAAAGCAGGGAACGCTGGGGTTTGGGAATCTTCAGTACCCCGGCCACGCCGATGTTTCCAGCATCTGTGTCGACGGGGATTGGCATCCGGTTTCCAACTAGTGTCCACAGGAAAAGCGCTTGGATGCTTTAATCGGATCTTGTACCGGCAAACGTGATTCATAAGGAAAAAGGAAGTAGAGCAGTGTTGAAAAGGCTTGGCAACAAAGGGTTTACACTGATAGAACTCTTGATGGTCTTTATCGTTTTGGGTATCCTGAGTCAAATAGCACTTGTTTTTATGTTGGACTTGAGGACACGATCCTACGACGTGATGGCCTTGGCCGATGGCAGGAACCTGCTCACCGTTGTTCGCAATAACTTCGTCAATCTGGAAGATGTTAACTACGAACACGATCCCTCCGACGGCCAGGAGATCGGCACGGTGGACACCAGCGCCAATCCCCGGGAACCGGTTTTCACCCTTTCTCCGGGCGTGCGGGCAAGGATCGAAACCGGCAGCCGCAGCAACGGGATTCCGGAAGACGGTTATTTTGAGGCCTTTTTGTATCATGAAGGCGGTACCAGCGATCCCGTGCCTCCCAGCGGAAAGCGGGAGTTCTGGTTCATTGCCGACGAAACCACCGGTCAGTATAAACTGCCAACCTACTAGGCGTTTCTCATCAACAATCGTACGTCGGCGTGCCCACCGCCGCGCATCTCCGGCAAACTCGGCAAGCGGCGGATTTAGGAAAGGTGCCGGACATGACACTTTCCGAGATCGTTAAAAAAAGTCGAAGCTACCGGAGATTTCACCAGATCCCAGGGGTGGACGAACACACCTTGCGGGAACTCGTGGGCCTGACCCGATTTTGCCCTTCGGCGGCCAACTTACAACCCCTTAAGTATGTCCTCTCCTGTGACCCCGAAAAGAACGCTCTGATATTTTCACATCTGGGATGGGCAGCCTACCTGAAGGACTGGGATGGGCCGGAGGAAGCGGAACGCCCCACGGGATACATTATTGTATTACAAGATACGAATATTTCCAGATCCGTCGACTGCGATCACGGCATTGCCTGCCAAACGATCCTTTTGGGCGCCACCGAGAAAGGTCTGGGGGGATGTATGCTGGGTGCAGTGAACCGGAAAGATCTTCATGTCGCCTTGGGTATCCAAACCCACCTGAAGATCCTTTTGGTTGTCGCCCTTGGCAAACCCAAGGAAACGGTGGTCATAGAACCCGTACAAGAGGGAACCATCCGATATTGGCGAGACGAAATGAATGTGCACCATGTGCCGAAAAGGGCACTTACAGAGATTATCGTCTCCTAAGATCCACCTACCTTTACTTTCTGAAGACAGCAAACTCGGCCCGACGGTTCATGGCCCAAGCCGCCTCATTGTGATCGTTGTCGACAGGCATCTTTTCCCCGTAGCTGACAGGCATCAATCGTTTGCCGGCAATACCCAGTTCCACCAAGTATCCTTTAGCGCGAGCGGCCCGTTGCGTACCCAGTGCAGTGTTAAACCCTACTGTGCCCCGCTCGTCACAGTGGCCCTGAATCTCCAAAACCGTGCCGGGATGCCTCTTTAACCACTCCGCCTTTCGCCGCAAAACCGCTTTGGCTTCCGGAGACAGCCGATAATCGTTAAAGGCGAAATGAATCGGCGCCATCACATACCTTTCCGATTGCGTTTCACGAGATTCCGGGCCCTCATTGGGCGACGAAACGTTTTCATCAGGGACCGGTGCCCGGCCCACCGTCGAACCGGAACTTTGCTCATCCCCATCTGACGCTTTTTCCGGTTGTTTCTCTGTGTCCAGGACACCGTCATCCGGATCGAGACGAATCAGCGAAGCCTCCACCGGCGGGAAACTCGCTTGTGGCGATACGGGGTCAGGGGCGGGTGGCTCGGGCGCCTGGGCCACCGCCGTGTGAAACCTCCGAGATTTACCATCATGTAACAATTCACAGAATTTCTTCGCATTCCGCTCAAACAATTGCCGGGTAGACGGGGCGGACCGCCCGTAGCCTTCTACCACAAGATAATCCACGAAGGGATAACAGGGCCCGATATCCACGGCCTTGGCATACCAAAGTATGTTATCTTGATCGACACCCATGACCTCCATTCGCTGATCCACCCGGGACGGATAGTGGAGACTGCCTTCGAAGTAATAGAGCAAGTCCCCCGTAATAACCAATTCATAGCCTTTGGCTTTCGCAACGGCCAATATCTTCTCTCTGTTCAGATCCACGCTTTCCGCCTCATAGGTGAGTCGCGAAAAGATTCCCCGCTTGAGTAATTCCTCGTAAAGGCACTCCCCGGCCACCCTTCCCATGTGACCGGCATACTCGGGAGCCCGAAAATTGAATACCCCTGCGTATGAACCGACGTATTCTTCTGGTGTTGGTGTTTTATACACGTATTCGGGAAGACCTACGGGCTTAAGTGCCCCTTTGCGCTGATAGCTGCATCCCAAGCCAACGAACGCGACCAAAAGCGCCACCATCGCGGCCTTCATACCACCGTTCATCTTTTCACCCATCCTGTTATCCGTGTTTGCTAGAAAATCCGACACCACCAAGGAAGCGGGAAATCGGGCATCTTTTCATTGAAATCAAGTTTTGTGCCAATCCCGTCCGGGAACCGAGGGGTTTTTCCGGAATTTTTCCTTGGGAGGATTAAAATAGCCAAACTTTAGACCAGGGAAATGATCACGAACCCTTTCCAACACGCGGTCAATACCTATCACGGGGGAACTATCTTGCGTCGGGGCCATGATCTGCCAGTAGCGAACCGGATCAAAGTTGAGGTTGCGCCACTGAATCATGTGCACCGGATGCCGCTCCAGGAATGCCATCAGGGCGTCAACCTCTGACCAACTATCGGAAAAACCGGGGATGTTCAAATAATTGATAGACACAAACTTGCCCCTTTGCAACGCCAAGTCGATGCTTTCCAAAACGTCGAGAAAGCCGTATCCCCTGGGTCGGAAATAGGTCTCGTAAGCCCTTTGCCGAACACTGTTCATACTGACCCGTATGCTGTCCAACCCCGCGTGAAAGAGCTCATCCAGTCGATCCGGCAAGCTGGCGTTGGTATTTATGTTGATGGTACCCTTGTCCCCCACGGTATCGCGAATCAAACGGATTGCCGGTTTTATAACCTCCGCGGCCATCAGCGGTTCTCCCTCACAGCCCTGCCCAAAGCTGACCACGGCAGTTAAGGTATGCCGAATGTGATGAACCGCCACCTGCCCTATTTCCTCCGGGGTGGGCACAAACGTCATTCGCTGCTGTGTGCTGGGAAACAGATCATCTTCTTGAAGAGACAGACACCCCCGGCATCGGGCGTTGCAAGTCATGGAAGTCGGTAGCGGCCCCTCGTAGCGATGAAGAAAGAAGTTTTTCGCCGCAGGACATCCATAGATCAGAGCGCAGGTTTCGAGATGAGCACGCAGGCGGTTATCCGGCACCAAATCTCTAAACCGGTGAACCCCCTCTTTCACTGCCTCGATGGGCATGAGGCGAAGGTCCTGCCGTCTTTCACGATCCACCCGAATGGCGGCCACCCGACACTCACCGTCCATCCAACCTACCGCACCATATGAAAAAAGAGGCAGATGGACGGCATTCGGCGTTTCGACATAGGCACTGATCAATCGCGTGGTGTATCCAGGGGCATTAAATGCGGCCACCGGATACACGGCCTCACCCGGCTCATATGGATTGTCGGTAAGCACCTCAAAATGGTCGGTTCTTAAATCATAAACAATCGGCCTTCGGTCGGGGAGAAACAGATGTTCGCTCCCCTCGGGCATTTGAATGGTTTCCGCCTCGACTAAAGGCACCAGCGTATCCCCGGCCATACCCACAGCTGCATATTCATCCAGATCAAAAAATTCCCCTTGATCGTTACACACCAGCGCCCTTACATACCTTGCCATTCATCCTCCTGGAGTTCATATTGAAAGCACAATATCTTGTTGACTTTTTTTTGAGAGTATGCCATATTTAGGGTTAAAAGGAAATTTAGCTGGGAGGGCAAAGTCAATGAATGAAACGTCCTTGGTACATGGCTTGCTCGAAGACGTACAGAGGGAAAGCAAAAAACACGGGGTGTCTCGGATTAGTCGAATCCACCTGAGGATGGGCAGCCATTGTAATATGGTTCCGGAAGTTTTGGCATCGGCCTTCAAAGACGCTTCGGAAGGCACTATGGCTGAAGGGGCTGAATTAAACATTGGTGTCATTACACCCAAAGCAAGATGCGACAGTTGTAACATAGAGTTTGCCGTCGACATGATCAAGGCCCCGGTCTTTACGTGTCCGCAGTGCGGCGGGAAAGCCGGCAAGTTGGTCTCCGGTAAAGAGTTGGAAATCGCGCTTGTCAGAGGAAAGATGCCCCCCCGATCGTGAGCGAAAACGGGGGGCTTTGTCGTCTTTTTTTATTTTTGTATGGGTCTTTTTTTCTCTTGCCTCTCCCCGTTTCCGTGATTATTATAGTGGAAGGCCGGGGAGCCACCCATCCTAATGAACATACCTTGGCGGGAAACAGCTTAGGAATATCTTAACCCACCGTTAAGACTGGCTCTCCGGCCTTTTCTGTTTGCTTGAGTGGATCTAGGTAACCGGGCAAACGGGGAAAGTCTTAGTCTGGACAACTGTCCGCCTTACCGGACTGTCAGGTGGACTGACTCAACTCCAGTCCGACCGTGTAGAGTGTATCCATAAGGTGACCCAGTCGGCCCCGTAACTGCTTATATCCCTCCGGCGTAAGCCTCCCCTTGCACGACTCAAGGGCGGTCACACAAAGGTCTATCTGGGCCAAGGCGACGTCCACGGGATCAGTCCCACCTTGATGTCTCTTTTCCTCCTGATTCACAGCAACTCCACAAAGTCAAAAGCCATATGTCCCAGGGGGGCAGTCCAGTAGAGTACGAAACTCTCGTCAAAAAAGTCAACGAATATCGCTCCTGTCATTCTCTCCACTTCCTGACACTAACCGCCCTTGAAATATATACATGCCCGGTAAACCGGATTTGTGCCATAGAACCGCCGGTCTGTTGCATCAGCTACACAAAAGTGGTATTTGTTTACTGTAGAATAACTTTAATTACCCTGTCTTAGACACCGACCAACATGTCAAAGATATTATAACTACTACAATTATATGGAGAAAACCAAAGCGATTGAAGTTGGCATGATGTTTTCATGGTTTTTCTTTATCCTTGCAGGCGGACGGGTATCGGGACATCAAGACGTTCTGAAACCCGATCCCCGATAAGAGAAACAAAAGCGATCTAGACTGAGAGGATTTTCCCTATGGTTTCGAGGGCGCCCGACAACGGAGGACGGCGTTCAGGAGTCGACCGAAGACGGTTCTCGTACAGTAGTTATATACCTGAACGGCGGGATCAAGATGACCGCAGAAGCGGCTTGGATCGAAGAAGTGGTCTGGATAGGAGAGGAAATACGGACCGCAGAAAGACGTTTGACATGTGATCTTCTGTCTGTTTCACGGTAGACGTTTTCCGCTGGGCTTATGATACCTCTCCTCCCGTCTATCCCCTTATATCTCTCACCTACCGGCACCTCACACCCGAAAGGACAGATTGGAACTATTGTTCCCACAAACAGGGCACTTTTTTGGGACATATATGTCTTTCCTTTCTCAAATTGTTACTGAAACTACCCTCTAAAAACAACAAACTCGCCCCCTGCAGTAATTTAAGTGTTTGTTTTCATTGGGTTTTATTTTATGCCTCCCGTATTGGCACTACTATTGCTCAAACCCTTTCTAAGACACAGGTCAACGCAAGAATCCGAACCCTCTTATATGCGAGCGAACATTGAAGTATTTGACTAAAACCTTATTGTTGTTTTTGTTTATTCTGTGGCCGGCGACGTCCGGATTGAGCGATTACAAGCCGATCGCCACTTATACCCTGCCCGCCGACATCATGCAGGTGGAACTGGCCACGGAAACCTGGATATACCGACTCTATGAAGATGGAACAGTAAAAAAGATCGTTAGTGAGAGAATTTACGCCGCCGGAGAAGAAGAGACGGCGGACAAAGACGTATCATAAAAAAAGGCCGAGGATTGTTTCCCCGGCCTTTTCAGTTTTCCCTTGGTAGCGGGGCCTAGATTCGAACTAGGGACCTTCGGGTTATGAGCCCGACGAGCTACCAGACTGCTCCACCCCGCATCAATAATTCGTTAATTTAAGCGTTTGAGTAAATGGTGTCAAGGATTATTTGGTCAGTACCAGGAAAGGCTTTTCAGGCACTGGCACCGACAGGGGTTAGGACCGCAAAAAATGGGTCATGAGCCGATATCCCTCGGATATCTCGATGGGGCCCTCGCGACCTGATTTTTCACTAAACCCCGACACCCCTCTATCCGCAGACGCCGAGATATCTGTCCCACATATCGCAAAAGGGACGGGTTCCGTCGTATGGGTGCGCACCGAAAGGGGGGTGTTATGATCCGTGGTTACCAGTAAACGGTAGGCCGTCATTCCTCTGAGTCCGTTCAACGCAGGCCCCACCACCTTGCCGTCAAACGACTCGATGGCACGAATCTTTTCATCCAGCAATCCTGCGTGACCTGCTTCATCAGGAGCTTCCACGTGGACATAAACCAGGTCCACATCCGCTATCGCTTCCAATGCATACTTGGCTTTAGCCTCGTAATCGGTATCAAAATAGCCAGTGGCCCCAGGCACCCGAATCACCTTAAGCCCGGCATAGACACCGATCCCTCGGAGAAGATCCACCGCCGATATGATCGCACCTTTCAAACCCGTTTTATCTTGAAAGGAGGGCATCTCGGGTGCATGACCTTGCCCCCAGAACCATATACCGTTTGCAGGCGGCCGGCCATTTTCCATCCTGGCTTTGTTGACCTGATGGTTTGCTAAGATCGGTCGCGCCTCGTTCATCAAATCCAATAACGCTTTGTGGCGGTTCAGTTTGTCGAGGTACGGCCCAACCTTTTGTCCCGTGATGTCATGGGGAGGCGTCGTCTCGATGGCTTCCTCGCCACCCTTCCAAACCATTAGATGCCGATATCCGACACCGGGGTAAAAACGAAATGTATCGTCGCCGAGGGCGCGATCGATGTCTGTGATAATCTCGCCGGCCTCTTCATCGGAGATATGCCCGGCGCTGTAATCACCCATCGTCACCCCGGCGTCTCCGTCGTTGAGGGTAACGAGATTGCATCGGAAAGCCACATCATTGGGTTCGAGGGGAACCCCTAGGCTGGCCGCCTCCAATGGCCCTCTGCGCGTTCGAAGGCGCTTGGGGTCATATCCCATCAAGCTCAAGTTGGCTGTATCACTGCCGGTCTCACACCCCTCGGGCAGGGTCTTGACGACGCCGATCTCACCGTGGTCCGCCACCCAATCCATATGGGGCGTTCGGGCGACGGCAAGTGGTGTCCGTCCATCCAGTTCAGCCATCGGATAGTCGCCCATACCGTCGCCTACCAACACCATATATTTCATGCCCAATCCTCAATTCGAATCATCACCGTCTTGTCCTTGACCACGTCCAAGTCGTCGATTCTGGAAAGTGCCGCATAGACTGCCGCCTCCCGAGCTTCATGGGTAATCATGACGATGGGAACCGCTCCGACCAGGTCCCGACCCTTTTGGTGAACCGACTCAATGCTGATATCATTTTCGCCCAATATACCGGAAATCTTGGAAAGGACCCCCGGACGGTCATGAGCAGAAACCCGGAAATAATACTTGGCCATCAAATCACGGGGAGATTTGATCGTTCTGGGTTTAACCCGGTCGGCCTGGTACCCGAAATATGGTACTCTGCCCATGGAGTTGTTGAGAATGTTTCGAGCCACGTCAACCAGATCGCCCACCACCGCGCTACCCGTAGGCATCATCCCCGCTCCAGGCCCATAGAACATGACATTGCCAACGGCGTCCCCGGAAATATAGAGCGCATTGTAGGCCTCATTCACATTGGCCAACAGGCTGCCTTCCGGGATCAGCGTCGGATGAACTCGGGCTTCGATTGAATTGCCGTCATCTTTTGAGATGGCCAGAAGCTTGATCCGGTATCCGAACTCCTTCATGAAAGCAATATCCAGGGAGGTTATCTTTGAGATGCCTTCCGTATAAACGCTCTTAAAATCGATCGGCACCCCATAAGCAATGGACAAAAGTATGGTCAACTTGTGGGCTGCATCCACCCCTTCCACGTCGAAAGTGGGATCGGCCTCCGCATACCCCAGATCCTGGGCCTCCTTTAGCACCTCAGAAAACGATCCGCCTTCGTTGGTCATCTTGGTTAGGATATAATTGGAGGTACCGTTCAAGATGCCAAAAAGGCGGTGGATCCGATTGGCGACCAGCCCTTCCTTAATGGACCGGAGCAAAGGGATACCCCCTCCCACACTCGCCTCGAAACCGATCTCCACTCCTTGTTTTGATGCCGCCGCGAAGATTTCTTCGCCATAAGCGGCCAAAAGGGCCTTGTTCGCAGTTACCACGTGTTTTCCGTTCTCTATCGCCGCCAGGATAAATGACTTGGCCGGTTCGTATCCGCCGACGAGTTCGACAATGATATCTACCTCCGGATCATTGATCACCTGTTTCGCGTCAGTGGTCAGCACCCCCCTATCGACCGTTACCCCCCGATCGGAATCCACGTCCAGATCACCGATCCATTTGAGTTCCAACTCCGCCCCAAGCCTGGCATCAAGCACATCCTTGTTTTCCAATAAGATCTTGGCGGTGCCGGAACCAACCGTCCCAAAGCCAAGCAATCCCACACGAATCTTTTTCATTGTCATTCCTCACAAAAAGGCGGCAGCACGCGCTTCCGTTCAATCAGTTCTCGAGACCGTCCCGAGCCTTCGCACGCCGCCTTGGTAACCTCTTTTTGTAAAGGTCTTGTGCATTTGAGAACGCACGAGACCGGCTTTCAAAGTGACTACTGAAGAACCTTTCGAAGCCCCCGTATGGCCTGGTTGGTTCGCATTTCGTTTTCAATCAAGGCAAATCGCACGTATTCGTCTCCGTACCGACCGAACCCGAGCCCCGGGGAAACCGCAACCCCGGCCTTTCGGATCAACATCTTGGAAAACTCCACGGAGCCCATATGGACGAACTGATCGGGAATCCGCGCCCACACAAACATGGTGGCCTTGGGACTTTCCACCGGCCAGCCGGCACGATTGAGGCCTTTAATCAGCGTGTCCCGACGCTTTTTGTACGTATCGACGATTTCCCGGACGCACTCCTGAGGACCGTTGAGTGCAATGATGGATGCAATCTGAATCGGCTGAAAGATCCCGTAGTCCAGGTAACTCTTGATGCGCCGGAGAGCGCCGATGATCTCCGGGTTTCCCACACAAAACCCCACTCGCCACCCGGGCATGTTATAACTCTTGGAAAGGGAAAAAAACTCCACCCCCACCTCCTTGGCTCCCGGCACCTGAAGCAGGCTGGGCGGAGAATAGCCATCGAATACCAGATCTGCATAGGCCAGATCGTGAATCACCATGATGTCATGCTCTCTGGCATAGTCCACGATCTTTTCAAAAAACCCGATATCCACCACTTCGGTAGTGGGATTGTGAGGAAAAGAGATGATCAGCATCTTGGGTTTGGGCCAGGTCTGTCGCGTGGCTGCAATCAAGTTTTCAAAAAAATCCTGGTTCGGCCCCAATGGAATTCCCCGCACGTCCCCGCCGGCGATAATCGCCGAGTATGGATGTATCGGATAAGTCGGATCAGGTGAAAATATAACATCCCCCGGCCGCACCGTGACCAAAACGAGATGAGAAATCCCCTCTTTGGCCCCAATGGTTACAATGGTCTCTTCGTCGGGATCGATGTCCACATCAAAGCGCCGCTTGTACCAATCGCAAATCGCCATACGGAGCTTGGTAATTCCCATGGAGGCGGAGTACCGATGGTTATGACCTTTACGAGCGGCCTCCACTAACTTATCCACGATATGTTTCGGCGTCGCCATGTCCGGATTGCCCATGCCCAAATCCACGATATCCTCACCGGCGTGACGGGCATCCATTTTTATCTTATTGACCATGGTGAATACGTACGGAGGGAGACGATCCAGTCTGGCAAATTCTTTCATAGGAAGAGCCTTTCGCAAATATCTGAATTTGAGGATTATTACCCGCTTTATGGCACACCCACATAGAATTTGTCAAAAATATTTCTTTGACTTTTCCCCTCGCTTACTCTAAAAGCAGGGGCAAATCTGGGGGTACTATATGGCAGAATCACTTACTTACCAAGACGCCGGTGTTGATGTGGAAAAAGGAAACCGGTTTGTCGAACGGATCAAACGACTTACCGAAAAAACGCCCCGTTCCGGCGTCATCGCCGGCATCGGCGGTTTTAGCGGTCTTTACTCTCTCGACATTTACAAATACAAGAGCCCCGTCTTGGCGACGTCCACAGACGGCGTCGGAACGAAGCTTAAAATCGCCACACTGGCCAACAAGCATGACACAGTGGGTATCGACCTGGTGGCGATGTGCGTCAATGACATTATCGTGCAGGGCGCCCGCCCGCTCTTTTTCCTGGACTATTTGTCCATGGGAACGCTGATTCCGGAAACCGCCGAAGCCATCGTCCAGGGCGTTGTCTCCGGGTGCAATGCCGCCAAATGCGCCCTTATAGGAGGGGAAACCGCTGAGATGCCCGGCGTTTATGCCCCCGGCGAATATGACCTCGCCGGGTTCGTCGTGGGAATCGTGGATAACAACGAAATCGTCGATGGATCGGAAATCGGCGTAGGGCATCAACTCATCGGCATGGCCTCAAACGGGCTTCACAGTAACGGGTTTTCTCTGGTTCGAAAGATTTGTTTTGATAAATTGAACCTCACGCTAGAGAACCAGGTCGACCCCCTTCAGGTCCCCTTGGGAGAAGAGCTGCTGAAGCCCACGAAGATTTACGCAGAGACTATACGCCATTTGCTCAAAGACTTCCCCATTCACGGAATCGCTCACATTACCGGCGGAGGCATCGTGGACAACCTGCCCCGCATCCTACATTCCTCGTGCAAGGCCGTAATCAAGGAAGGAAACTGGGAGGTTCCGCCCATATTCCGCTTTCTCCAAGAAGCGGGCAAACTCTCCGCCACGGAAATGAGACGAACCTTCAATAACGGCATCGGCATGGTGCTTGCCGTCCCGGCCGACGCAGCTCAAGACGTGGTCTCCTTTCTGGCTGCTATGGACGAAAAAGCCTATGTTATCGGAGAAATCGTCAAGCGAAAAAAAGGCGAGGGGCAGATTTCGTGGAGTTAGGGTTCGCGCAAAAATAACTTCACATTTTGCCATCTCGGCTTCCGCCCGTCTTTGCCCGATACCTCACTCGCAAAACCTCGACATAGCCTGCTATGCCTGCGATTTTGCTCAATCGGATC
>Ga0180435_10006236_pt1 | contig 11424 bp, 12 predicted proteins | sample SS_ome_3_FD_132467 | JGI IMG/M metagenome (GOLD analysis project Ga0180435, IMG submission 132467) | Hypersaline lake sediment archaeal communities from the Salton Sea, California, USA - SS_3_S_1 metaG | ecosystem: Environmental > Aquatic > Non-marine Saline and Alkaline > Hypersaline >...
CAGGCGATCGCGATGGGGGCGAAGGGCTACATTCCCAAGACGCTGCCGGCGAAATCGCTGACCAACGCGATCCGCTTCGTCGCGGCGGGCGAGACGTTCCTGCCAATGAGCTACGTGATGGACGACCAGCCGACGCCGGAACAACAGGGCTGGAACCTGTCCGCGCAGGAGACGCGGGTGCTCAAGAAGCTGTGCGAGGGCAAGACGAACAAGGAAATCGCGCGCGAGATGGAGCTTTCGGAAGTCACCATCAAGATGTACATGCGCTCGATCTGCTCGCGGCTTGGCGCCAAGAACCGCACCCATGCCGCGATGATCGCCAACCAGCACTGCCTGGTCTGACCGCGCCGCGGTTCGCCACGCTCACGGCTCTGCCGGCCGCCGCGTCCGTGCGGGATGGTTCCGCGCCTGCCACAGCAGGTTGTTGACCGCCGCTTCGGCAAGCGCCAGCTCCAGCGCCGGGGCCGAAACCGGGGCGCGCAGCGTGACGTCGCAAAGCGTCAGCCGCTCGGTCGTGAAATCGTTGAACCGGACCTCGCCCGAGATCACGATCACCGGCAGCGACGGGTGCTTGCGCCGCAGGTCGAGCAGCCGGTCGGCGACAAGGCCGGGCCCGCCGAAACCGTCGATATCGACGATCAGCATCGTGAAGGCGGCGCGATGCGCCATCAACTCGCCGATGGCCAGGCCGAAGCCCTCGACCGGGACGATCCGGTAGCCCGCCGCGCGCAGCCAGTCGCCGATCGGTGACGCTGCCCCGGCATCGGCCGCCGCGTAAAGAACCGGGCGCCGCTCGGCCCGGGTCGTCGGCCGCGGCACTTGCAGCGGCGCGCGCGGCACCGGCGGCGTGCGATCCTCCGGGCGGCGGCGGACGAACCGGGCGAGGCGTTGCAGCAAGGTCGGGCGGCGGGTACGGGTGTCGGCCTGCATGCCCGGATCCCCCGTCAGGCGCGCCGCGGGGGAATCGCGATCACGTCGCAGGCCCCGTCGACCGGTTCCGTATCGTCCAGCCCGTCCAGCATCGGGGCGATGCGGTCGGCCGTTCGGCTCAATTCCCCGCGGATCTCCGCAAGGTCGTTGCGCAGCGCATAGTCGATCATGTCGTCCAGCACAGCGGAAATCCAGGCATGTTGGTTCATGCGGATGTCTCTCTGCTCGATTGTAAAAAAACCTGCCACCGGCTCAGTGTTTTGGAAGCGTTTGTTGATGCCGGATATGGTTAAGAATTACATAATTCGAACCTGGACGGACACATCCATTAGTATGTTTAGAGATATCAAAGGTATGTATGATACATACTAACGATATTGATGTGCCATGGGCCGGGCCGATGCGCCGCGCTCCGCCCCTCAGGCCGTGGTGCGCCGCCGGTGCGCGCCGTCCGGCGCCCCGGCCGGTGCGCCGGCCGGTGCGCCGGTCTCCAGCATGTGGTCGATGCGCACCGCGGTCGCTGTCAGTTCGCGGCAGATGTCCGGCCGGGCGTTGCGTTCCGCGTAAAGCGCGATCTCGTCCAGGATCGCGGAGATCCATTCTTGATTCTGCATTTCGCCGGCTCCCCGATCGATCGTTACCGCAACGGCGCGGACGCGCCCCGTTGGTATCCGTGCCAGCGCCGGCGCCCGGCGTCGCGCGGGAAATCGCATGGCCGGCACCTGCCTGCGGTTATCCTGCCTGACCGAAAGTCTGTCCGCCGCGCGCCACTCCGGCCCTTGATCCGTGCCGTTCGCGGCCCTATACACCCGGTTTCGCGGCGGCGGGGGCAGGCATGATTCAGACACCCTACTACCTGATCGACATCGCCCGGCTGCAGGCCAACATGGCCAGGGTCGCGCGGCTGCGGGATCTGTCCGGCGCGAAGGCGCTGCTGGCGCTGAAATGCTTCGCGACCTGGTCGGTCTTCGACCGGATGCGCCCGCACATGGATGGCACGACCTCGTCCTCGCTTTACGAATTGCGGCTCGGGCGCGAGAAGTTCGGCGGCGAGACGCATGCCTATTCGGTGGCCTGGGCCGATCACGAGATCGACGAGGCGGTGGGCCATGCCGACAAGATCATCTTCAACACCATCGGCCAGCTCGACCGGTTCGAGGCCCGCGCGCAGGGCATCCAGCGCGGGTTGCGGCTCAATCCGGGCATCTCCACCTCGGGCTTCGACCTCGCCGATCCGGCGCGGCCGTTCTCGCGGCTGGGGGAATGGGATACCGCGCGGATCGCGGAGGTGATCGACCGGATTTCCGGCTTCATGATCCATTACAACTGCGAGAACGCGGATTTCGACCTGTTCGACCGCCAGCTTTCGGATATCGAGAACCGGTTCGGCAACCTGTTGGGGCAGGTGCAATGGGTCAGCCTGGGCGGCGGCATCCATTTCACCGGCGAGGGCTATCCGCTCGACGCGCTGGCCGCGCGGCTGCGCGCCTTCGCCGAGCACTTCGGCGTGCAGGTCTATCTCGAACCCGGCGAGGCGGCGATCACGAAGGCCGCGACGCTGGAGGTGACGGTGCTCGACACGCTCGACAACGGCAAGCAGCTTGCCATCGTCGACAGCTCGATCGAGGCGCATATGCTGGACCTGCTGATCTATCGCGAACCGGCCAGCGTTCTGCCGAACGCGGGCCCGCACCGGTTCATGGTCTGCGGCAAGTCCTGCCTTGCCGGTGACATCTTCGGCGAGTTCGACTTTCCCGAACCGCTGAAACCGGGCGACCGGCTGTCGATCCAGGACGCGGCCGGTTACACGATGGTCAAGAAGAACTGGTTCAACGGCGTGAAGATGCCGTCGATCGCGATCCGCGAGACCGACGGGAGCGAGCGGCTCGTCAGGTCGTTCGGCTACGAGGATTTCGCCGCGGCCCTCTCCTGAGGACCGCCCCGCCAGCCCCAGCCCAAGGAGACTGACGTGAAAAGGAACGTGCTCATCATCGGCGCCGGCGGCGTCGCCCAGGTCACTGCGCACAAATGCGCGCAGAACAACGACATCCTCGGCGATCTGCACATCGCCTCGCGCACGAAGGCGAAATGCGACGCGATCATCGAGAGCGTGCATGCCAAGGGCGCGATGAAGCGGCCCGGCGTGTTCGAGGCGCATCAGCTCGACGCGATGGACACCGAGGCCGTCGCCTCGCTGATCCGCCGCACCGGAACGCAGATCGTGATCAACGTCGGCTCCGCCTTCGTCAACATGTACGTGCTCGAGGCCTGCCTGCAGACCGGCGCGGCCTACATGGATACCGCGATCCACGAGGAACCCGACAAGATCTGCGAGGATCCGCCGTGGTATGCCAATCACGAATGGAAGCGCCGCGACCGCTGCAAGGAGGCCGGCGTGACCGCGATCCTCGGCGTCGGCTTCGATCCCGGCGTGGTCAACGCCTTCGCCCGGCTGGCGGAGGACGAGTATCTCGACACCATCGCCTCGATCGACATCGTCGATATCAACGCCGGCTCGCACGGGCGCTACTTCGCCACCAATTTCGATCCCGAGATCAATTTCCGCGAGTTCACCGGCACCGTCTGGTCGTGGCAGAACGGCGCCTGGCAGGCCAACAAGATGTTCGAGATCGGCCGCGACTGGGATCTGCCGGTCGTCGGCACCCAGCGCGCCTACATGACCGGCCATGACGAGATCCATTCGCTCGCGCAGCGCTACCCGCAGGCCGACGTGCGGTTCTGGATGGGCTTCGGCGAGCATTACATCACCGTCTTCACGGTACTGAAGAACCTTGGCCTCTTGTCCGAACATCCGGTGACGACGGCCGAGGGGCTGGAGGTCGTGCCGCTGAAGGTGGTGAAGGCGGTGCTGCCCGATCCGGCCTCGCTCGCGCCCGGCTACACCGGCAAGACCTGCATCGGCGATCTGGTGACGGGCACGAAGGACGGCCAGCCCGCCGAGGTCTTCGTCTACAACGTCGCCGATCACAAGACCGCCTACGAAGAGGTCGGCAGCCAGGGGATTTCCTACACCGCCGGTGTGCCCCCGGTCGCCGCCGCGATCCTGATCGCCGACGGCACCTGGGACGTGGGCGAGATGAAGAACGTCGAGGACATGCCGCCCAAGCCGTTCCTCGAGGTGCTCGACCGGATCGGCCTGCCGACGCGGGTGAAGGATGCGGCCGGGGACCGGCCGGTGACCTACGACTGACCGGGTCCGCCGGCCGGCAGCCGCTTCGGCAACGCCGGCGCGGCGGATCGAGGTCTCGCAAAACCGGCCGGGGCATGGCGAAGACCCGAAGGGCGGCGCGCCGCCGCCCTCTGCGGCCCCTCGCCCCTTGCGCGCCGCCGGTCCTCAGCCCTTTTTCTTCTTCTTTTTCTTCTTCTTCTCGCCGCCGGCCCCGGTGGCCTCGTCCTCGCCCGCGATCTCGGCGCGCAGCGTGGCCGGGTCGAGATGGCCCAGCCCCTCCATCCACTCGCCGACCGCGCCCAGCATCGCGGCAAGATCGACGGCGCGCGGATCGTCGCCCAGCGCCGCCAGCCGGTCGCGCGCCGGGGCGATGTCGCGCCGGGCGCGTTCGGCCAGCAGCGTGGCAAGGATCTGCCAGGGATCGGACGGCGCCGAGAAATACTCCTTCCGGTCGCCCGGCGCGCGCAGCACGCTCACGAGCCCCCACAGCCGAAGCTCCTTCAACGCGGTCGAGACGTTGGAGCGCGAGATCCCGACCTGATCGACCAGATCGTCGGCGCAGGGCGCGCTGGCCGAGCGCCAGATCGCGGCGAAACACTGGCCCGCCGGCCGGCTCAGGCCGAAACGGCCGGCGAATTCCGCGAATACCGTCTCGATCCCGTCGTGCGTCACGTCCATCACCACCTCCGCCGGGCCATGTGGCCGGCGACGACAGAGTAGCGGCGCGCGCGGGCCCCGTCACCCTGTCCGATTTCCCGTTCTTCAGGCGGCCGAGACCCCCGCGTCGAGCGCGGCGAGGATCACGTCGACCTCGTCGGCCGTGATCGTCAGCGGCGGCGACATCAGGATGTTGTGCGCGCCAAGCCGCACCATCGCGCCGGCCTCGTAGGCGGCCTTGTGAATCCGCTTCATTGTCGCGGCGTCCATCGGCGTCTTGGCTGCGCGGTCCGACACGATCTCGATCCCGGTCATCAGCCCGTGGCCGCCGCGCACGTCGCCGATGATGTCGTGCTTCTCCGCGAGTTTCAGGACGCCCTCGAAAAGCTGGGTGCCGCGGGCGGCGGCATTCTCGTTCAGCTTGAGCCGCTGAAGCTCGGAGACGTTGGCAATCGCCGCCGCGGCGCAGACCGGATGCGCGGAATAGGTGTAACCGTGCCAGATCGCGGCCTCGGCGGCCGGCGCGGTCTCGAACACCTCGGCCACGTGATCGGCGATCATCGCCGCCCCGAACGGCAGGTAGCCCGAGGTGATGCCCTTGGCCGTGGACATCAGGTCGGGTCGCACCCCCCAGTGCCGCGAGCCGGTCCAGTCGCCCGAGCGGCCGAAACCGGTGATCACCTCGTCGGCGATCATCAGGATGCCGTGGCGGGTGCAGATCTCGCGCAGCTTCGGCATGAAGCTGTCATGCGGCACGATCACCCCGCCGGCGCCGAGGATCGGTTCCATGATGAAGGCGGCGATGGTGTTCGCGCCCTGGAACTCGATCTCGTCGACCATCTGCGCGGCGATCCGGTCGGCCAGCCGCGCCGGGTCGGTCTCGTCGTAGGGATTGCGGTAGGGGTAGGGCGCGGGCAGGTGGAAACAGCCGGGCAGCAAGGGTTCGTAGCCGATGCGGAAGCGGTTGTTGCCGTTCACGCTGGCGCCGCCGAAATGGGTGCCGTGATAGCCCTTTTTCAGGCTGAGAAACTTGGTGCGCCCCGGTTCGCCCTTGATCCGGTGGTATTGCCGCGCCAGCCGCAGGCAGGTTTCCACGCTGTCGGACCCGCCCGAGGTGAAGAAGGCGCGCGCCATCCCGTCGGGTTCGAAGAACTCGCGCAGCATCCAGCTGAGTTCGATCGCCTTGTCGTTCGACGAGCCGGCGAAGGCGGAATAATAGGGCAGTTCCGCCAGTTGCGCCGCGATCGCCTGTTTCACCCTGTCGTTGGAATAGCCGACATTGACGCACCACAGCCCGCCCACCGCGTCGACGGTGGAATGGCCATCGATGTCGAAGATCCGCACCCCCTCGGCCCGGGTGATGATCGCCGGCGCGTCGGCCATCACCTCGCCCGGCGCGCCCATCGGGTGCCACATGTGGCGGGCATTGTTTTCCTTGAGGAAATTGGAATCCTTCATGGCGGGCCTCGGGCTGGTCGGGAACGCCGGCGCAGCCTACTGCCGGCCCCGTGGCCTGCCAAGGGGCATTCGGTTCAGCCCGCCTCGATCGTCCAGGGTTCGGCCAGCGGATACTCTTCGAGGTTGGCGCCCGGCCCGATCCGGTCGACGACCGCGAACAGGCCCGGCGCGGCCAGCGGGGTCAGCACCCCGTGCCAGGTGCCGCGCAACAGGTTGATCCCCTGTCCCGGCGCGGTCAGGAAGGCGCGCGGGGTGCCGGGCCGGCCGCCGTCATCCGGGGCCACGGTGACAAGGAAGGGATGGCCCTGCATCGGCAGGAAGGCCTGCGATCCGTCGGGGTGGCGTTCGAGAAGGTCGAGCCGGTAGGGCAGGCGCCGCGGTTCGGCGCGGAAGATCGAGATCCCGGCCCGGCCCGCGGCGTCGAACGCCAGCCGCGCGCGGTCGTGCCAGCGCCCGCACAGGCCCCGGTTGATGATCCGGTCGGGGCTGCCGGAGGCATCGAGCACGTCGCCGAAGCGGGCGAAAGCCTCGGGGGTCAGCGGTTCGGTGCGGATCGTGCGGGACATTCCTGCCTCCGGTGTCGGCGTGGTGGCGGAGGCGCGGGGGGCTGTCTGCCCCCCGGCCGGCTGCGCCGGCGCCCCCCGAGGATATTTGACGACCAAAATCGATCAGGCGGGGGGGCCGAAGGCGCCGGGGCCGCGCAGCCGGGCGTGGCGGTTGACGTCCTTGTAAAGCAGGTAGCGGAACCGCCCCGGCCCGGCGGCGATGCAGGCCTGCGGGCAGAAGGCGCGCAGCCACATGAAATCGCCCGCTTCCACCTCGTGCCAGTCGCGGTTGAGCTTGTAGGCCGCGCGGCCTTCCAGCACGTAAAGCCCGTGTTCCATGACATGGGTTTCCTCGAACGGGATGCGGCCGCCGGGTTCGAAGGTGACGATGTTGACATGCATGTCGTGGGCCAGGTCCGCGGGGTCGGCGAAGCGGGTGGTGGCCCAGCGGCCCTCGGTGCCGGGCATCGGGCTGGGGGCGATGTCGGCCTCGTTGGTGACGAAGGGCGCGGGCGGGGCAAGGCCCGGCGCCGGTTCCCAGAGCTTTCGAACCCAGTGGAAGCGCGCGGCCGCGGCACCGGGATTGGCCAGCCGCCAATCGCAGCCGGGCGGCAGATAGGCATAGCCGCCGGGGCCGAGGTCGTGCACCGCGGTGCCGATCATCAGCCGCGGCGCGCCCTCGGTGACGAAGATCACGCCCTCGGCGCCGGGATCGGGTTCGGGCGTATCCGACCCGCCGCCCGGCGCCACCTCCATCACGTATTGGCTGAAGGTTTCGGAAAAGCCCGAAAGCGGCCGCGCGATCATCCAGCATCGCGTCTCCTGCCAGCCGGGCAGGTAGCTGGTGACGATATCGGAAAAGACGCCGCGCGGGATCAGCGCATAGGCCTCGGTGAAGAGGGCGCGCCCGGTCATCAGCTGCGTCTGCGGCGGCAGGCCGCCGGTCGGGGCGTGATAGGGGCTCATGGCAGGATCTCCCTCAGGCGGATTTCGGCGATGCGTTCGACCTGGCGGCAGGCCTCGGCGAATTCGGTGTCGCTGTCCTGGTCCAGCCGGCGCTCGAAGGCGGCGAGGATCTGCGCCTTGGAATGGTCGCGCACCGCGATGATGAAGGGAAAGCCGTGGCGCGCGACATAGGCATTGTTCAGTGCCTCGAACCGGGCGCGTTCGGCATCGGTCAGCGCATCCAGCCCGGCCGAGGCCTGTTCGGCGGTGGACTCTGCCGTCAGCCGCCTGGCCTGTGCCAGTTTCCCGGCAAGGTCGGGATGGGCGCGCAGCACGCCCAGCCGTTCGTCCCGGCTGGCGCTGCGGAACATCCGTGCCAGCGCGTTGTGAAGCCCCGCCGCGCGGTCATGCGCGGGGCCCAGTTCCAGGTCGAAGGCCCGTTCGGCCAGCCAGGGCGAATGTTCGAAGATGCCACCGAAACGGGCGACGAAGGTCGCGCGGTCCATCCTGCTTGGCCTCTCGCGCCGCGCCGGCGGATGGGTCTCCGCCCAGTGCCGCGCGATGTCGATCCGGCGGGCGAACCACACGCCCTCGTGCCCGGCGGCATGGTCGAGGAAGCGCTGCAACCCCATGATCCGGCCGGGCCGTCCGATCAGCCTGCAATGCAGGCCGATCGACATCATTTTCGGGCTGCCAGCCGCGCCTTCGGCATAGAGGCAATCGAAGGCATCCTTCAGGTACCGGAAGAAATGCTCGCCGGTATTGAACCCCTGCGGCGTGGCAAAGCGCATGTCGTTCGCATCCAGCGTGTAGGGGATGATCAGCTGGTCGCGCCCGCCGAGATCGGCCCAATAGGGCAGATCGTCGTCATAGCTGTCCGAAATCCAGTCGAACCCGCCTTCCTCGGCCACCAGCCGCACGGTGTTTTCCGAACAGCGCCCCGTATACCAGCCGGTCGGGCGGCTTCCCGTGACCTCGGCATGAAGCCGGATCGCCTCGGCGATGGAAGCGCGTTCCTCGGCCTCGGGCATGTCCTTGTGCTCGACCCATTTCAGCCCGTGGCTGGCGATTTCCCATTCCGCCGCCTGCATGGCGCGGACCTGTTCGGGGCTGCGGGCCAGCGCGGTGGCGACGCCATAGACGGTGACGGGAATCCCGCGCCCGGTGAACAGCCGATGCAGCCGCCAGAAGCCGGCGCGTGCGCCATAATCGTAGATCGATTCCATGTTCCAGTGCCGCTGGCCGGGCCAGGGCTGTGCGCCGACGATTTCCGACAGGAACGCCTCGGACGCGGCATCGCCGTGCAGCAGGCAATTCTCGCCGCCTTCCTCGTAGTTCAGCACGATCTGCACGGCGATCTTCGCGCCGCCGGGCCAGTTGGCATCGGGCGGGGTCGGGCCATGGCCGATCAGGTCGCGGGGATAGCGGGCCACTTTGTCTGTCCTCCTGTCGGTGTTGCCAGACTAGCGCCCGATCCTCGCCCCGATTGTCAAGAATGGCCAGAAGCTGTTTTCGGCACCCGTGCGGGGCTTGCGGCCCGCGCCGAATGCACCGATCCTGCGTGCAGGCAAAGGGGGCGGGCATGGCAGGCTATCTGACGACGCATGTGCTGGACACCGCGCGGGGCTGCCCGGCGGCGGGGTTGCGTATCGTGCTCTTCCGGCTGGGCGGCGACGGGCCCGAGGCATTGGCGGAAATGGTGACGAATGCCGACGGGCGCACCGACACGCCGATCCTGCCGCAGCGGGATTTCGCGGCCGGCCGCTATGAACTGGTGTTCTTCGCGGGCGACTATCTGCGGGCCAACGGCCAGGCCGGGGACGATCCGCTGTTCCTCGACGAGGTGCCGATCCGCTTCGGCATCTCCGACGCGCAGGCGCATTACCACGTGCCGCTTCTGCTGTCGCCCTTCGGCTATTCGACCTATCGGGGCAGCTGAAGCCCCTCGGTCGCTGTGGCCAGCGCCACCTTCATCCGTGCCACGATGAAATCGGAAAACAGCCCGATCTTCGGGTCGCGCAGCCGTCGATGCGGCGACAGGCAGCTTAGCGACACCGGCAAGGGCGGCGTGGCCGTGGCCACCGGCACCAGGCGGCCCGTCCGCAGCTGGTCTGCCACTTCGAAAACCGGCTTGAGGACGATCCCGCGGCCTGCCAGCGCCCAATCGGTCAGGACGTCGCCATCGTCGCTTTCGAAGGGGCCCGCCACCTCGTAGCGCCGCGCGCCTTCGGGTCCGTCCAGTGTCCAGCGAAACTCCTTCGCGCCGGGAAACCGCAAGAGCAGGCAATCGTGCCGATCGCGCACCAGCGCCGTACCATCGGCCGGCATGCCGCGCCGGGCGATGTAAGTCGGCGCGGCGCAAAGCAGGCGCGGACACTCTGCCACGCTGCGCTGCGCGAGCGTCGAATCCTCCAGCGGGCCCAGGTGGATGGCGATGTCCAGCCCCTCGGCGGTGACATCGACCTTCCGGTCCGACAGGCGCAGGCGGATATCGACCTCGGGGTAGAGATCGCGAAAGGCCGGGATCTCGGGCGCAACCAGCCGCCGCCCCACCCCCAGCGGGGCCGCAACGAAGATCGTGCCGCGCGGCGCCTGCGTCACCCCGGCCACTTGCGCCTCGGCCTCGAAAATCGCGTCCAGCACCCGCTGCGCGCCCTCGTAGAACAGCCGTCCGCTTTCGGTCGGTTGCAGGCTGCGGGTCGTGCGGTTGAAAAGTCGCACGGAAAGATGGCGTTCGAGATCGGCAATGCGCGCGGATGCGACAGCGGGCGAGGTCCGCTGGTCGCGCGCCGCCGCGCTCATGCTGCCAAGCTCGTAAACCCGGACGAACATGCGTAGGTTGTCGATATAGGGCATGGCGGACTTTTCGGGATGGGTTGAAAGTGCTCTCGTCATTCGGTGGATTATCGGAAAGGTCGCGGCGCGTATAGGGTCGGGCGGCAGCAGGGACGGAGGCGGCTTGCATGGACTGGATCGTTCTGGGCGACTGGCTGGAATTCGCCGTGCGCTGGGCGCATGTGATCACCGCGATCGCCTGGATCGGGTCGTCCTTCTACTTCATCGCGCTCGATCTTGGTCTTCGGCCCTCGGCCGACCGGCGCGCGGGCGTGTCGGGCGAGGCCTGGCAGGTGCATGGCGGCGGGTTCTACCACATCCAGAAATACATGGTCGCGCCGGAAAGGCTGCCCGAGGATCTGACATGGTTCAAATGGGAAAGCTACGCGACCTGGATGACCGGCTTCGCGATGCTGGTCCTCGTCTATTACGTCGGGGCCGAGTTCTACCTGGTCGATCCCGAGGTGATGGACCTGCCGCTCTGGGCCGCGATCGGCATCTCCGTCGCCTCGCTGGTGGTGGGATGGCTGGCCTATGATGCGATCTGCCGCACGCCCTTCGGCACCGACAACCGCAAGCTCATGGTCGGGCTCTACGTCATCCTGGTCGGACTGGCCTGGGCCTATGCCCAGGTCTTCTCGGGCCGCGCCGCGCTTTTGCACCTCGGCGCGCTGACCGCGACGATCATGTCGGGCAACGTGTTCCTGGTCATCATTCCCAACCAGAAGGTCGTGGTGGCCGACCTGATCGCGGGCCGCAGCCCCGACGCCAGATACGGCAAGATCGCCAAGCAGCGCTCGACCCACAACAACTACCTGACCCTGCCGGTGATCTTCCTGATGCTGTCGAACCACTACCCGCTGG